>ERZ826764.2230-NODE-2230-length-19221-cov-3.384326_pt1 | contig 19221 bp, 15 predicted proteins | sample MGYA00519870_ERZ826764 | MGnify/ENA primary metagenome ERZ826764 (study PRJEB31778, sample SAMEA3449239) | human gut metagenome | biome: human gut; feature: human-associated habitat; material: faeces | place: United Kingdom | collected 2010/2012 ...
AACTCGGTATACTCCATTTGCCGTTCGTTGCAGTCGGCCAGCTTTGAAGGAAGAGACGAGCTTTCCAGCAGGCCCTTCCGGCGCGTCAGTTCACGGGCGCGCTTGGCGGCCTCGCGGGCACGGGAAGCGGCGATGGCCTTTTCGATGATCACACGCGCGGTATTGGGATTTTCTTCCAGAAAAATCTCCAATTTTTCATTTACGATGTTCTCAACGAGCGTACGCACTTCGCTGTTGCCCAGCTTCGCCTTGGTCTGGGACTCAAACTGTGCGTCCTCCAGCTTGACGCTGATGACCGCAGTCAGGCCCTCGCGGACATCCTCGCCGGTGAGCTTTTCCTCGGCCTTCAGAATATTGTACTTCTTCCCGTAATCATTGAACACGCGCGTAATGGCGGTTTTGAAGCCGGTTTCGTGCGTACCGCCGTCAACGGTATGCATATTGTTCGCAAACGAGAGGATGGTCTCGTTATAGGTGTCGTTATACTGCATCGCGATCTCGGCGATGCTGGTATCCTTATTCCCGCGGAAGTAGATGACTTCTTCATGCAGCAGCTCGGCCGCTTTCTTGCGGTTGAGGTATTCGACAAAGCTCTTGATACCGCCCTCGTAGCAGAATTCCTCATATTCAGGCATCCCTTCGCGTTCGTCGCGCAGGGTGATCTTCACGCCCGCGTTGAGGAAGGCCTGCTCACGCAGCCGCGCCTTGACGACGTCGTGGTCGAACACGGTCTCTTCAAAAATCCCGTCGTCCGGCCAGAATCGGACGGAAAGCCCATGTGCTTCCGTTTCGCCGGCACAGGTAAAAGGCTCGATCACCTTGCCGTAGGCAAAAGCGATGGTATATTTGTAACCGTCACGGCAATTGACGGCCTCCAGCCGCTTTGAAAGGGCATTTACGACCGAAGCGCCCACCCCATGCAGACCGCCTGCGATGGCGTAGCCGCCGCCGCCGAATTTACCGCCCGCATGCAGCACGGTGAAAATAACCTCCAGCGTCGGCAGGCTGACCTTCGGATGGATGCCGGAGGGCACGCCGCGCCCGTCATCCTCAACGAGCACGGAGCCGTCGGATTTAAGCGTGACGGCGATATGCGTGCAGAAGCCCGCCAGCGCTTCGTCGATCGAGTTATCCACAATTTCATAAATCAGATGATGCAGTCCCTTGGCGCTTGTCGTACCGATATACATACCCGGACGCTTGCGCACCGCCTCCAGTCCCTCCAGGACCTGTATCTGACTGTCGTCGTATTTCTGTGTTGTATCTGCCATTCCATTCATTCCTTTGCTGTCGTGCCGCAGAGCGGCTCCGCAATTCTTTTTCTCAGCGTTTCCGCCGAGACGGGCGTAAGATAGATGCACTCGCTGTATTCCCCGTCGGTAAGCACGAAGCTCTTCGGCAGGTCGCCGGTGAGGCTGACGAGCGTTTTCGCCTCTTCTGCCGCTTTCAAAAGTTCCTTTGTCGTGCCGCCCGTAGGCATTTTATCCAAATCAAAGATCCCGACGACGTCGCGCCGCCTTACGGCTTCATGCTTTCCCAGATTCACAAACAAATGCAGACCCCTCCTTCACACGGATCGTATGCGTGTTCCCGAAGCCGCCGAACAGCTCCTCTTCGCAGCCGGTGATGATGACCTGCAGCCGGTCGAGGCTGCCGAGCAGGAAGGCGCGCCGGCCCGCGTCCAGCTCACTGAGAATATCGTCAAACAAAAACACGGGGTATTCGCCCGTCAGCCGGCGGGAAAGCTCGCCCTCTGCCAGCTTCAGTGCGAGCACCGCAGTGCGCTGCTGGCCCTGAGACGCATAGAGGCGCGCGTTTTTGCCGTTAATCTGCACGGAAAAATCATCCTTATGCGGACCTGCCAGCGCCAATCCGCGCAGCTTCTCGGCCGCCTTACGGCTCTCAAACACCCTTTCATAGCCGCTTCTCAGCTCTTCAAGCGTTTCCCCCTCGGCCTGCGTGGTATAGACGAGCGTAAGCGTTTCACGCTGCGCGCTCATTTCCGAATGGACGGGAGAAGCCTGCTCCTCGAGCTTCCGCAGGTATTTGCGGCGGTTGACGGTGACGACCGCCCCGCAGGCAGCCATCCGCTCGTTATAAACATCCAGCAGATCGTCGTTCCCTTCTCCCGTGCGCAGAAGCGCATTCTTCTGCGACAGCAGCCGGCCGTACTCGTTCAGCGACGATACGTAGCGCGGAAACGACTGACAGATGGCCATATCAAGAAAACGGCGGCGGTTTTCGGGCGCGCCCTTGACCAGATTCAGATGGTCGGGCGTAAACACCACCGCGCGGAACACGCCAAGGTAATCGGAAAGTTTGGTCACCTCGCAGCCGTTGCGGAACAGCTTCCGCCGTCCGCCCTTCGGAAAGCCGACCGCGAAGCTCTCGCGCAGGCCCGACGCCGAAAAGCCGATTTCCGCGCGCGCGGCCTCCCGCCCGAAACGGATCAGCTCCCGGTCCTTGCAGCCGCGGAAGCTCTTCCCTGCCGCAAAATAGAATGCCGCTTCCAAAAGGTTCGTTTTCCCTGCCGCGTTTTCGCCGCAGATGATATTGACCCCCGGCACAAACGAAACCGACGCACTTTCATAATTTCGGAAATCGGTCAGCGCGAGCCGCTCCAATATCATATCAGTCCTTCAGCCGGACGGGGACGACGAGATAGAGGGTCTTGCTGTCCTCTTCCTCGTCGGCAGGGCTTAAGATCATCGAAAACAGCGGCGTCGAGAGCGATGCGACGATCTCCTCCCCTCGGACGGCGTGGAGCGCGTCGAGCAGGTAGCGGTGGTTGAAGCCGATTTCGATATCGTCCCCCTGCTTGTCGGCGCGGATATTGTCATTCACATGTCCGTACTGCGTCGAGCAGGATATATTCAGATTGCCGTCGGTAAACCGGCAGCGCAGCGGCGTTTTCAGCTTTTCGTCGACCAGCAGCGACGCGCGTTCGACGCATTCGATGAACTCGCGCGTCTTCAGGCGCACGAACACGCGGTTCTCCTTTGGGATGGCACGCTCGTAATCGAGAAAATCGCCCTCCAGAAGCCGCGAGAAAAGAGTCACGCCGTCAAGCTTGAAAATGATATATTTGTTTGTAAATTCCACCGTAACCGGCTCGTCGCTGTCCGCAAGCAGCCGCGAGAATTCGGCCAGCGTGCGGCCGGGGACGACGAGCGAGAATGCCTCGGTATTGTTCGAAACGGCGTTTTTTTCGCTCCGCAGTGCCAGGCGGTAATTATCCAGCGCGACGACGGTCAAAGCGCTTCCCGACACCCGAAAGAGCTGGCCGGTGAGAATGGGGCGCGCGTCGGTCTGCGCAACGGCGAAGTTTGTGGACTGGATGATCTCCTTCAAAAGTGCCTGCGTCATCGTAAAGCGCGTATCGCCGCCGAGCATCGGCAGGCTGGGAAAGGTATCACTGCCCAGTCCGTGAATGGAATATTCGCTCATTCCGCCGGTGATGGAAACAAGGTTTTTGTCATCCGAAGAGAAGGTGATGTCGCAGTCGGGAAAATTACGGACAATGGCAAATACCTTCTGCGCATTGAGAATGACCGCGCCGTCGGACAGGCCGTTGACCTGCGTAACCGTCCGAACGCCTTTTTCCAGGTCGTAGCCGCAGACGGAAAGCTCGCTCCCTTTCAGGGTAAAGAGCAGCCCTTCGAGCGCGGGCAGCGTGTTTCTCGACGAGACGGCGGTCATCGTCGGCTGGATGAGGGAAACAAGCGTCTTCTTATCGGCTGTAAAATGAATCGGCATATCGCAAATGCTCCTTTTTTCTTTCGATCGTCGTTTCCGGCGCGTCGGAAACAATCCGCCGTGCGGCATAACAATCATAATGTTTTATCTATAAGGTATTAGCAGTAGCAATAGTAGTAGGCTCTGTGGGAAATGTGGAAAAGCGGAAAAACGCTTTTATTGAAGGGCGTTTCGGCATTTTTTCATGTGGACGGGCTGTGAACGGACAGCGGACAGGCACGAGAAAACGGTGGAAAAGCTGTGGACAGCATCGGTTATCGGTTCATTCGGACGGATTTTGACGCGTTATGTCGGTCTTACTGCACCTTTTCCGTATATCCGCAGGTAAATGGAAAAAAATCGTACTTGTTTGTTCCCGTGTGTATGAATCCGGCCGTTTCATACCATCGGCGAAGGATGCGGTTTTCCTCGGCAGTGCCGATATGCATCATCCGGCAGCCCGTCGCCTTGGACTGCGCGAACGCGTGACGCAGCATGGCGGCGCCGGTTCCCTGATGGGCGACAGGCGGGGGCGGACGCACAGGCTGTTCAGCCCGCAGGCATTGTTCTCCAAAGTCAGCGAATGGAATCCGGCGGGCCTTCCGCCTTGGTCACCGGCGTACATCGGCCGACCGCTTTCGTACTGTGAAAGCGGACGCTCGCCGTTTATCAGAGCGTCGTCAGTTCCTTGCTCAGCTCGCGGATTTCCTTATCGAAGGCCGAATCCTTTTTCATCCGGTTGATGACGTTGTCACGCGCGTTGATGACCGTCGAATGGTCACGGCCGAACTGGCGGCCGATGGCCTTGAGCGAAAGGCCGGTGTATTCGGTGCAGAGGTACATCGCGATGTGACGGACGTATACAATATCGCTGGTGCGCTTTTTGCCGCGGATGTCTTCAATGGAAAAGCCGTAGCGGCGCGAAACAAAGGAAAATATTTTTTCGCTTGTGACACGCTCGCTGCCGCCGGAGGAAAAAAAGTCCTTGAGCACATCGGCGGCCATTGCCTTGGAAATCGGCTCGCCGGTGATGAAGCTCTGCGCGCGCAGCCGCTTGAGTGCGCCCTCGATCTGACGGACGTTGTTGGTGATGTTTTCCGACAGGTAGGTGATGACCTCGTTGTCCAGCCGGATACCCAGCAGCTTGGTTTTCATCTTGAAAATGGCAGCGCGCAGCTCGGTGTCCGGCGGCTGGATGTCGGCCATCAGGCCGCTTTCAAAGCGGGTCTGCAGGCGCGATTCCAGATAGCTGATGTCGCGCGGCGGCCGGTCGGAGGTAAGTATGATCTGCTTTCGTTCGTTATAAAGCGCGTTGAAGGTATGGAAGAATTCCTCCTGCACCGAGTATTTGCCGGCAATGAAATGCACGTCGTCGACTAAAAGCATGTCCACATTGCGGTATTTTTCCTTAAATGCCATGTTCCGGTTCTGCCGCAGCGCCAGTGCATCGATGAGCTCGTTTGTGAATTCCTCACTGGTGACATAAAGGATATTGAAGTTTGGGTGCAGCTTTTTGACTTCATTCATAATCGCGAACAAAAGATGCGTTTTCCCCAGACCCGACGGACCGAAGAGAAACAGCGGGTTATACAGCTCGGCCGGGTGCTGCGCGACCGCAAAGGCGGCGGCCTGCGCGAGCTGGTTGGATGAGCCGACGACGAAATTGTCAAACGTGTATTCGCTGCGTGAATTCGGACCCGAAGGAGACGCCGGCTGTGCGGAAGGCGTGGGACGGGCAGGCGGCGCACTGGTGATAAAAAGCCGTTCCTCACTGCGCGCATCGCTGTCACCGGCGGCGGATTCAATGCGGACTTCGACCTTGAAGCCGAGCACCTCTTCGAACATTCGTTCCAGAACCGGCAGATATTTTTTCTCAATAATGCTTTTTTTGAAATCGTCCTCCGCTATGATCGTTACGCTGTCACCGTCCAACGAAGAGAGCGTTGCGCTGCCGAACCACAGGCCCACGGTGGTCTCGGAGAATTCCTTTTTCAGTTTTTCTACGATGTCGTGCCACAGATTTTCTCCGATGTTCATGCGCCGACAAGGCCTCCTTTTTGGATTATGGATGCTTTTTCATTTCATTATATCATATGCAGCGCAAAATTGCAAGTCCAATGGGATAAAAGTTTCGGCAGCGGCGCTTTTTCGCCTGCCTTGCTTTCTTGCGCAGGGATTGCGGAAAAAAGATCGGCTCTGCGAAAGAAACGTGAAAAAACCGGCAAAAAGGCTTGACAAACGCGGGGGTTTGCGTATATAATAAAAGTTGCATTTCTGCCGCTGCTGCTGAAAGCAGGAACGGTGGGAGCACAATCTTGTCGGCAACGAAGAAATCGGAGGTGCAAAAGAATGCTCAGAACATACCAGCCGAAAAAGCGCCACAGAAAGATGGAGCATGGCTTCAGAAAGAGAATGGCGACGGCCAACGGCAGAAAGGTCTTGAAGCGCAGAAGGGCGAGAGGCAGACTGAAGCTCAGCTACTGATTGTCAGACGCAGGCTCTGTCCGCGCGGCAGGAGCACAGACCCAATTCCGAGAAACGGATGCTCCCGGCAGAAGGGAGCAATGGCTGAAACTATGGAAAAACAGAAGAAGCTGCAGACCTTAAAGGAGAACCATCTTTTCGCAAAAGCCTATGCGCGCGGGAAGTGCTTTCCTTCCCGCACGGTGGTCCTTTACGTGCTGCGGAGCCGCGGCCGGCCGTCGCCTTCAAGGGTGGGGCTGACAGTTTCCAAGAACCGGGGGAACGCGGTCGTGCGCAACCGCACGCGCAGACGGCTCCGCGAAGCGCTGCGTCCGGTATACCCGCTTGTAAAAGACGGATTTATCATTGTCCTTGTCGCCAGACAGGCTGCGGTGGAGGCGTCCTTTGCCGAAATCGAATCAGACCTGCGTCTTTTATTGAACAGGGCGGCTCTTTTACGGGATGGGTCGGTATGAAGCGCTTTTTCATTTTTCTTATCCGCCTGTATCAAAAGCATGTTTCCCCCGCGCTGCCCCGGGCCTGCCGGTTTACGCCGACCTGCTCGGAGTACGCCGTGCAGGCTTTTGAAGAATATGGAGCGTTCGTCGGCTTTTTCCTCGCCGCTTACCGCGTGCTGCGCTGCAATCCGCTGTGCAGAGGAGGATACGACCCCGTTCCGCAGAAACGAAACAAAGGAAAGCCCAAAAAATGAATAGTATAATGGACATCCTCTATATACCGTTCGGGTATATAATGAAGCTGTGCTGCCTGATTTCGGGGAACAACTATGTCATCGCGCTGTTCTTTTTCGCCCTGCTTCTGCAGATCGTGCTGTTCCCGCTGGGTATCAAGCAGCAGAAGTCCCAGATCACGATGGCCAAGCTGCGTCCGAAGGAAATGGCCATCCGTAAGAAATATGCCGGGCGTACCGACAGACCTACGCAGCAGAAGATGAATATGGAAATCCAGCAGCTGTATGCCGACAACGGATATAACCCGCTTTCCGGCTGCCTTCCGCTGCTCATCCAGCTTCCGATCATTGTTGCGCTGTTTGCCGTCGTCCGTAATCCGATCACCTATACCGTCAATCTCAGTTTCGGCGGAGACGCCGGACTGGACACACAAGGTCTTTATACGGACGCGGTGGAAATGCTTGAAGAAGCGCGCACCCGTTTGCCTTCTGAAACGGACGATTCGGAAATTTCGGCGTTTTCTGATAATTTAATCAGCTGGGAACGGACGCTCGGCGCCATTTTGAACGAGGAGAACGAATATCAGAACGAAGTAGAGCCGGTCAATAACGGAACTTCGGAATATCTGCTGGTGCAGATGATCTCGTTTGGCGGCGAAGAAATCAACAATTTTCTCGAGAGCAAAAATCTGGAACCGGTGATGGATCCGTTCGGTACGGAAATCAAAGAGTTGATGCCGAATTTCAATATCATCGGCGGTGTAAGCGCTTTACAGCAGCCGACCTTCGGGCTTAACTGGCTGCTGCTGGTGCCGATTCTGGTCTTTCTGTCCAGCTATCTGTCCGGCATCGTGATGCGGAAGCTGTCCACAATGCCGGAAAATGCCAACGGGCCGGGCAACGGGATGTTTATGAAGATCGGTATGCCGCTGATTTCGGCGATTTTTGCTTTCTCCTTCCCGGCAGCCATCGGCATTTACTGGATTTTCCGAACCGTCGTCGGTATGGGACAGCAGTATCTGCTGTATCGGATGTATCCGGCGCCTAAATTTACGCCGGAGGAATATGCCGCAGCCGAAAAAGAACTGCGCAAATCCGCTAAAAAGAAAAAGGTTATTATGATCGAAGTCGACGAGGACGACGACAGCTACAGCGATATCGAGGTGAAGAACGGCAATTCCGGCGCGTCGGGCAGCGGTAAGCCGCGCATCGAAATGCTGACGCCGGATGACGACGGCGACGACGGAACGAAAGCCGATGAAGGGAAAAAAGCCTCCTCCGACGCGAAAGCGCTGCCTAAGGCGCCGCTCAAGGAGGAAAATACCCCGCCTGACAAAGAGCATAAGGAATAAACGCCTGAAGCGTTCATCTCCCGGGCTTCGTAAGGTTTTCGCTGTCCAATCAGGGGCCTGTATGCTTTGCCGAACGGGAAAGCATGCCCTGACGCAACGTGTATGGGAGGTTGCGCCTGTACCCCGACTAAATTCCGAAAGGAGGAAGCTTTCGCGTAGCGGAAGCTGTCATAATTCATGAAAGAAACGATTGTATACGGCAAGACTGTCGCGCTCGCGCTCAAGCGCGGAGCGGAGGAGCTGGGCGTCGACGAATCCAAGGCCGAATACGAGGTGCTGGAGGAGCCGAAAAAGGGCTTTTTCGGTGTCGGCGCGTCGGACGCCAAGCTGCGTGTGTATTATCAGCCGTCCCCGGCGGAAATCGCTGCTGATTTTGTGAAAAACCTGTTGATGAATATGCAGGTAGAAGCCGACGTTTCCATCGAGCATGAGGATGCGGAGGGCGCTTCCATTGCCGTCAACGGCGAAGGTTTGGGACTGCTCATCGGCCGTCATGGCGATGTGCTCGATGCGGTGCAGCATCTGGCCGGTCTGGCGGCCAATCACGGCCGCAGCGGTTATTACCGTATAACGGTGGATATCGAGAATTACCGTGCCAAGCGGGCCGAGACGCTCCGGCAGCTTGCGCGCAGAATGGCCGAAAAAACGCTCAGATATCGCCGCAGCAATACGCTTGAGCCGATGAACGCCTATGAGCGCCGTATTATCCATACAGAGGTGCAGGGTATTGAGGGCGTGACGACGTATTCCATCGGCAGCGATGCCGACCGCCGCATCGTCATTGCATTGGAAAAGAAGTCCAAGTCCCGTGAGGACGGCGGCGATTCCGCCGAGGCATAGGAAAAAAGGAAAAGAGCACCGCAGACAGGTCCGTCTGCGGTGCTTTTCGTTTTCAGGAAGTGTATGCTGTACAATGTCTGTTTCTTGCAAATCCCAAAGGAATTTGCAAGCCGCGGCATTGACTGCTGACGGTTTCAACCCGTTTTGTCGGGAAATCGTATTACCGTCCATACGGCGTGAAGAACCGAATATATCGGAAGAAACCGGTTCCAGGCGCCGTTTTTTGTGTCCAAATCGCAGGAAAATTATAAAAAAGGATGAAATTTCACAAAAACGCTTGCTTTTTTCTTTGCTTTATGGTATAGTATCAAATGCGTTAACTGCGTAAAAAGGACTTTCGGAGGAATCGGGAAAATGAATGTTTTTGATTATATAATCGGCGGTTTGCTGCTGCTGATGGCCGTTTTTCTTGTCGTTGCGATTATGCTGCAGTCCGGCAAGGGCAAAGGGTTGTCCGGCACGATCACGGGAGGAGCATCCGATTCCTATTTCGGCAAAAACAAAGGCAAAACGCGTGACCAAATGCTTTCGCGGCTGACGACAGTGGTTGCGATTGTGTTTGTGGTGCTTGTGCTGCTGCTCTATATTTTCCAGGGCTCGTTTGACAATAGCGGCAGCTCGTCCTCCACGGCCGGAACCTCCTCGGCGGTGACCTCGTCACAGACGGCTGAGAGTTCGCAGGCGGAATCTGACGATGCAGAATCGGAGGAGAGCGCAGCGGAGTCGGCGGATGAAACGTCAGCGGAAGCGTCGGATGAGGTTTCCGCAGAAGAATAAGCAAACAAAAGCGACCCTCACACACGGCAAAGCCGCCCTTCAGCGGTTTACGCCGGCTTTGCATTGATCGCAAAAGAGGACGGGCGCGTAGCTTTTTGTACGTACAATCGTCTTTTCAAAACGTCCTCTTTTGAGGGCGTTTTTTGTCGGGTATATTTTGAATTGCGGGTGACACTATGATAACAAAACAGTTAAAGGGCATTTATATGCGAAAGGAAAACAACTCCGGCTGCGTGCGCATTCTGGACGAGGAAGGCGTCGCGGTGGAGTACGGGCTTGTGGACGTGGTCAGCGGCTCGCTGGAGGGTGTGTTCGACCGGGATATAGTCAACTGCGTAATGCGTCTTTCCGAGCAGGAACTGGCGCTGCTCGCCTCTTACCGCGGAAAGGGCTGTCCGTTTCTCGAGCGTCCGCTGCGCTGCCGTGTTACCCGTGTGCTTTCCCGCGCGCAGGACTTCGTCTGCGGCAGCTACAGCGTTTCCGGCGGAAAAGGCTATGTCCTGCCCGACAGCTACGTGACGCACCGTGTGCCCGTGAGTACGAAGGCTACCGTCCTTTGCCGCGAAGGTGATAAGATTTACGCGCAGATCTGCAAGTATAAGGCGCTGGCCGCAATGAAGGTCCTGCCGGTGGAGAATCTCGGTTCGTCCGAATCGCTGCGTGCCTGTGTAGTCGCCACGCTGCGCGGCACGCCGTTTGGGGAGCCTTTTTCGGCGGAAGCCTGCGCCGAAGCGAAGGAGGTGCAGTCGCGTCGGATACCGCCGGCCGGCCGTACCGACCTGCGCGGCAAGACGCTGTTCACAATCTCGCAGGGGCTGCCCATTCGCGGCGATTTTGCCTTTTCCATTGAGCAGCAGAATAACGGTTATCGGCTCGGTGTGCATATGGCCGACGTGGCGGAGCTGGTTGCGGAAGGCAGCGCGCTCGAGCGTGAAGCGGCGGCGCGCGGCCGCAATCTTTTCCGCAGCAATCTGATTTGGCCGATGCTTCCGCGCGAGCTGACGACGGACGCCTGCATGCTGCGCGCCGGCGAAGACCGGCCTGCGGTTTCGATCTTTTTGCAATATGACGTGAATGCCGAGCTGCAATCGGTTTCGTTTGAGGAAAGCATCGTCAACATTGCGGCCAATGCCACCTATGCGGAGATTGATACGCTGCTTTTGGGGATGGACGGCTCGGCCATCCTTCCCCTGCGGGAAAAATATGCGGCGATCGGCACGGCGGTGCGCGAGCTGTATGAGCTTGCCTCGATGCTGCGGCGGGAACGTCACGCGCGCGGCGGCATCGATTACGAACCGCTTTGCATGGATTTTGAACGGATCGACGAGCACGGTACCGTGTCTGTCGGGATGACGCCGACATATGACGCCGGGCTGCTCGTCCGCGAGCTGCTTATTGCCGCGGGCGCGGCGGTCGGCCGGCATTTTTCCGAAAACGGGCTGCCGATGCTCTATACCGCGTTTGCCGACCCGCGAAAGGCATTGCTGGATCATTTGGAAACGCTGGAGGGCTTGCTTCCCGGCTTGCCGCTTCGTGAGCATGGCGAAATTCTTCGCCGCGTGACCGAAGCTGCTGCAAATCATCCGGTTGAGGACGCGGTTCTCTATCTGCTGCGCCGTATTTTGCCTGCCGCACGCTATGTCCGCACGCCCGCGCCGCATCATTTGCACGCGGTGGACGCATTTGTGTCCTTTGCAAATCCTGCCGGCCGTTATGCGGATCTGCTGGTCCAGCGTGCGATCAAAAACAGCATTCGTTATGGCGCCGCAGTTGCCAACGACAGCCGTTTTGATGAAAAGCTGCGTGACGCTGCCCGCTGCTGCTCGGAGACGGAGGAACGCTGCTCAATGCTGGAAGCGCGTCTGGCCGCTTTGTATCAAATCGACGCGCTGCATGGCCGCGAGGGCACGCGGTTTTCCTGCCGTGTGGTTGAGTCTTACCCCTCGGGCGCACTGGTCCTTTTGGACAACGGAGCGCCAGCGCGCATCGTGTTTGATGCGCCCGGCAAGCAGACGCTTGAGCCCGGCGAATCGGTCGAAGCGGTGCTTAAATCGGCGCTTTTCTCCACACTGACGGTCGAGCTGAAGCTCTGACAGATGCGAAACGCCTTGTCTCCGGCCGGGTTTTCCGTCCGGCGAACGGGAAAGGAAAATACCTATGAGCAAATCGAAAACACGCGTGCCGGCGTTGCTGCTGGCCTGTATCTGCCTGCTGACCGGCACGCTGTTCGCTTGTGAAAACGTGCCGAATATTCCCGATGTATCCGGCACATCGTCGGGAGAGGAGTCATCGGCTGCCGGCTCGGAGCCGGAACGTAAGCTTTCTGCCGAGGAGTGGCTGGAAACACTGCCCGAGCGGGATTATACAGGTTATGTCTTTACGCTTGCGACGACCGAGACGGGCTTTGTCGTTCCTGCCGAGGAGGATGAGCCGGGGCTTGTTGATATGGCCGCAGTCAAGCGTAATGAGCTTATGGCTGCCAAATATGGTATAGAGGTTCGGGAAAAAGCGCTCAAAACCGGCACGCTGGCCGGTGAGCTCAAAACTGCCCGCACTGCGGGCACGCAATATGCGGACGCGGTCCTCGCGCCTGCGCGTGATCTTGCGGCCGCAGCGGCGGCAGGCGAGCTTCTGAACCTGTATTCCCTGCCTTATTTTGACCTTTCTGCCGAATATATGACAAAGCCGCTTTCGACCGACAGCGTTATCGGCAGTACCTGCTACGCAGTTTTCGGCAGCGCAACCGGTGCGGAGAATTCGGCGTGGGTCGTCTATTATAACCGCACGCTGCTTGATAAGGCCGGATACGACTCGATGGAGAAGCTGGCTGCTTCGGAGGAATGGACGCTTGGCAAGCTGCGGGAAATTGCCGAAACCGTTGCTGCCGAAACGATGGATAAACGGTCGCCGGACAGCTCGCACGACATTTTCGGCTACAGTTCCTATTATAATGATGACGAATTTTTGCTTTCGCTCTGGCAAACCTCGGGCGTTCGCGCGTTCGGTGACAGTGCCGGCCAGCCGCTTGAGCTGCGATATGACTATGAAAAGGCGCAGTCTGCGCTGGATACGCTGGGCGCGTTTTTGGACAGCAAGGCGATGTTCCCCGCCTCCGGACAGTCTGCGCTGAATGCGTTCGGCGAGGGGCGGCTGGCGTTTTTCATTTACCGGCTGGATTTTGCTTCGGTTCTTGCGGAGCAGGACGTCGATTGGGGTCTGCTGCCGCTGCCCGCGCTTTCGGCGGACGGCGAAGCCGTTTCCCCGCTGGACGGGCTGACCTGCGGATTGGGCGTGCCCGTGCTGCAGGAGGACAGCGAACGCACCGGCATTCTTCTCAACGCGTTTTTTGCCGCCTCGCACGCACATATGCGGCAGGCACTGATGAACAATTACGTGCATTTCTATCTCAGCGACAACGATCAGGCGCTGATGCTCGAACGGATTTTTGATCACGTCCGTGCAGATGCGGCGCTGCTTTACGCGCCGGGATATACGAATATCGCTGCTGTCTCGTCCGACCTGCTGACTGAGCTGCTGCGCAACGGCGGCAGCCTTGAGTCGCGCCTTGAGCCGCATTTGGCATCTTTTGAGAACTTTGCAAAAACAAATTTTCGTTAGAAATTCAGGGCTTCCCCGCCGCAATACACGCTGAAGTCATGACGGGACGGCGGCTTGCAGTATTTCCGGCATTCGCCATAAAAATTGAGCTCCACGAAACGCGCGTATTTTTTGTTCAGACTGACGGATAATCTGACAGCGCCGCACCATCAGAATTCTGCGGTACTGCCTTAAAAACGGCAGACAGGCAAACCGCCTTTTGCCGTTTTGCCTGTCCGCCGTTTGGCGGCGGGATTGAAGCGGGAGTCAAAAATCGGAGCAAAAGGAGAGCGGACATATGGAAATCCGTCTGATCAATGGCAAATCACAAACCGATTCGGCAGTCCGGCTGATGCGGGAGACTTTTATGCATTCCGTTGCTCCACTGTATGCACCCAGAGGCGTGGATAACTTTCTGGCTTTTATTGAGGATCGGACGCTTGTGCAATCCTTGGAGCTGTTCGGCGCCTTTGAAAACGAAGCGCTTGTTGGGGTGCTTGCCGTGAAGGAAGGACGCAGACATATCTGCTGCTTTTTTGTTCAGGCGTCCTATCAGCGGCAGGGCATCGGTCGCCGGCTGTGGGAACATCTGCTTACGGTGAGCGACAATGAAATGTACACTGTACATGCTTCGCCGAATGCCGTTCCGGCCTATATCCGTCTGGGCTTTGCGGCTGCTGCGGAGGAACAGAATGCGGATGGTATGCGTTTCACACCGATGCGTTTTATACGCGAAGAAAATGTGTAGGCGTATTCCACGCCTACGCATATTGTTTTTTTGCCTTTGTATGTTTGGGAAACGGCATAGGAAATTAAGATATCCGTGCAGAAAGCGGACCGGCTGTAAAAAGCGTGGTAAAAACAAGCGCGCCGTTTGTTGAAAAACGGCAGGAACTTTATTTGCCTCAGTCGTTCGGCATATCAATATACAATATAAACATATATATAATATATAATTCACATATAAAAAGATATTGTTTTGCCATAGAGCATGTTTTGTTCGGTTATAAACAGGCCAAAGTGATAAAGGCTGAATTCAAGATTAAAATGACATAGAATCTGAAAAGCAAATTGATATGTCTGCGGCGGCACTTATAAAAATGTTATCCACGGTTTTTTGTGCAATCCTTTGCGCAAATGGCAAAAACGACAGCGAGCGTTTGGCTTGCTGTCGTTTTTTACACGTTTTGCCTGTTTGTTTTGAAAAAGCAAGTTTTGCTGCAATCGTATAATTTTCAGAAGAATATCCACGCCATTGTAGCATAACAAGAATCGGCATCCGTTTAGGCCTGTTCTTATATTTGCCATTTGCCAAAGCAAACGACTTGCGAACAAAGTCCGAAGAGACTGCCGTGCAACATTGATTTCCGGTAAGACCAAAAGGATTTGCAAGCCGCAGCATTTGCCGTGCGTGATCCGGATTCAAACGGTTTTATCAAGAAATCGTATTATAAAAGTCTTTCCGATAATGTGACATTTATGGTGCGATTGCGCACGACTTTTTGAGCCGATGAAAAAATCAGCGGGAGCGAAAAGCCAGAGCTTACATTTGCATAAAAAATAACGCATAGGTTTTGGCAAGTATTTAATTCTTCGGGAATCCGACACGCTCGCAGGCAATTGTTTTATTCGGAAGTGTCATAAAGGCCTATATAAACGTGCATAAATTCTATATCAGATTTGCTCAACAGCATTATGCAGTCCGTAAAATTGACGCTTGTGTTTTGTGTGAAACGACAATACAAAACTGAATTGTGTTTATAACGAATTTGAACCGGCCATTGGCCAAAACAATGCAGCTTCAGTTGCGAATTGCATCGTGCGTTTAACTGTTTTTGTCGTTGCGGAACAAAAGTGCTTCGGTATGTTTCACGTGAAACATTCGCTTGCGTAAACCTCGATATAGAAAGTACAACAGACAAAAAGCAATTTCGGCTGCTGCGCAAAAAACACGTTTCATGGACGGATAAAATGCTCTCAGACCAATTGTTTCACGCTTCAAGGCTAAAAGTCATAGCTCTTTCTGAATAAAACTTTTTGAATTCAGTACATGTAAAAGACCTTATATTTGATTCAATGCGGTTTTTCCGAATTGTTCCACGTGAAACAAAACCTGTTCGGTATTTGTTTTATGGGAGCGGTCGATCGACGCGCCTGCCAATTAACTATATGAAATTTACAGCATTATGCCACGGCAAAAGCACAACAGCGCCTGAAAAAAATAAGAGTAAAGTTTACGGCCGGAAAATGGCTTGTAAATTTGTCGCATGCCAAATCGTTTTGGCCGTGCCGGTAAATCCTTTGCAGAAAAAAGCGGCCGAACGGCTTTCAAACGGTTAAAATCATTTGAAACGAACCTCGAATGCCGGCGCCGCTTTTGCACAAAAGCGCATATCTGCAATTGCGTTTTCGTATAAAACACGCAAGGGAACCTTTATCAAAAAAGGTTCCCTTGCAAAAAGATTTTGCCGTTGGCGAAAAGGAAATGCTGAAGCACCGTCCTGACAGATCGGCCAAGCACTTCCGTGCTGCTCCGGCTTTGCTCTTGCTTTACTGCGCGGCGTTGATAATAACCGCAAAGTCAGGGGCTTTCAGTGATGCGCCGCCGATGAGGCCGCCGTCAACGTTCGGCATCGCAAGCAGTTCGGCGGCGTTCTTGGCGTTCATCGAGCCGCCGTACTGGATGGTCAGCGCTTCGGCCGCCGCGTCGGAATACAGCCCTGCAACGACGGCGCGGATAACGCCGCAGACCTCGTCGGCCTGCTCGCTGGTCGCGGTGCGTCCGGTACCGATGGCCCAGACCGGCTCGTAAGCGATAATGACGTTCTTCAGCTCGTCTGCGCTCACGCCCTGAAGCGCAACCTTTGTCTGGAGCGCGACAACCTCGGCCGTAATGCCCTGCTCGCGCTGCGCGAGCAGCTCGCCGACGCAGAGAATCACCTTCAGGCCGGCGGCCAGCGCCGCCTTGACGCGAAGGTTAACTGTCTCGTCGGTCTCGCCGAAGTATTGCCGGCGCTCGCTGTGGCCGATAATGACGTATTCCACGCCGATTTCCTTGAGCATATCGGCGCTGATTTCGCCGGTATAGGCGCCGTTCTTTTCCCAGTGCACATTTTCTGCGCCGACCTTGATCGCGCTGCCCTTGCAGGCATCGAGGACGACAGCCAGGTCAACGAACGGTACGCAGGCGACGACCTCGCAGCCGGAGGTATCCTTCCCGTCAATTTCCGCACGGATGTCCTTGATGAGCGCAACCGCCTCGGCGGGGGTCTTGTTCATCTTCCAGTTGCCGGCAATGACGGTTCTTCTGTTCTTGTTGGACATAACGAAATCTTCCTTTTCTCGATTTATTTGTCGTTCAGGCAGGCGATGCCGGGAAGCTCCAGCCCCTCGAGGAATTCGAGCGATGCGCCGCCGCCGGTGGAAATATGCGTGATTTTGTCGGCAAAGCCCAGCTTCTCGACCGCTGCCGCGCTGTCGCCGCCGCCGACGATCGTCGTTGCGTCGGAATCGGCCAGCGCCTGCGCAACCGCGATGGTCCCCTTTGCCAGCTCGTCATTCTCAAATACGCCCATCGGTCCGTTCCAGATGACGGTTTTGGCGGCTTTGACCGCTTCGGCAAACAGTTCGCGCGTCTTGGGGCCGATGTCCAGACCCATTTTGTCCGCCGGAATGGAATCCGAGCAGACGACTTCGGTTTCGATGTGCGCGTCGATCGGATCCGGGAACGAAGCGGCGACGACCGTGTCGACCGGCAAAAGCAGCTTCACGCCCTTTTCATCGGCTTTTTTGAGCATATCCTTGCAGTAATCGAGCTTCTCCGCATCGTACAGCGATGTGCCGATACCCTTGCCCTGCGCGGCAAGGAAGGTGTAAGCCATGCCGCCGCCGATGATGAGCGTATCCACCTTCGTCAGCAGGTTCTCGATGACCTTGAGCTTGTCCGCAACCTTTGCGCCGCCCAGAATCGCTACAAACGGACGCGTCGGATTGTTGAGCGCGCCGCCCATAATCGAGATTTCCTTCTGAATCAGGTATCCGCAGACCGCCGGCAGATAGTCGGCGACGCCTGCCGTGGACGCATGGGCGCGGTGCGCGGTGCCGAACGCGTCATTGACATAAATTTCAGCCAGCGATGCGAGCTGTTTGGCAAACGCGGGATCGTTCTTTTCCTCCTCCTTGTGGAAGCGGACGTTTTCGAGCAGCAGGACTTCGCCGTCCTTGAGCGCGGCCGCCTTGGCCTGCGCGTCAGGCCCGACGACGTCGGCGGCGAGCGTAACTTCCTTGCCCAGCAGCTCGGACAGGCGTTTGGCGACGGGTGCAAGCGAATATTTCGGGTTGAATTCACCCTTCGGGCGGCCCATGTGCGAGCAGAGGATCACCCGCGCGTTATGCGCCAGCAGATATTTGATTGTCGGCAGTGCCCCCACGATACGGTTGTCGTCGGTGATGCGGCCATCCTCCATCGGCACATTGAAGTCGCAGCGGACGAGTACTTTTTTGCCCGTTACATTGATGTCCTCAACGCTCTTCTTGGTTAACATAATGTTTTTCACGTTCCTTTCTGCGCCCGCGTCCCGGCTGCCGTCCGGCAGAAGGAAGGGCGGATATTCTTTACATTCTTAACCAATTTCGTATTGTATCACAATTGCGCCGGATTTTCAAGTCTTTTGCGCGGATTTTCAGGTTAAATTCGTGATTTTCAAAAACGGCGGCTGAAAAGCGGCAACTGCCGAACCAGGAAGGAAAGGCCGAAAACGGGTGCATAACGAAATCCGGCAAAATCATTGAAAAACGTTTGTTTTCCCGATTCCACGAATGTTGGGCAACAGGAGAACGGAACGGCAAAAGGAGTACGGTTTATCCTTCAGTGTCTGCTGAACAAATCGTTATGCGGCCTGTTTGCCTGCCTTTGGCGGGCAATTTCATTGTAAACGGATCTTCATGACCGTTTTTAAGGATATACGGTCATGAATCCATGCGCATCCGCATTGCATAGCGTGGTGCGCTATGCGGCGAGGGAAAAAGATTTTGCGGACCATCGCGCGAAATCCAAGCGCCTGAACAACGCAGAACGCCGGAAAACCCTGGCTTTTAAGGCATTTTGCGTTGTTCGGCGCGCAATATATAACGGCATTTGTCTTTTTGGTACGGCGGACGGGAAAAGGAAGTCGGATAAGACGGCGTTCGTATGCAGATGTGACCCGTATGCCCGTTATCCATAGATTTGGATTTCTTGCACTTCGTAAAGGAATTCGTGAATGGGTGGAAGAATTTCGTCGACGGGCAAGCCGGTTCCTGCGCTTGTGTTTTTTTTGATAGGACAAGCTCTGTAATGAGACGCTGCTTATTATCGGAGAAAAGCCGGCGGCAGCTATTGCGATATTCAGGCACGGGAAACGCCGGTCTGAAGGGCGCGCACCTTTTATGCCGCTTTGCAAAAGAGGGGTTCGGAAGGCCGTGTGATGGCTCGGGCTTTCTGTTTTTCCGCCCAATGCCGGCGTTGGGCGGATATGGGGCGGCGTTAAGGAAAAAACAAGGCGCGCGATGGTGTATTTGCCGTGTCTGATTTCTGCGTCGCGAAGCCGGCGGGAGCATATATGAACAGATGTGCAAAATGCATTTGCATGCGGGAAACGGGAACAAGGCTTTTTTCGCTTGAGAGACCGTGACAAAATCATTTTTTCCTGTACGTGGAGCAGATGCGTGTGGGGAAGCGGCGGAATTGTAAGGATTGGAGGCCGGAATTCGTTTAATGATATGCTC
>ERZ826764.2233-NODE-2233-length-19182-cov-12.208867_pt1 | contig 19182 bp, 19 predicted proteins | sample MGYA00519870_ERZ826764 | MGnify/ENA primary metagenome ERZ826764 (study PRJEB31778, sample SAMEA3449239) | human gut metagenome | biome: human gut; feature: human-associated habitat; material: faeces | place: United Kingdom | collected 2010/2012 ...
GGCGAAGCTGTGCCTCGCCTGATGATAGCACAAATCATCCTTGATGCCTGCCAGTGCCGCCAACGCTTTCATGTGCCGCTTCATGTTCGGATGGTGGATTATCGGGAAAAGCGTTTCCCTTGTCTCGTCCTTGTATTTTTCAAGCAACGCCAACGCTTCGGGAAGGAGCTTCACGCTCGCCCTATGCTCGTTCTTCTTCCGACGGTATTTCAGCCACAACGCCCCGTTGTCGTCTGTGTACAAGTTTTCATTCGTAATAGAAACCGCATCGGCGTATGATACGCCCGTGTAGCAGGCAAACAGGAAAAGGTCACGTGCCAGCATGTGGGATTTTCTGTAAGCAGGTATTTCCACGTCACGGATTTTCTCGAACGATTCACGGCTCAATGCCCGTGGTGTCCTTTCCGATTGTTTGGGCAGGGCAAAATGCTGGAAATGGCATTTCTCGGCATACCCTTTTTTGTAGGCAAGGCGACAGATCTTTTTCAGAATGGCAAGATGGTGGCGGACGGTATCAATTGCATAGCCTTTCTCTTCCATGGCGAAAGCCTGATAGTCGTGGATGAACTGCTCCGTCAATTGCCCGAATGCCAAGTCCCTGACCTTGTACCTGTGCCTGATGAACTCCCCGAGTGTCAGACGCATATAGTGATAGCCGGGGTAAGTGCCTTTCGCACGGTCTATGCCGATACGGGCTTTGAGGTCGTCACAGACAACGTCCGTCATTTTCATGAGCGTCATCTGCGTTTCCATGCTGCCTTGAAAATGATTCTTCACATCGGTGGCATCAAAATCCACTTTACGGCTTACAAGGTTATCGAAGGCGTTGTTCACCGCCAACAGCAACTTTTCAATCTTGGCATTGGTCTCCACCGCCTCCTTGCCCTTGCCGTTCAGACGGCTTTCACGAGGATTCCACAATTCGGGAGTGCAGGACAGCTTGCAACTGAATTGCGCCATACTCCGGTTTACGGTGATTCTTCCCATTATCGGGGCTTTGCCCGACTTGTCCGGTTCGCTCTTTTTGAGGTAGAGCAGCACCTTGAATTTTTCCACTTTCATACGCTTATATTTTTTGTTGGCAAAATTAGCCTGTCTATAAGCGTTCCTTGATACGCAAAATACTGTGGATGAGCGCAAACGAAACGGTGAGGACTTCTTTTCATTGCCTACCGTTACCGACATCCGTTTCGGTAACTGCCCGGCTAACGGTTTGGTAACCGAATGACCTCAATATTCCGTTACCGTTTGCATTTTCCACATTTAGCAAAATACAGAAACATTGCTCATTTCAAACGACTTACGTTTAATCTTCACCTCTACGCTTTTCCTTGCAGTGCCTATCACTTTCCACACCAGCCGTCACACTTTCGCGACTTTGGCAATGTCCGTGACAAAGGATGTGGCGACCGTCAGCAAGCTGCTCAACCATTCGGATATTGCCACCACGCAGGTCTATGCGGAAGTGTTGATGGACGACAAAGTGGCCGCAGTCAACAAGCTGCGCAGTATATTCCTATGACATGATTTATTTGTATGAAACGATTATCCGACAACTCTCTTACGATGCTTTTGCCGCTTACGGTGGTAGCCGCGACCGCATTAGGCATAGTAGCCGCCGTTGCTTTCCGTATGGAAGCGACCGCGGCTGCATTTGTCTTTATGGCCTTGTCAATAGCCGCATGGCTCGGACTGGTGGCAGAATTTTTCCTGTTGTATGACATCATCACAGACAAGTGGCTTTCCAAAGACCGTTCCGTCCTGACCGCCTCATGGTTTGTTCTTTCCCTGTTGTTTGCTTTCATTTTTACCCCTGACAAGCACGTGGACTGGAGCACGTGCATCGTCATGGCTTCCCTCTTCGCCGTGCTTTTCCTGCTCCCTTATATCATCGGGATGGCTTACGGAAAACGGGTAAAGTCATGGTTGCTCCAACGATGGAATAAACTCACGCCGAAAAAACTGCAAGCTACGGAAGAACAGGCTGACAGGCATATCGAGGCCGTGATTTCAACGTCCGCATCATCAGCCCCGATGAAACAGGAGGATGAAATCAGGCATTACGACAGGCTCGTCTCACAAGTGCGGCCGGAATTGATAAGGCGGTTGCCCGAAGCGTTGCAGACCAACGATGCGCTGTTCCTGCTGGTGCTGTTCCGCGAGGACGGTTATCTCGATGCGGACTTCCAGCCGGTGATGAAGAAAGAGGACGACGAAATCAACCGGACGCTCTACGCCTACATTGCCAACGCCCTGTGCGCCGCCCTCAAAATCAGGAAAGGCAAATGGGTAATCTTCGGAAAGTTCTGGCCGCTCAACAACGGCGCACAGTTGGCAAGCAACCTCAAGGCCGCCTCCAAGGACAACCCGACCGGACACCAGAGGCATATCGCCAAGCTGCTCCGCAAGGCCACGCGCCTGCGTCCGAGGCTTGACACCTACGACCTTGAAGAGTTCAAGAAACTCTGACCGGAGACTTTTATAAAACCCTTTTCCATGTTCCCGTCACTGCAAGCCGGTGGCGGGATTTTTCATACCTGCCCGTAAATCTCCCTGCCACTTTCCGCACGTATGGATTGCTTTGTAGAGACTATCGGGGATTATAGGTGTTTTACAGTTCCTTTATACACCGTTTCAGCATCATTTATCTTTCCGTTTATAATCCGTAAAATGTTTTCCTTGTGCCGTTTAGAAATGAATTTCTCAAAAACTTCCTCCATACCTTTGCCCTGTCGCCACGACAAGGGCGAAACCCGAATATCCATCAAAAATATACGCACATGACAGAGCAACGAAAACTTTTAAGCACGAAAGAAGCCGCCGAATATTGCGGCTTCAAGCTGTCCTACTTCCGCAAGCTGATGATGCGGCGCGTCATCCCGATGTACAAGCCGTGCGGCAAGCTGTGTTTCTTCAAGAAGGAAGACTTGGACGCTTTCCTCACGGGAGTACGCATTTCATCGCAAGGGGAAATCGACGAGGAAGCAGGCCGCTACCTTGCCGGACGGAAGTAACCAACTTTTTTATTCACCAAAACAAATTTTCATCATGGAACAAAACAAGACCTTGGAACAGGCCGGAGCTGCTTCGGTCTTTCCTGCGGAAAAGAAGAACGACAACCGGAGACGTGAAATCAGTGGAAAGGATGCGCAGACCATCCGCTTATTTCTGGAAAGCCTCGGCATTTACGAGGCGGACGCATTGCGCGTGAGCATCGCCATCGCCGACGGTAAACTGGCTGCCGACAACATTTCAGCGGATGATCGCCTTGCTGTCAACCGCTATCTCAACAGCGGGAAGGACAACGACCGGCTGACGGCGGACAACGCGCAGGAACATCGGTTGAACCGTGCGTTCAGCCTGCTGGATCATGTCGCGGAGTTCTGCGACAAACGCCAACTGGTAACGGTCAACAAGGCATTGCTTTCCATCGCCGTGGACGCAGCCGACATCAGCCGTGCCGTTTCCAGCCTCGACAAGCGTCCCGCACCGGGACAAACGCCCCCAAGCAACAACGGCATGGGGAAATGACCGTGTGCCGGTTGGTAAATGTAGGCGGCTGGCGTAGAACCGGCAAGGCCGCATGGTTGCGTCCCGACCTCTTTTTCTTCCCTTATTTCGGGTCAAGACATAACAAGAACGGATGCAGGCCATCGGCCGGGCCACATTCCATCTATACACACATTCAGAAAGGATGAAGCCGTGCAAGGGTACAACGAAAAAGCAACTGGGTATTTCCGTTCGGGAATCTGCACGGCCTCATTCCATTCATACAAGAGCAGTATCACATTCATAAAGACAAAAATTCATGGACAAGGAAAAATACAAATTCATGTGCCCGTTAGGGATTGAATCATTCGCATTCCTGTTTTCCGGGCGTGCGCTGCAATGGCTGTGCGGGACAACGGCCGATGATGACGGTAGGGAAATCAGCGGCTTCGTGCTGTTCGGCGACCTGTTGGCGAGAATGGCGCTTGTCGCCGGAGAGGGCAAAGGATTCCGCAGGCCGCTCATGCTTTCCGCAGGGCAGGCGCAGTATTCCGAGGAACAGCTCTCAACGCAGTGGAACATGGGCAGGAAACGCATACGCCGTCTGTTGGACGAACTTACAAGGCTGGAACTCATAGACACCTGCCGTTCAAGGGTAGCGTCAGTTATGACCTTTCCGTGCCTCCTGCAATGGATGACTGCGGACGGCAATGTAATATCCAACCCGTTCATCCACAAACAAAGGGAAAGGATAGAACCGCTCTGAATGGCTACAAACGGGCAGACTGGCAGATTTTCCACTTTCCCGTTGTCCCTCAATCTGCAAACCGTCTGGCAGTGGTTTGCTAATCCAATGGCTAACGTAAGGGAGGAATGGCATGGAGCGTCAGCGTTGAGTTACGAGATATGCCGAGGTATTACCGCCTTCGGACGGTATTACCACGACGCTCTCGCAACTCCCTGAAAGGTCGTTGTCCCTGCCGCTCGCAGGCTCGCACCAGCCCTTTTATAGCCACCGTTTCACGATTTTCCTAAAACATATCAGTATATGACACACGAAGAAGACATTTCCAATCAGGAACCGGGACAAAAGAAACCCGTCCAAAGGCGCGACAGGGTGGTGGTCACCAAGGTCACGGCGCAGGAGCTTTCCCGGATTAAAAGCGCCGCCGGACAGTGCGGGATGACACGCAGCGACTTCATCCGTGCAAGGGCACTCGGATACAGGCCGAGGCGGCTTTCAGACAGGGAGCTGGACGGCCTGCGGCAGCTTGCGCTCTGCCGCACGGACATGGTGAACTTCGCCAACGCCCTGCACGGGCTGACCGACGACGAGAAGATAAGGCTGTTCCGCCACCGGCCGACCATGCTCGAATGGTACGAGAAAGTGGCGCGGGTAACAGATCATGTCACCGACTTCTTGCAGTCCGCACAAAAGGCGAACAGCTACCCGGCAGGGACAACGGACGAAGAAGCGGAGGAGAACGCCGTATGATAGCCAAGGCAAAGGCCGTGGGCCACGGCATCAGAGCGATGCTGTACGTGTCGGGCGAATCGAGGAACAAGAAACACCCCGAAAAGATAACACGCATCTGCGACAACTTCATGCCACAGGGCATGGACGCGACGGGCATCTGGACGGAAATGAAATTCGTCGCCATGAACCACCCCGGCATAAAGAACAACGTCATCCGCATGGAGATAAGCCCGGCAATAGAGCATACCGAGGATTTCACATTGAATGACTGGGAGCAGTTGTGGCGCGACTATGCGGCGGCCTTTGACGGACAGACTATACGTGACAAGGACGGCAAGGTCGTTTCCGCGCCGACCAACGTGTCGGGCAGCAAGTCCTCCGTATGGCTGCACGAGGAATCCGAGAGCGGCATACCGCACCTCCACGCCATCGTCAGTCGGGTGGACGAGAACGGGAACATCAACAACGACCACGCCATCCACCTCCGCGCACAACGGGCGGCGGAGAAGGTCGCCCGTCAAAGAGGCTGGACAACCGCCATGCACATACACGAAACGAATATCCCCCAAGTCAGTGCCGACTGCATGGAAGCCCTGCGCGAATTGGCCGAATGGTCTTGGGAGAGCTACACGGAAAGGCTTGCCGCCAAAGGCTACAAACTGTACCTGCGCAAGGACAGGAAAGACGTGATACGCGGCTATGTGCTTCAAAAAGGCAACGCGAGATACAAGGCTTCCGAACTTGGGAAAGGGCGCAGCCTGACCGCTTCCCGTATCTTGCAGACTTGGGAGAAACTGCATCCCGACAATACATTGCGTCCGACCGGCGGGAAAGCAGTCGCGCCGACCCTGAAACCTCCCGTTGCCAACGAGGAAAGGCAAAAGCCGCAGCCGGTCATACGGCAGGACGATCCGGTTTACGAGGATTACACCTCATGGCAGCCTGACCGCCAGCCCACGGAATTTGAGCATGACGGCAAAGCCTACAAGCGTTATCTTCCCGACCCGGTGCTTGACTTCTTCAACGACGAGTTTGACTACCGGAAAGTGGCCGACTGGCGGGCCTTGCAGAATCTGGCAATGGCCTATTTCACCCTTGTCGCTTCTCCCTATGGGGAGGTTTCCGCAGGCGGTGGAGGCGGCCCGCAGTCCGACCTCAAATGGGGGCGCGACCCGGAGGAGGACGAGATTGAGTTTGCCCGCCGTTGTGCGCGGATGGCCTCTCAAAAGGCAGGCGTGCAACGCAAGTCCGGCATGAAGCGAAAATAATGACGACACTAAAAATCAAGAAAGATGAAACAACCCGATACAAACGCACTACGTGAACGCCTCGCCGGTTATACACCCGACCGGCAGCTTGAAGAGGACAAGGAAGAACTGGACGGACTGACCGAAAGGATCAGCGGCCAAATCATGGCCTTACGCAGTCTCCTGCAGGAAATCAATGCGCTCAAAGAAGAGCTGCACGGCATACACGGCAGCCTGAAACACACGCAGCAGAGAGAGAGGAAGGCGTTTGACGCCCTGCTTGCGGTCAAGGACAGTGCCGACAACATCGTGGACGGCATCTGCAACGCCATTGTCAAGGCGGAACAGGATACGGTCATTCCCGCAAAAGTCGGCACGGAAGAACTGGAAAAGGTGAACCGGTGTACGGCCGACCACATCAAGGCGGAAGAAGAACTGTTGGAAAGACACAGAAACAAGCTGGCCAAACACCTCCGCAACAACGAAGGTGTTTGGCTGTCGAGCGGATGGGCAAAGTTCTTTCTCATCGTTTACATACTGTGCAATGCCGTGCAGTTCCTGTTTCTCTGGCTCAAGACCTGAAACTTTCGGTCCCGTTTTTCCTTTTTTACCGGAAAAATGCGGAAATAACGGTGCGTATTTTGCAGTTTCAGGAAAAAGCATTATCTTTGCGGAGTGAAAACAAATTCGGCAGATGCCGATTCAAAGATAACAGAACTCGTCTGCATCCCATAAGAACTGCAGGCGGGTCATTTTTTATTTATATGGGCAATCAGAAACCAAGAACAGGACAAGAGCACCTTTCCATCCTGAAAAGCAGGGGGATGTCGTTCGGGGACGACGGTGAAGCGTTGTCCTTTTTGTCGCGTGTAAGCTATTTCCGTCTGAAATACTACTGGATGGATATGCTCGACAAGGAGACGGAGAACGATTTTCTCCCCGACACCCGTTTTGAGGCTGTCGTCGAAAGGTATGAGTTTGACAAGGCTTTGAGGCAAATCGTGTTTGATGCCGTAGGGATATTGGAAATAGGGTTGCGGGCACAAATCATCAATGTGATTTCCGGACAGTACGGCAGCGGATTATGGTACACGGACAAATCCCTGTTTGAAAACGAGCTGTATCACGAGGATTTTGTCTTGGAACTGAAATATGAGTTCGGGCGCAGTACAGATCCGTTTGTGAGGGAGTATATCGGCAGCCATGACGGATGGGACGAGGACACGCTCTCCGGCGACAACCCGGATGCATGGATGATATTCGAGACGGCCTCTTTCGGAACATTGTCCAAAATGTACAAAAACCTGAAATCCCAGTTGCCTGCACGTTCAATCATAGCGAACGCTTTCGGGCTTTATTCGGCCAAGGAACTGTCCAGTTGGCTGGAGGCCATATCGGCGTTGAGAAATATAGTCGCACATCACTCGCGGCTATGGTATCGCATCTTTCCGAAGAAACCCGCCAACCTGAAAGGGTACAGGGACAAATGGCTCGCTTCGGACATGACGGAAAACCAAAAGCAACGGGCATTCGGCTCTATCTCGGCGTTGCTGTATCTCTGTAATGTGATATCCCCGGATAACAGCATCAAGCGTGACATTCTGGCTCTCTTCGACGCTCACCCCGCTGTCCCGATACATCAGTTGGGATTCACTATGAACTGGCGGAACAGTCCCCTTTGGAAATAGGCTGTCATACAAGGATGGCGGCCACGTTGCCGATGACCGCCATTAAAACAATATAACCTGTCAGGATTTTATAATTTGAAATATGTTTGCTTTTCGTATTTCATTATAAATATATTCATAAATGTTCGGATTTGCACTTTATCCGAGCATCGAATAAAATGAATCCTTCCTCTGTTTTGTCAGGGATTCTCCGTGCAAGCTTAAAGTTGTGCAAACCGGATAATGGTCACCTCCCCTGCTTGAATAGGTATGCGTATTAGCACTCCTAAGATCCAAACTGAATATAAAATAATCCAATTCCGCATTGCTTCCGGGATGAGTCATACGTTCCGCCGTAATCAGCTCCCCTGCATTTCCGGGTCTTGAATGTGAACCGGAAAATACATAGTTGGTCTGAGCCACTCCGTGTTGTCTGCGGAAGTCGTCTGTACTACAGTTCATATCTCCACCAATAACGAAAGGCTCTCTTACATTGCTGAAGAGATTCACGACATCCGGTATGCCATTCCCGGACAAGGCATGCAACGTATAGATATTGATATTATCGACCTTGATTCCCAGTGCGGGTCTACCTGATCCACTGCTTATTTCAGGTGGAGATATATTTACAAATGCTTTTTTGGAGATAATGCAGAGACCGCAACGTCTATTGCCCCCACCTGCTTGTTCACCATACAAATAATTACATTGATGACGGAGATTTTCTACTATGTTACCGCACTCTTGTATCAGGAGCACATCGTATGCTCCGCGCATTGTATTGAAAATCGTCAACTTATTTCTATCATGGAAGGGATTCCCTTGTGAGTTCCAAGTACAAATTCTCATAACAAAAGTTTCCAAATAGTTATGTTCCAATTATTTATTGCGGACTTTCTACCGGCACAGGTTCAATACAGCTTGCCATGATATCCATCAGTTTGGACAAACCTTCAGTCTGTTGCTGCTGGCTGGCGGATACATGAATCTGATATTTTCCTGTCTGGTTGGTAGAGCGGGTGTTCTCGCGTGATGTGGAAACCTTGCCGCTGACTTCCGCCTTGACAAACCATCCGCTGGATATATTGGTAGATACATCGGAAGAAAAATTGCTTTTGTCTGTTTCCGTTTCGGATACTTCCATCTGGAAATCAATATCTATCCGATCTACAAGTAGTGAAGGAATCGGGACCAAGCCGATGAACGGAGCTTGTATTTCCTGTTCCACTGTTGTCATTTTGCCATTCACCGTAACCGGACGGTTCACTTTGAACTTCACGATGCGGGTATCCCCCTTTTTTGCGCCATCAGGGAGCGTTTCTCCCTCTCCGTAAAAAGCTATTTTTTGATAGAAGTCCCAAGCTGTCGAAGCCAGTTCCTGCTGTGCTTCTGCTACAGCAATAAGTGGCGCAGCTATAAGTTCGCGCATCGGCAAACCTTTGAATTTCTCGCCGATATTGCCACCGTCGGCTCTGAGCATAGGTTTCTTTCCACCACCATTTTGGGGTTCGCCGAGAGCACCATTTTTGACTTCTGCGATAGCAGTATCCATTATTTCGTTCGCTTTTTCAGCGACATTTTCAGCCGGCATATCAGTATTGCCCTGCTGTTCCTGATTTAATTTTTCTTCAGCCATGATTCAGACTTTTAGTTGGTTATTAAATGTTCTTTACACACTCGTCGATTATTCTCGAAATGCTTTCAGGGGTCTCCTGAACCTTGAACCTGACGCACACTTCCATCACGTCATCCGCGTCAGCCTTGATACCGCTCATCTGCATTTGCAGATTGGCTCGGTTGGAGCTTGACATCAGCATGTTGTCCGCCAAGGAGTTTCTCACCATCTTCTGCGATTCCACGCTGCCAACCTTTGCCTTGAACTTGATCTCCACATCGTCCATTGCAAGGTAATGGTGGGAAACCAACGCAATGAGCGGCACATCGACGACCTTATCGCCAATTCTGATTTGTTGCGAAAGGAATCTTTTCCCGTCCGCATCGTTGGTTGCGGAGAAAAGGCGTGTCAGCCCTTGAAGCTGGTGATTCTGTAAAATCTCCTGTGCGCTGTTCACCGCGAACTGCAACCCGTTCATGATGTCAGTAAACGAATTGGTCTGAACTGGGTCAGGCTCGCTTTCTTCCTTTTTCTTTCTATTGAATATACCCATTCCCTTCCTTAATTTGTTGTTCCTACTCTGTCGGCTTTTCGGATTCCGCCACCCGGTTTACGAGACGGGTACTCATATATACATTACGGTTGATAATATCATTGGAACAGGTATATACTGCTACTTCGGATACCCGTCATCGCTTCCGCTCGCGAGCGATGTGCCGTTGAACTTCACGCCGCTCCAGACCTGCGTACCAAGCTCTGTGTAAGTACTTTTCCCTACCATGTAGAAGCCGTTGGAGTTACCGTCTGTATTTTTGAAACGGTCGCTGGAGAAGAACTCGTCCTGGGTTTCGTTAGTAGTTATGCTAATCTCTCCCACAGTGGCGGTTATTTCATTAAATAATGCACCAAGCCCGATGCCGGCACCATAACCTTGAAAAGAATCCATCCAATAGGCATATTCTATTGTGGCATATATCTCTGAGTGATTAATCGTAATCTTTCCGCAGGTTATATTGCGATATACGTTGCCACCTGTGCCTATGGCGGCAGCACCCGGCCCACCTTGGGCATGGACAACGGAGTTGTTGATGGTAATGTCACCGCACGAGCCTGCATATTTGCCTGCCGTACCGATAGCGGCACTGGTATTGGTGAACTGCACGCTGCCATACGCATACAACGTGATATTCTCGATGTTGATATTGCCGCATTTCTCCGGTATGTTGCTGTCAGTTGTGCTGTAGCCGCTTCCGATACCCGGATAGTTGTTTCCGCCCTTCACGGTCAGTTGGCTGTCCTTGTTATTTTCCGTGCTTCCCTTAATGGTGACACCGGCATCGGGGGCAAGCAGGATGGGGGCTTCACCGCATTCGATTTTGTTGCCCGTGCCCTCGAATATCAAGGTGGGGCTTCCGCTCTCTATTTTTATGGTGGCGCCTTCGTAGCATTCGTTGACTTTGTAGTTCTTGAAGTTCACCGTCACGTCGCCTCGGATGATGATGGGCTTGTTTTGCGTCACGGTATATTCATCGACATTATCTATGAGGATGAACTTGCTTTCCACGTTAATGGTTATCTCGTGTACTATCCCTTTTTCAAGGGTAACATTATCTTCTTTCAGGCTTGCTTTGGTCGTCTTGCCGTCCGCACTAATTATTTCAAAGGTTTCCGATGTTTGAAGAGTACCCGGCACAAGATTGGCTTCATACCAGTCACCGTTCTTGTGCATGGTGATATAGCCTTCTTCACTTCCACCGCTGACATCGCCATCCGTAACGGTACAGGAGGTATAGCCTTTAACCTTTACCGTAGCACCGCTTAAATCTCCCTCATAGGAGCCATTCTCCAGCTTCACTCGGATTTTGGCAAGCTGGTGGGAGAACGTCAAGGCGATATTTTCTTTCTTATAGTTTTCCGTGACCGGATCGGCTTTCAGCACGTAGGCAAGTCCCGCCGATTGGTTAGCAAGGCTGACGGTCTTTTCCGTTACCGTGCTCTGTTCTGCGATGTTGGAGTACCACGCATTGACGGTGGCATCGTTGGTGTTCTGCCAGTAGAGTTGTGGGTTGTAGGCGGTGATGTTTCCGCTTCCGTCCAGCGTGCAGTCGGTTTCCATGTCGTTGCCTGCTCCGCTCACAGTCACCTTTATCACTTCGCCGCCGTCCCATTGGCTGCTCATGCCGTTTTCGTCTTCCGATACGCGAGTTTGCGGCATGTTTTCCGGTGCAACCTGCACGGCGGTAAAAGTTATCGGGTACATTCCTTCAGGCAAAGCCGTGCCTTGTTCTGTCAGTTCGTCTTGCGAGCACGAGGCTAACGCCAAGGCAGTTATCAGCCATAAGGCAAACTTGTGTCGTAATATTCCACGTTTCATATTTCGAGTTTTTAGTTGTTCTTGTGCCACCGGCGGCTGCGAAACCGCCCGATGCACCTTGTATTATAGGTATCTCTCCGTGCCTTACGCTTGCTGCACGGGATGGCTGAAATTTATTCCTGTGCGCGTACCATCACGTCCTTGTATTCGCCTGCAACGCTTTGTCCCGTCACAGGGTCGAAACTGTTCGCATAGAATACGGAGAGCGTCCCGTCGGCTTCGATGGCTACGTCTGCAGTGGAGCTTTGTCCGTCCTCTGCCGTCCATCGCACTGTCCCGGTGGTGCAGTTCACCACCCAGTTCGTGTCGCTTGTAAATTCATTTTCGCCGGTGCGTGAATAGGCGGTGAAGGTAGCGTCCGCGCGGTACTGATGCCAGCCCTCGTCGGGCAGTCCGGAGGAGTTTTCCACCCATTCGCCGCCTTTCTTCTCATAACTCTTGGAGAGAATCCATTTGCCCACCAACTGTTCGGCCAATGTCTTCTGGCTTTCGTCCATGCGGGCAAACGTCCATCGGAACTCTCCCTGCATCATTTCGCCTGTTTCCGAGTCGCGGGCTTCGTCGTGCCCCATGACAAGCGATGTCGCGTCCAGACCGAGCACATCGACAGTCATCGTGCCAAGCGTCAGTTTGCCCGTCGCTTCGTCCACTTTCCATTCGCCCAAGTTGAGCTTGGTGTAGCCGTCGGGAGCCGTGAACGCACTCAACGCCGTGCCGTCCGTGTGGAGGGTGTAGGTGTGTCCTTCGCCATCGGGGATGGGGTCTTCCACCCATTTGCCGTCCTGCTTCCTGTGGCTCTCCTCCATGTTCCACTTGCCGGTAATGTTCTCGGCGATGGGTTTTAGAATGCCGATTTTATCGTTCTTTCCGTTGTTGTCATCACAGCCTGTGAAGACAGTCATTCCCGCAAGGCAGCAGACTGCCAGAAGGATGTTATTCGGAGCAAAATAATTCTTTTTCATCTTTTTCTTTCTTTCAATTTTATGGTTGTTGTTCTTGTGCCACCGGCGGGAGCGACCCCACCCGATTCACCTTGTATTGTCAGGTATCTCTCCGTGCTTGACGCTGCCGCACGAGGTGGCTGTATGTCATTCCATTGTTGCGTCACCGGTATATTCGCTACCTCCTGTCCAGCCAGTGACGGTGCATCCGCTCACTTCCAGCCCGGTCTTCTTTACCGTGATGGTATAGGTATAGGACGTTCCGGCTTTAAGACCGGGGTTGATGTCCGTGCGGTTGACGTATGTCTGCCCGTCTATGACGGCATTGAAGGTCAATGCGCTGCCCGTTGTCTGCGGATAGAGGATGGAGGTGAATGTCACCAGATTCGTTTCTTCGGTTTTCAGGCTGTTTTCAGTGAGCGACCAGTCGCCGGTTGTTTGTCCTTCGGTATTGGCCGTAGCCGTCCCGGTTGTCACGTTAAACGTCCCGTCGTGCTTCAATCCGCCCAAGCTGTATGTGCCGCTTGTCACTTGGTCTGCCGTGAAGCCGTCCACTGTGGAGGTCTTCACGATAATGACAAGGCGTGTCATCTTGTGGGCGAAGGCGTGTTCACCTTGGAATTGCACGGCCGGGGTGCTGCGTGAGGCGGTCGCCCCCGATGCGTGGATGTAGTCAAAGGCTTTCTGCTTGTCGCGGGTGGACTGGTCGGCAGTGTTGTTGGGAACCACGCCCTCCGTGCCGGGCAGGACATTGGCGGCACTTTCCACGTAAGGGGCGTATGCGGCGAATGTGACCGTTTCATCTGCGTCTTGGAAGAAGATGCCCTGACCGGTCGTGGCGGTGAAGTTGGCGGCTGCATTGGTGTTGGCAGTAGTGGTGTACTTCACGTTCTTGTACAGGTCTGCCATGTTGCTGCTCGCACTCGTCACCATGACACCTATCGCGTCCTGTTCCCATTGGTCGTCGATGGCACGTGTTTCAGGCGTGTTCACTCCTGCCGAGATACGTGCTTCTACCGGACCATTTGTCAAACTCCCGTCGTCGTTGCTGCAGGCCGCCAATGTCAGTGCGGTCGCAGCGAATAGTATGTACTTGTTCATATCTGTTGGTTATATTGTTGTCATTCGGTAATGAAATCATTCTGCCGTTATTGGGCGTCTATATCTCCGACGTTCACTTCCTCCCACGGCATGATGGTACAGCCTTCCACTTTAATGCCCGTCTTGTTCAGCACGACGCCCATGTTGTACTGGCGGCCTGCCACCCATTCGTTCTTGGCGTCTGTCAGGTCAATTTCGGCATTGGCGGCGGTAAAGTCAAGTTTTGCGTTGAAAGCCTGTTTGCCCGGCAGCTCTGCGGTGAACGGCAAAGCCGCATCAAACGTCTGCGGGAAGAATATCAGGGTATAGGAAACCGTCTGCTTTTCGTTGTCATTCTCAAGCGGGGCGTTATACGCCTCGTTTTCCGTATTGCCTGCAAACTCCCACATCGCACTCCCGTTTCCGGTCGCTTCTGCCGTTCCCGTTGCCGTATTAAACGAGCCTCCGTGTTTGAAGCCGTCCAAAGACAGCACGGCGGCTTTTACCTCGTCATAGCCCACGCCATCGCCGCACTTCACGGTCAGCACCACCTTTGCCATTTGGTGTGCAAAGCGGAAAGCTACGTCCGGGTCGGCCTTGCTTCCCTTTGCCTGCGCCCAGAGGAAATCGAACGTCTTCTGTTCCGCCTGTCCCCATGTGTCGGCGGTGATGGTCGTGCCGTCCGTCAGTTCGCTCCACGGGTAGTAGGCGGTGAAGGTCACTTCGCTGTCGTCTTGGAAGTATATCTTCCCACTCTCGTCTTTCGGGGCGAAGCTGCCGTTTCCGCCCGTGGTGTAGCACACGTTGGCGTAGCTGTCGCCGCTGATGCCGATTTCATCGCCCGCCTCCCACACGGTGTTGTAGGCACGTGTGGCCGCTCCGGCTATGGTGGCGCTGAAACGGGGCGCGTCCCTCGTGGCTTCCTCTCCGGGTGCGGATTCTTCACTGTTGCAGGCCGCCAGCATGAGAGCCATTGCCGCAGCCGCAATCATTTTACACTTTGCTTTCATCATTTTCATTTTTCTGCTTCGTTTTGTTTATACTCAAATACCTGTTAATTCGCATCTGTGTCTCCGCCGGAGACGGTCTCCCAGTCCTCTATCGTGCCGCTGAAATGCCCGTCCTGCGGGGCTTCCACCGTGCCGGTCAGTTCAATCGGTTTCATTTCGGCGTTCAAGTCTTTCAGCCGGTCCGTCAGGTCGGAGGTGATGACCTGCACGTAACCGTCCGCCATTGTCACGGTGACGGTCAGCAGTTGGCGTTCCTGCGGGTTTATGCCCACCACGCGGCAGCGCATTTCCAGCTTGCCCTCGGTGTAGGCGCGGGTCTTGCCTGTCGCCTGCCGCACGTCCAATGTCACTGTGGCATTCTCGCTGCCGGTCGTTCCCGTCTGCAAGTCCACCGAGGCGGCAATGCCCTCCAAGGTGGCGTCTATCCAGGCGATGTCCCCCGTGTTTTCGCCTTCCAGTGCAAGGTTCAGCACGATGGGGCACAGGCGGCGTTCCATCTGCACGGTGACATGCAGGGTATCGTCGGCCTGCACGTCAAATTCCTTTGCCGCCGAGAAGAGATAGTCCGGCAGCGGCTCCAATGTGCCGTCCTGCAGACGGTTCACGGTGGCGGTCGTGCCGTCGACGGTCATTCCCTGCGGCTCGTTGTACACCGACAAGGCATGCCTGCCCGGTTCGAGTAGTTCGGGGTAAGTGTTCGTTTCACCCTGCACGGCCACTGTTTCGCCCCCGTCCATGCGGAGGTTGTACACGTCGGGCACGGTGCTTTCGTCCAATGCCTCCGTCCATTCGGTCGTTATGACCACAGCCCCACGGTCGGGATGGGGCGTGTCGTGGAGTTCGTCTTTCACGCAGCCTGTCATCGTGACAGCAAAAGTAAGGGTCGCTACCGCCACCGGCAAAACCGTTTTACGAACGGCAGTTATTTCCCACGAACGTATATTTTCCAGTATCTTCTTCATTTTTTCCCTCCTTTCGTATTAAAAGAATTGCCATACCAAGGTGACACCCACGTTCACGGGTCCCCACCAGTTCCTGCTCTCCGTGCCACGGCGTACACGCACCCCGTCGATGACCTCGTATTTCTCGTAGTCCGCATGTATGTAGCCGACACCGAGGTTGAAATCGAGCGAAAGGGCATTGTTCAGCCGCAACTGATAACCGCCTACAATGCCGCCACCCATCAGGTCGCCCTGCCTGCCGGTCGAGGAGAGCTTGTAGTTGAACTGTCCGGCCTTGTACATCGCACCGATATAGCCTCGTTTCTCCTTACCTATATAATAGCGCACTTCAGGCGATACCTCCCAGAGGGCATACCTTCTGTCCTTGTCGTTCCATGTCCACGATGTCCACGAGCCGTTCACCAGAATGCCCCATGACGGGCAAACACGCCACTCGATACCCAAATCAGGTGTAAGTGTCGCCCAACGCAGCAGGTTGGCACGCAGGGAGAGAGTATAGTCGTCTATGCCGGCTTTTTCAGCGTCGAGCCTTTCGGCTTCCGTCCTCTCAAGTTCGGCCTTGCGTGCGGCTTCTTCCGCCGTCCTGCGCTCCTGTTCGGCACGTTCTGCCGCAAGACGTTCTTCCTCAGCGGCAAGGCGGGCTTTCTCCGCTTGTTCTGCTTTCGCATGTTCCGCAGCTATACTGTTGGCTTCCTCTTGTGTACTGTCCGGGGCATCTTTCTCTGCCGGTATAGGCACGACCAAGCGCACCGTTACATAGTTTCCACCGCCGGAATGGTTGTGCGTCACGAAGCATTCTTCATTCAGTTTTTGCCGTGCGATCAGTTCGGACTTCACGCGGTTGGAGCGTGTCTTTGCCACGGCGAGGTTGGCGGCCTCGTTCTCCTTTGAATCGCAATAGCCGTCCACCCGGAGCGGTATCCCGCCGCCGAGTATCCTGTTTCTGTACATGTCTATGCACGCTTCCAGCCGTGCCAGCTCCTTGCCGTTGCCGTTCCATGGTACATAGAACATATCCCTGTCCGGCACGAAGCGGAACACGTAGGTCGTATCCTTCCTTTCCTGTGCGGATAGCTGAAGCGCAAGCAGGACGAACAGAAATGTCGCCGTCAGTTTTCGTATGGGGTTCATCTTATTCATATTGTTCTTGTTTTATCGTTGGCAATGGGCACAAAAAACGCTCAGGCGGCATACGGACATGGTGTCTGTCGCGTAAGTCGCCTGAGCACAATAATATCGTATAATTTTGTAAGTCGCTGTAATACAGTCGATTACGGGGGGGGTAACAAGAGGGTCGGAATATCGGAATATTCCGCCGGATTATCCTTTGAATCAGTCAGATTCAACACGCAATCCACCCTCGCAAGGACTTGTGCAAAGCCCCAGTCCGGCAACTTGCTCCCATTGGCGGGCCGTGCCGTTCGGCAGGATGGTATGCGATATTTCATTGGCTTTTTCCATAAACTGCATCCAAAGGTAAGATATTTATCCGAGCCGCTGAAACTTTAAGCCGAAAAATCGCACAGAAAATGGCATTTTTACTTAAAATAAGGCAAAATATAGGCACGTAAAGGAACAAAAAGGCGGTCATCTTCTTTTTTATCGGAACAAGAATGGCATATTTCAAGAGTAGCCGTACCTTTGTACCGGCTGCAACATAGGCTTTTTGTTGCGGCCATGCGAAAAGACATAAAAATGCTCCTTCGATAAAACAATGTTTTGTTTTCCATAGATTTTGTTGCAGTTTTGTTGCACAATAAATACACTGTTATACAAATAACTTGATATTTAGTAAGTTATACTATATAAGTATTTTATTATGTTGAAATAACATGGAAAGAATAGCTTCTACTCTTTTCATGTTATAGGGATAAATTATTCATATACTGATTAATTTATCCCTACTTGCGCAAACCATCGGGTAATTATAAATTTGCAGACAGATTCAGATATAGGAATAATGGGATATATAATAATGATATAATGAAAAAGTGGTTATCTCTGATAATATTACTGGCTGTTAATGTGATTTCTATTAATGCACAACAGAAAAATTCAATTAATAATCAAAGTATGGAAAAGAAAACAAAAACAATTCGTTTGATTTATCCGCAATGGCAAGGAGGTGATATTGCTCGGTGGATTACTGAAATAAAAGATCCCGAAGCAGCATCAAAGGGATACTTCTTAGGGGCAGAATTGCTTAACTTCTTGGCTCCCGACAGCAGTCAAGAAACACTGACAGTTCCCATTTCAACAGAAATTACAGAACGTAGAAAAAAGGACGGTGTACTAGACCGCGACATTATTGTGAAACAGACTAAAGCTGCTCTTGACTTGTTGCGTATCAGTGATCCTGATAAAATAGTAACTCTTGGAGGAGAATGTTCTGTCAGTGTCGTTCCGTTTACCTACCTTGCAGAGAAATATAAAGATGATGTGGCAATGATTTGGATTGATGCCCATCCTGATATAACACTTCCCGGAGATATGTACAGCGGATTCCATGCCATGGCTGTTACTGCCTGCATGGGGAAAGGCGACAAGGAAATCCTTTCCAAGCTACCGGCCCAAATAGCCCCCTCAAAGATTCTGCTCGTAGGATTGCGTGATTGGGAACGTGATGAAATAAAAGTCCGCCAGAAACAATATGGTATAAAACATCTTACTCCGGAAGATGTAGCACAAAATAGTAATGCTATATATGAATGGTTAAAATCATGTGGAGCATCCCGCGTGTTAATTCATTTTGATATGGATGTGCTCGACCCTGCCGAAATTATAGCAGCCGTAGGGGTAGTTCCCGATGGAATGAAATTGGCAGAAGTGGTCCGCGTTATTAATGATATTGCCAAAGAAAAAGAAATAGTAGGTCTAACCGTTGCCGAACCGATGCCACGGATTGCTATCAGAATTAAAGAAATGTTAAATCAATTACCTTTGTTGAAATGATAAGGAACAGATAAAAAGACATTTAGAATAACCTGTCAAAATCAATTCTCCGGAGAAGTCCAATATTTTATGGGCAAAGTGGTTCTAGATTACTTTATCCTTTAAGCCAAAAAACATTTTCAGAGAGGGCAAAATCCTCCCTGAAAATGTATTTGGGTGATTGAACTATGAATGAGAATATAAAGCAAAATACTTCCAAAGCGGTGCTGCCATCAATGATTGTTTTACTTCATCATTCAATAACAACGCTTTTATTTCTTCTTCACTCAGCAAATGCACTGTCAAATCTTCAGTTTCTTCCAAATGCTGGGTGGAGATTCGTTCTACCTCCGTAGCCAGATAACAATGAGTGATATTTGTCATGGTGC
>ERZ826764.2234-NODE-2234-length-19182-cov-3.301929_pt1 | contig 19182 bp, 15 predicted proteins | sample MGYA00519870_ERZ826764 | MGnify/ENA primary metagenome ERZ826764 (study PRJEB31778, sample SAMEA3449239) | human gut metagenome | biome: human gut; feature: human-associated habitat; material: faeces | place: United Kingdom | collected 2010/2012 ...
TATGCTGCCGCCCATGGCAATTTTCTTTCCTTTGTTTACGTTACTGGAGGATTTCGGGTATCTTCCCAGGGTGGCGTTTAATTTAGACCACTATTTTAAAAAGGCCAATACTTGCGGAAAGCAAGCGCTTACTATGTGTATGGGATTTGGCTGCAATGCGGCAGGTGTGGTAGGTTGCAGAATCATAGATTCTCCAAGAGAACGTATGATTGCAATGCTCACCAATAATTTTGTTCCTTGCAACGGACGTTTTCCCACTATGATTTCCATTATCTCCATGTTTTTTGTTGGAAGCATTGCAACAGGATTTACAGGTTCTTTGCTGTCAACGCTTATGTTGACAGGGGTCATTATATTAGGTGTCATGCTCACATTTGCTATGAGTAAATTGTTATCCAAAACGGTATTAAAAGGTGTACCTTCTTCCTTTACATTGGAATTACCTCCATACAGAAGGCCACAGATTGGAAAAGTAATTGTAAGGTCTTTGTTGGATAGAACCATTTTTGTTTTGGGAAGAGCAGTGATAGTCGCTGCTCCTGCAGGATTCATTATTTGGATTTTAGCAAATGTCACAGCAGGAGATGCCACATTATTGTCACACTGTGCTGCTTTTTTAGACCCATTTGGAAAATTATTTGGCTTGGATGGAACCATTTTATTTGCTTTTATTTTGGGATTTCCGGCGAACGAAATTGTCGTACCGATTATGATTATGACTTATATGGCAACAGGGACATTAACCGAAATAGACGATTTAATGGCACTGAAAGAATTATTGGTGGCAAATAACTGGACGTGGGTAACGGCATTGTGTGTCATTGTATTTTCTTTGGTACATTGGCCTTGTTCCACGACCTGTCTTTCTATTAAAAAAGAAACAAAAAGTTGGAAATGGACTGCAATAGGATTTTTGCTTCCAACCGTAACCGGCTTTGGGTTATGTTTTGTTATTGCAACATTTGCAAGAATATTTGGATGGCTTGTATAAGAAAAGACCTGCATGAAAGCAGGTTTTTTCTTATATTTTTTGAAACTAAAGAACCACTTTTATCTTCACCCATACGATTGTGATTCATCCGAAAAATCAAATTATCATTTGTAATATAGACCGTAACTATAAAAAAGCAGACTGTTCTTTTTCAGAACAAGCCTGCTTTTTTATAGTTATACTGAGGTACCGACAATTGAAAAATAAATAATAACGGCAATACCCAGTAAGATACGATAAACACCAAATATTTTAAAGTCGTGCTTTTTGATGTATTTCATTAAGAATTTAATTGCCAAAACAGATACAAGAAAAGCGGTCAATACACCTGCAATTAAAATCGCAATTTCCAATCCTGTATAGGAAAAACCGAATTTTACTAACTTTAGAGCACTTGCGCCCAGCATTACCGGTATTGCTAAAAAGAAGGTAAATTCAGCTGCAACAAAGCGAGAAGCCCCCAACAGCAAAGCAGTAATAATAGTAACACCGGAACGTGAAGTACCAGGAATGAGTGCCAATAGTTGGAATACACCAATTAAAAATGCCATTGTATAAGGCAATTGAGACAATTCTCTGATTTTTGGTTTGCGTTTACGGTTAAATATTTCTACGATAATAAATAGTACGCCATATACAATCAATGTGATGGCAATGGTCCAAGCATTGAAGAATAGTTCGTTAATTTTATCATCAAAAATCAATCCGATGACTGCTGCCGGCAGGCAAGCAATAATTACTTTTAACCATAACGACCATGTCTGTTTTCGTTCTACAAGTGTTTTCTTTCGTGAAAACGGATTCAGTTTGTGGAAGTAAAGTACCAGAACAGCCAATATTGCCCCCAGTTGAATCACAACCATGAACATATCTAAAAATTCTTTTGATACATCCAATTTGATAAATTCATCCACCAGAATCATGTGTCCGGTACTGCTGATTGGAAGCCATTCCGTAATGCCTTCCACAATACCTAAAAAGATTGCCTTTAGGATTTCGATAAAGAACATGCTGAAATTCTCCTTTAACCAATCAAATCACCATATGTAACAGTTTATATCACTATTATCCGCTTGTAGTAGTATAACATATAACAATGCAAAAAAGTATGAAGTTATGAAAAGTTTATAAATTTTGTATTAATGTGGTGAAGTCCCAAACTGTTGTCTATTATCTTTGGAAAAAATGCCATAATTTTTATAGTTGGTTTAACATTAATTTAACGTTTGTTGTGTAATTTATTATTTTTATCAATCATATGAACAGCGTTCCATAATAAGAAAAAGATTTTTACGGTTCCATACAGCATGAAACATGTGTTAGAGATTCAAAAAAGACCTGAAAAATACAGGTCTTTTTTATGTTTTTTATTACAGATACTTATCTTTTTGCTACAAAAGGTAGACATTTTTTCACGGACAAATATTACCTAAAATTGGAAATTTGTTTACGCATTTAAGCCTTTTGTTATTTTATCATGCTCGAAATAAAAAGTCTACTTAAAGTCTAATTTGTTTTCCATTATGTGGACAGAGAGGAGGAAAATACGTATCTAAATTTTTCCAAAACAATGAAAAACTTGTTTTATAAGTTAGGAGGTAAAGAAGAAATGAAAGCTAAAAAATTATTAGCAATGGGTTTGACAGTATTAATTGGAACAGCCAGTACATCAAGTATGTTGTGTAATACTGTGTTTGCACAGGAAAATACCCATATTGAAGAAAGTACAGATTTAGATGAAACACTAGATACTACAGAAAATATTTCTCCAAAACTAACAGATAATCACGATATAACATCCACAGTGAATGCTATGGCCAATACAGCAGGAACTTCAGCGGATAATCCACTGGTGATTCCGGAAGAAGGACTTCTTTGGGATGGAAATGGCAGCACTGTTTTAAAGGGTGTAAATTCCGAATGGTACAAAACAAATGTAACAGATGCGGGAGTACAATTTGTTGCCATTAAAATACCTGAGAAAACAACTGAAATATACGCAAGTGTGTTCAGTCCCAATATTTATGCATCAGGAACTCCGACTGCAGGAGGTTCAAGTGTAAAAATAGCAAACATTGTGGATAAATTAGTAGCAGTAGACTTTTCTGCTGCTACCAATTTGACCAAGATTAACAAGCAAGTTTTTTATGATGCAAAAAAACTTGGAGGCGTAATTGACTTAAGAAATACAAAAATTACGGAGATAGGTGGAAATACCTTTAATGGTACTGCTATTACAGGTGTTATCTTGCCAAGTACGTTAACCTCAATTGGCAGTTTGGATTCGAATATGGCAGTATTTGGTAACTGTTCTAATTTAGCCTTTATTGGTATGAGAGACGCTGTTGGAGATGAAAATTTTTTGGAACTTCCGCAAAGTCTCACCACGATTGGTAAATATGCATTTTCGTTCAGCGGCAGTTCGCCTATTTATCAAAAGATGAAAAATGATGGTTTAGTAGTAAGTATTCCTGCATCAGTGACTACGATAAAAGCTTCCGCTTTTTCCAATTCACAATGCAGTAAAAATATATTTGTGTTGGAAGATGCAAGTAGTTTTGAAGGTGCCGATAAAGATGCTTTCTCTAATTCCACATGGGAAAGTAATAGACCAACGGTACTGTTTCCAAATTTCAGCACTTACCAAAATGCAGATGAAACGAAAAAAAATGCAATGGCAAGCTATGCTAACTTGTCTTATGGTGTAACACTTAATTTTGTATATAACGGATTAAGCATAGCTACCGAACAAAAACTTTATAATAATACAGTTCAGTATGTAAAGAAAAACGGTGTTTGGAGCTTAGACGAACATTATGAACTGCCAAAACCGACTGGTGTACCCACTCCGGCAGCAGGATATTACGGAGGTTGGGAGCTGGATGGCAAAGAACTGACGGCCGACTCTCAAATTAGTGTTACTTCTCCGGCAGATACTTTAACCGTTACATGGAAAAATGATTTTGTATCTGAACCAAATGTAGAATATTCTATGAATGGTCAACCAATATCACAATCGAGTCCTTATAATGTACAACGTTTTGGTACTATTGGTGTCCAGGTTACTCATCCATTAATGAAAAACGAAAATACCAATGAAAGTACAGATACCTATGTAGAGTTTGAATATTATTGGTTTGATATTCAAAACGGAACGGTAGGGGAACGAAGCAAAGCAACCGGCACTGAAGATTATTTCTATCGTGAATCTACTCAAAATGTACCCACAACAGTCAGCGAAATTCCTATGAGAACAGAAGCTGATACACGTACCGGGGGAACAAATTATTATTGTGTTCAAGTGCTTGGTAAGCTTGTAGTAAACGGTGTTCCTCAATCCGGTTATTATTATAAATCCTTGGTTCCTATTATAAGTTTTGGTGGACATCCTATTAACAATAATGCAACAACAGATAAAGATTACATTTTTAATGTAAATGTAGTACCTGCACAATTTACAGTAAACTTTGATTCTCAGGGGGGAAGCATTGTCGCAGAACAGAGCGTTGAGTACGACAATCTGATACAGGAACCAACAGTACCGACCAAGGAAGGCTATACCTTTGCAGGATGGTATAAAGAAGCTGCATGCCAAAATAAATGGGATTTTGCAACGGAAAAAATGCCCGCAAATGCGGTGACATTATACGCCAAATGGGAAGCAAATGCGTATAGTGTAGGGTTTAACGCAAACGGCGGAACAGGAACAATGTCAGAGCAAGCATTTGTATATGATACAGCACAGGGATTGGAAACAAATAAGTTTACCAAAGAAGGATATACTTTTAAAGGTTGGTCAACTACAACAGATGGTCAAGTTGTGTATGCAGACGGAGAATCAGTGAAAAATCTTACATCAGTTCCTAATGAAACAGTGACTTTGTATGCAGTATGGGAAGCAAATGCATATAGTGTAGAGTTTAATGCAAATAGCGGAACAGGTACAATGCCTTCACAAGCGTTTGTATATGATACAGCACAGGCATTAGAAACAAATAGGTTTACCAAAGAGGGATATACTTTTAAAGGTTGGTCCACGATAGTAAACGGACAGGTTATGTATACAGACGGGGCAACTGTCAACAACCTTACAGCAACTAATCATGATACAGTAACCCTGTATGCAGTATGGGAAGCAAACCAATACACAGTAACCTTCAAAGACTGGGACGGAAGCGTGCTGAAAACAGAGCAGGTAGCATATAACACAGCAGCGACAGCCCCGGCAGCCCCGACAAGAGAAGGCTATCGCTTCACAGGCTGGGACAAAACCTTTGATGTCATTACAGGTGATACAGAAATTACAGCGCAATACATAAAAACTTGGACAGTCACTTTTAAAGATGAAGACGGAACCGTGTTAAAGACAGAAATTGTAGACGAGGGAACAGGAGCAACTGCACCGACAGAGCCTGCAAAAGAAGGGCATACCTTTGCAGGCTGGAATGCTGCTTTTGATAATGTAACAGAAGATACAGTAGTAACAGCGACATATACAGTAAATCAATATACAGTAACGTTCAAAGATTGGGACGGAAGCGTGCTGAAAACAGAGCAGGTAGCATATAACACAGGAGCAAGCGCGCCAACAGAACCAAACAGAGAAGGTTACCGCTTCACAGGTTGGGATGTATCATTTGAAAATATTATGGGAGACACCATAGTAACAGCACAATATGAGAAAGAAGAATCTATCGTACCACCAACAGAACCGGAGCAGCCACAAGCACCGGGACAAGGCGGAGAGATGAACAACACAGAAATAAAAACACAAACAGGCGCCAATTTGGAAGCAGCCAAAACAGGGGATGATTTTATTGTAGAACCACTATTGGTAACAGGAGGTATTTCCTCTATTGCAGCTACTATCGCTTTCTTCTTTCGCAAAAAGGAAAAATTGAATCATAAAGAGAAATAAAAACAGCCAAAGTATTGGATTCCTCCATACTTTGGCTGTTTTTATTTTTTTTCGTATTTTTGTTCACAGTATGCACAGCGATACACATGGTTTTCTCTGTCACTTAATTTAAACACTTGGTCAATTCCACGTTCAATGGAAGTGATACAGCGTGGATTTTTGCAAGATACCACATTGCGTATGGTTTCCGGCATGGTCAATTTTTTCTTTTCGATTATTTTTCCGTCATCAATTACATTGACTGTAATGTCACAGTCGATAAATCCGAGTACGTCTAAATCAATATCCAAAAGACCTTCCACTTTAATGATGTCTTTTTTCCCCATAGCATTGCTTTTTGCATTTTTGATAATCGCAACACTGCAATCTAATTTATCCAGTTCCAGGTATTTATAAATATCCATACAGCTGCCTGCTTTAATATGGTCAATTACAATACCGCGTTTTAGGCTGTCAACATTCAACATCATTCACCTCCAATAATTTCATAATAAGCGCCATGCGAATATATACGCCATATTGTACTTGTTTAAAATAGGCGGCGCGAGGGTCGTTGTCCACTTCAACCGCAATTTCATTTACTCTTGGCAATGGATGAAGTACAATCATATCATCTTTTGCAAGAGACATTTTTTCCATGTCCAAAATATAGCTGTCTTTTAAACGTACATAATCTTCTTCATTGAAAAAGCGTTCTTTTTGCACACGGGTCATGTACAGTACGTCTAAATCTCCAATGACATCTTCCAAACGCTCTACTTCTTGAAATGGAATGTTCTTTTGTATCAGGGTAGTATCCCGAATATAATCCGGAATTTCCAATTCAGGAGGAGAGATTAAAATAAATTGAATTCCCGCATAGCGCGCCAGCGTTGTAATTAGGGAGTGTGCAGTTCTGCCAAACTTTAAATCTCCGCATAAACCAATGGTTAAATTGCCAAGTCTTCCTTTTAATGCACGTATGGTCATAATGTCAGTTAATGTTTGAGTAGGATGCTGATGACCGCCGTCGCCTGCATTTACAACAGGAATTCTGGAATACTGAGAGGCGACCATAGGCGCGCCTTCTTTTGGATGCCGAATGGCACAAATGTCAGCAAAGTTTGACACTACCCGTATGGTATCTGCAACGCTTTCGCCTTTGGTTGCAGAACTGTTTTCGGCAGAAGAAAAGCCAAGCACACTTCCGCCCAGGTTAAGCATTGCAGCTTCAAAACTTAATCTGGTACGTGTACTCGGCTCATAGAATAGAGTGGCTAACTTTTTTCCGTCACAAACATGAGCATATTTTTCCGGGTTTGCAAATATGCGGTCAGCTAAATCCAAATAGCTGTCCAGTTCTTCAACAGATAAATCCAGTGGGTCAATAATATGTTTCATAAGCGTCCTCCATCCATTCATTTTTGAACATTTTCGTATTCACAACAAAATTCAATATATTATACTGCCATATCTCTCAAATAGCAAGAGGTTAAATGAAAATAACAGAAAATTTTAAAAAAATTTTTCAAATATTACATTTTTTTTATTTCATCGACAGCCTAAGATTATTTTGTTATAATACCCTAGAGATATTTCGTATTTTGGAGAAGAATCAACCATGAGAATGAGAAAAAAAGCTTGGGCAAGACCTGAATTGGACGCATGTCCGTATTTTATAAAAAATCCACAAGAATTAAAGGGAAATTGGAGCAATTGGTTTCCCAAAAAACAGCCGCTTCATTTAGAACTTGGCTGCGGAAAGGGTGTCTTTTTATCAGAGCTGGCAGTAAAGCATCCGGATATCAATTATATTGGAATTGATTTGAGCCCCGATGTACTTGGTGTTGCCAGAAGGAATATTCAGACACGTTATGAGCAGGAGAACCGCAAGGTGGAAAATATTGCATTGGTTGCATACGATATTGAACGAATTTTACAGATTATGAATGCAAATGATGAAATTGACCGTGTTTATATTAACTTTTGTAATCCTTGGCCGAAAATGAGACATCATAAAAAACGCTTGACACATACCAATCAATTACAAACCTATAAAACTTTTATAAAAGACGGAGCTCAGATTCATTTTAAGACAGATGACGGCGGATTATATCAATCTACCCTACGCTATTTGAGAGAAAGCGGATTTGAAATTTTATGGTATACCACCAATCTTTATGAAAATGGTCAACCTCCTGTAGACAATATTACAACGGAACATGAACAGCGTTTTACTGCTCAGGGAATTAAAATCAAAGCAATCAAAGCCGGCTATCATAAAGAGAATGAGAAACAAAACAACGGACAAAATCTTTTCCGGCAGAAGGAATCTGTAGTCGAAAAGACAATGGATAAAAAGTAAAGTTATGTCACATATGACAGAGGTATTGTGACAGATACGATATTAGGTTATAAATTGCATCTATATGTCTTTTGTGATATAATCGGTGACAAGAAATGAGTATAAAGGAAGTGGTGGTTTGGGCAGAAGAAATCAGGTGTACCGCAGAAACAGCAGAAGCCGATACTCCAGATATGGCAGAGACAATCATCTGGTTAGAAATATTATTATCATTTCAGCATCTGCAGTGATAGCATTAGCAGTTGCAGGTGTACTGATATGGTACTTTGTGTTTTATCAGCCGACACAAACATCGCAAAATGATGTATCCTCAACAGCACCGTCTGTGATTGAAAGTACACAATCAACAGAAAGCACAGTGTCACAGCAGACAGCTGCCAATTCATATGAGACGTTATATCCTGATATGTATGTTCCGCAGGTTGAAAAAATCGGTGCTGCAGAGGGAGAAAAGTCTGTTTATTTAACCTTTAATAATGCGCCGTCTGCTCAAACCGACAAGCTATTGGATGTTTTAGAGCAACAAGGTGTGAAGGCGACTTTCTTTATTTATTGTAATGAAAATACAGACGCGTATTTAAAGGAATCTATTAAAAAGATTCATGATAAAGGTCATACTGTAGGTGTATTGACCAATACGTATGATTATCAAACCATATATGCGTCCGTTGAAAACTATTTGGCTGATTTTGCAAAGGTATTCGATTTGATTACGGAAGCAACCGGTGAAAAACCAACTGTTTTCCGTTTTGCGGGAGGCAGCGTAAACGGTTATAATCAAGCTACGATTAAGGATATTGTCAAAGAAATGGAACGCCGTGGGTTTACGTACCATGACTGGAGTTTAGACTCCGGCGACAGTAACCAATGGGCAACGGGACAGCAAATTTATGATACCACTGTAAACGGCATTTTAAACAGTGGAAAATCCGTTGTCTTAATGGATAACAACTCCAGTGCTACATTGGAGCAATTACCTGCCATTATTCAAAAGGCAAAAGAAAACGGTTATGAGTTTAAAGCAATGGATGCTACCACAAAACCATTTACCATGACACTTCCGGAATAAGATAAAAAGTCCACCAATTATTTGGTGGACTTTTTTCGTCAGTTTTCAGATTGTTTCAACATTCCAAACATGATATGATAATACTATAACCGAAACGATGATGTCCGCCGCCTCTAAAGCGGCGGTGCCATTCATCATTTCAATGGAATTAATAATCTCCCACTGAAACGGTGAGGAGTTAACGCTCCTATCGCGGTTGCAATCATCCGCAAGCTCCATTTCAAGCGAGTCTGATAGGCGTTATTCCGATTGAAAGAAGCGTTAACCCATGTATCTATGATAGGAGGTCTTATCTATGATATTATACTTGAAACAATCAATCGAACCTGGCAATCTTCTGTTTCATGTTATGGATGAATTGGGGCATCCTTGCTATCAGGTATTTATAAACAAACATCGGTTTGGTAAATGCATTCATATTGAGACAACAGAACAAGGAAAAGTTGCAGATATTCATTGTATGGGTTTTTCAAAAATGCTTCGCAGCAGTATTTTTATAAATGGCAGAAAGTGCATGACTTTGTTATGCAGTTTTGCAGCTTCTGAACCTTTATTTAAAATAAACGGTCAAACATGGATATTCCGCGGAGATGTTTTACTTCGCAATTTTGATGTGGTAGACGTTGACCGCACCGTCATTTTTATTCATGGAGCACAATGGAGGCCGCAGAGTGGAAATGGTTATACACTGCAAATAGAACAACCTGAATTTGCGTTAGAAAGCCTTTGTATCTCTGTGGTAATTGACGCTTTTGCTTCCGGTGGTGAATGCACACAGACAGCCGCCGAACTGAATTGACAAAGGCGGGAAGAAATGGCATAATAAATTAGTTAAACATTTGTAAATTTTGTTGTTGATATATATGGGAGGAACGTGCATGGGCAAAGAACTTGCAAAGGCTTACGAGCCGCATGAAGTAGAAGAGAGAATTTATGAGTTTTGGATGAATGGAAAATACTTTCACGCTGAAGTGGATTCCAAGAAGAAACCATATACAATCGTGATTCCACCGCCAAATATTACAGGTCAATTGCATATGGGACATGCATTGGACGAAACTTTGCAGGATATTTTGATTCGTTTCAGAAGAATGCAGGGATACTCTGCCTTATGGCTGCCCGGCACTGACCATGCTTCTATTGCCACAGAGGCGAAAATTGTAGAAGCGATGAAGCAAGAAGGCGTTACAAAAGAAGACGTCGGTCGTGACGGTTTTATGAAGCGCGCATGGGAATGGAAAGAAAAATACGGTGGTACCATCATCTCTCAGTTAAAAAAGTTGGGTTCCTCCTGTGATTGGGACCGTGAACGTTTTACACTGGATGAAGGCTGTTCCAAAGCGGTAAAAGAAGTTTTTGTAAAATTGTACAATGAAGGACTGATTTATCGTGGCGAGCGTATGATTAACTGGTGTCCTAACTGCAAAACCTCTATTTCAGATGCCGAAGTGGACTTTGCGGAAAAAGACGGCAACTTTTGGCACATTCGTTATCCACTGGCAGATGGAAGCGGCTATTTAAATTTAGCAACCACCAGACCGGAAACTATGTTGGGTGATACAGCAGTAGCGGTACATCCTGAGGATGAACGTTATCAACATTTGATAGGAAAAATGTTGATTCTTCCATTGGTTGGCAGAGAAATTCCAATTGTGGCGGATACGTATGTAGAACAGGATTTTGGAACAGGCGTGGTAAAAATTACGCCGGCTCATGACCCAAACGATTTCGAAGTTGGTCTGCGTCATAATCTTCCTGTGATTAATATTATGGATGAATCCGGCATTATCAACGAAAATGGCGGAGAATATCAGGGGATGGACCGCCTGGATGCCCGCAAGAAAATTGTAAAAGCGCTGGAAGAACAGGGATATTTAATCAAAGTGGAGCCCATTAAACATAATGTAGGAACTTGTTACCGCTGTAAAACTGTGGTAGAACCACGTGTTTCCAAGCAATGGTTTGTAAAAATGGAACCATTGGCAAAGCCAGCTGTAAAAGCGGTGGAAGATGGAGAGGTTAAATTTGTTCCGGAACGTTTTGATAAAATATACTTTAACTGGATGAATAACATCAAAGATTGGTGTATTTCACGCCAATTGTGGTGGGGACATCGTATTCCTGCATGGTATTGTGATGATTGTAATGAAATCACAGTATCAAGAGAAACGCCTCATGCTTGTTGCAAATGTGGCAGCACCCACATTCATCAAGACGAAGATACCTTGGATACATGGTTTTCTTCTGCTTTGTGGCCGTTTTCCACTTTGGGCTGGCCGGATAACACAGAAGAATTAAACTATTTCTATCCGACCAGCACTTTGGTAACAGGTTATGATATTATCTTTTTCTGGGTAGCCAGAATGATATTCTCAGGATTGGCTCATATGGGAAAAGTGCCGTTTGATACGGTATTCATTCACGGTATTGTTCGCGATGCAAACGGTGTAAAAATGTCTAAATCGTTGGGAAATGGTATTGACCCGCTAGAGGTCATAGACCAATACGGCGCAGACGCACTACGTTTTATGCTTGCAACTGGCAACAGTCCCGGAAATGATATGCGCTATTCGCCCGAAAAGGTAGAAGCAAGCCGTAACTTTGCAAATAAAATTTGGAACGCGGCTCGCTTTATCCTGATGAATTTGGAAGGCCATGAAATTAAAAATGAACTTCCAAATGAGCTAACAACAGAGGATAAATGGATTATCAGTTCGTTTAACCGTGTGGCAAAAGAGATTACAGAAAATCTGGAAAAATTTGAATTGGGTATTGCCGCACAGAAAATTTATGATTTTCTGTGGGATGTATTCTGTGACTGGTATATTGAAATTGCAAAAATCAGAATGAATTCCGATGATGCACAAACAGCACAAAATGCCCGTGAAGTATTGGTTTGGGTTATGACCGGTACATTAAAGTTACTGCATCCGTTTATGCCGTTTATTACAGAAGAAATTTGGCAAACACTGCCCCATGAAGGAGATGCACTGATTGTAGCACAGTGGCCTGAATATTGTCAGGAACATGATTTCCCGGAAGCAGAGCTGGAAATGCAGCGCATTATGGATGTAATTCGTGGTGTTAGAAACCGCAGAGCAGAAATGAATGTGCCGCCATCCAGAAAAACAAACCTATACATTGCAACTGCAGAGCCAAACACATTTGAAAACGGAATTGCCATTTTAAATAAACTGGCTTATGCAACACAAATTACCATTGGACAAGCGTTTGACATTGAGGGTGCAGTTACTATTGTTACCAACGATGCAAAAGTGTATATTCCTATGGACGAATTGGTAGATAAAAAAGCAGAATTGGCTCGTTTGAATAAAGAGCTTGAAACTGCAAAGAAACAATTCGCTCAAGTAAACGGCAAGTTAAACAACCAAGGCTTTTTATCCAAAGCACCTGCACAGGTGGTGGAAGGTGTAAAAAAAGACTTTGATACCTTAACCGAACGGATACAACTGATTGAGTCCAGTATTTCAGCATTACAATCATAAGGATAGAAAGAAGGTTTGGTTATCGTTTTGACGATGAAAAACCTTCTTTTGTTTTTTAGAACAGAGAGGTAAACCATGACTTTTGAAACAGCAATGGAGAAGCTTGGTACGCTCCAGCGCTTTGGTTCTCCCGGCGCAGTGGAACGTGTCGATTGGATTTTAGAACAATTCGGGAATCCGCAGCATCAATTGCAATTTATACATGTGGCAGGTACAAACGGAAAAGGTTCTACCTGCGCTATGTTATCTTCTATTTTGCGGGAAGCGGGCTATCAAACAGGTTTATTTGTGTCACCTTATATTATAGAATTCCGGGAACGTATCCAGGTTAATGGAGAGATGATTCCCAAAGAAGCATTCGCAGCTCTTATGGAGCAGGTGTTTCCATATGTAGAGCAATTGCAGTCATCGGGAGAGCGCATGTCGGAATTTGAATTGGTCACAGTGTTGGCAATTCTTTGGTTTTCCAAACAAAAATGTGATATTGTTGTATTTGAAGTCGGTGTTGGCGGCAAGAGAGATTCCACCAATGTGATTACCAATGTATTGGTATCTGTATTAACCTCTGTCTCTATGGACCATACAGAGGTATTGGGAGATACCCTAGAGAAAATCACCACAGATAAATGTGGAATTATGAAGCCAAACGGAACCTTTGTGGTAGCTCCATGTCAGAAAGCTGAAGTTATGCCAATTGTGAAAGAGGAAGCGGAAAAGAAGGACAATTGTGTCATAGAGGCTTTTATGAATGATATCCAATTGCTCCATACAGATTTAAACGGAACAGATTTTTTGTATCATGGCAGTACATTACACTTGCCGTTGATTGGCGTACATCAGTCTTTGAATGTTTGTACGGTATTGGCTGTAACAGAACAATTAAAGCAAAAAGGATTTTCAATTGAAATCAATCATATCAAAGCAGGTTTAGAGAAGGTACAATTTCCGGCCAGATGGGAGATTGTACGAAAACATCCTCTGATTATCATTGACGGTGCCCACAATCAGGATGGAATTGATATGCTAAAAGCATCTGTAAAACAATATCTTCCCAATCGAACAATCGTTGCCGTGATAGGCGCCTTACGGGACAAAGACACAGATTATATGGTTCATGCGCTTGCAGATGTATTTCATCACGTTATTACCATTACACCGAATAATCCAAGAGCTTTGGATGCAAAAACATTTGCATTGCGTTGGATTGCCTGTGGACAGCAAACGACTGCTGCGGATGATATAGATGACGCTATCAGTCGTGCAGAACAATTGATAGGAGAAAATGGTGTAATTTTGGTGTGTGGGTCGCTTTTTGTAGCGGCAGAAGCAAGAGAAAAAATAAAATACCATTTTATGGAAAAATAGTGATAAGATTCGCACATTTCGAGTCTTTTCTCATGTTTGACCCTTTATCGTTATACATAGCGATAAAGGGTCTTTTTTTATACAAATATAGATCCTGCAGAAGAGAAAAAGGACAAGCCATCAAATATAAAAAGGAGGAATTATTACACTCTTTGTAAAACAAAACATTCATGTATCAAAATAAAGCGGCGTTTTGTTGTACGAACAACCGTTTTGCAATAAAAAGGAGGATATGCATGGATAACGGAACAGTAAGGCTGATTTTACAAGATGATGTATTAACTGCGGTATTAAGCGGAGAGATAGATCATCATACAGCCCAAGGAATGCGGGAGGAAATTGATTTTACTGTCAATCAATCAAAACCGAAAAAGTTAATTTTAAGTTTTGAACATGTCGGATTTATGGACAGCGCCGGCATCGGTCTTATCATAGGCAGATATAAATTGATGGAAAGTTTGGGAGGAGAACTGGTGGTTTCACACTTGTCTCCCAAAATGGAACAAATTGTATCTCTGTCGGGTGTAGGAAAATTGGCGAAAATAGAAAAGGGGGAAACAAATGATGAAGCCAATGAATGAAATGAGTTTATCTTTTTTAAGTTACTCTGCAAATGAAGGATTTGCCCGCGCAACGGTAGCCGCCTTTGTAGCGCAGATGGACCCAACCGTGGGAGAAATATCAGATATTAAAACAGCAGTTTCGGAAGCGGTTACCAACTGTATCATTCACGCGTACCGTGATGTCATTGGTATGATATACATAAGTGTAAAAATTTTTGAAAACGGAAAAGTAGTAATACGCATTCGTGATAAAGGATGTGGTATAGAAGATGTTGAGAAAGCAAAAGAACCGCTTTACTCAACAGGAGGAGAAGAGCGTGCCGGTCTTGGCTTTATGGTAATGGAAAGCTTCATGGATCAAATGAAAGTGACTTCCAAAGTGGGCAAAGGAACCGTTGTAGTATTACAAAAAGAGATTGAACGCAAACAGGCAAAGGGTGCCAATGGATAATCGCGAACAAAAAATCAGCGATAATATTGGTTTGGTCCATGCCTGCGCCAAACGATTTAAGTCGCGTGGAATTGAGTATGATGACCTGTTCCAGGCGGGATGTCTGGGTTTGGTAAAAGCGGTTGACGGATTTGATGATGATAGGGGAGTAAAATTTTCTACGTATGCGGTTCCCGTCATATTGGGAGAAATGAAACGTTTATTTAGAGACGGCGGTGCAGTAAAAGTAGGACGTGCTTTAAAGGAATTGTCTTTAAAAGCGACAAAAGCTACGGCAGATTTTACTGCAAAAGAAGGTAGAGTTCCCACCGTACAAGAATTGGCAGAAATATTGGAGGTGGAACCTGCCGCTGCCGCACAAGCAGTAGGTGCTGCTCAGCGTCCCATTTCTCTTACAGGTGATGATGAGGAAGGTGGGGGACAGATTGATGTTGCTGTGGAAGCGGAGGATGAAAAAATTGCAGAGTTGCTGTCACTTCAACAAGTAGTTGGAACATTGGAACCGAGAGACAAAAAAATTATTTTATTCCGCTATTTTAAAAATCAAACGCAAACACAAACTGCTCAGTTTCTGGGAATGACTCAAGTACAAGTATCAAGACGAGAAAAAGTAATTTTGAATAAGTTGCGTACCAAGTTGAGCGATACATAGCAACAAAAATCTCTGCATACAGCAGAGATTTTTTCTTTGATAAACAATTGTATTTTATGGAAAAGATGCCTAAAATTTCGTTATCAACGCTGAAAGCTATGTATTCTGTTTCATTATTGTGCAATGCGCAAAATTGTTTGTTGTTTATGATGGCAAAACATTTGGCAGCAAGGTAGATGTTTCTATGAAGAGGATACTGCCCTGTTTTATGATTTTGTTATAGGATAAAACTATGACTAGTTATATTAATCAAGTATTGGACAATCTATTATTTTTAGTATATAATAGGCACATGTGAAACGGAAAAATGACTAATTACGGCAAATAAAGCGGAAATGTTCACATATGATATAATACTTTATCACTCAAATATGTTTTTCGCTTTTAAAGATTGTAAAGAGAGAAAGGTTGAAAAAGATGAAAAAAATTTTTGCTATTGTACTTACTACTATTTTAGCATTGGTAACTTTAGTAGGATGTTCCGGCGGGGGCAATTCTATTACGGTTGCTGTACCAAATGATGCAACGAACGAAGCGCGTGCATTATTGCTTCTGCAAGAAAAGGGTTACATTACATTAAAAGAGGGTGCGGGTATTACTGCTACCGTACGTGATATTGCTGAAAATCCGAAGAATATTCAATTTAGAGAAGTAGAAGCAGCACAGGTACCAAATGTATTACAGGATGTGGACTACGCTGTTATTAACTCCAATTATGCAATTTCAGCCAAATTAAATCCTGTACAAGATTCCTTGGCTATGGAGAATTCCTCTTCATCTTACAGTAACATTCTTGCTGTAAAAGCAGGCAATGAAAATACAGACGCTGTAAAAGCATTAAAAGCAGCTTTGGAAAGCCAAAAAGTAGCTGATTTTATTACCGAAAAGTATCAAGGTTCTATCATCAGTGTAGTACAGAATCCTGGTAATGGATTTGATGATTACGTAAACTATGACGCTCTTGCAGGAACTACCATTTCTGTTGCGGCATCTCCTACACCTCATGCCGAAATTCTGGCAGTAGCCAAAGAGATTTTAGCAGAGAAAAACATTACTCTAGATATTAAAGAATTTACTGATTATGTGCAGCCAAATAATTTGGTAGAAAGCGGAGAAATCGGCGCAAACTACTTCCAACATCTTCCTTACCTTGAGGATTTTAATACAGAAAATCATACCAATCTTGTATCCGTGGGCGCAATTCATGTTGAACCAATGGGTCTTTACGGAGGAAAACAAACATCTTTGGATGCACTGCAACAATAATTTAAAAATTATCATGTAACAAATAACGCTGTCTGCATTTTGCAGTCGGCATTATTTGTGTTAGGAGACTCTTTTTATGATTGAAATACAAAATCTTTCAAAAACATTTCCTGTTTCCGGAGGTACTGTAGAAGCGTTGAAAGATATTTCTTTGACGATACCCGACGGAGAAATCTATGGTATTATTGGTATGAGCGGTGCAGGCAAAAGTACCCTGGTGCGCTGTATTAATATGTTGGAGAGACCCACAAGCGGGAAAGTAATCATTGACGGTAAGGACTTAGGCAGTCTGACACAAGCTCAGTTAAGAGAAGAACGCCGTAATATTACCATGATATTTCAGGGATTTAATCTTTTGATGCAGAGAAATTGTTTAAAAAATGTTTGTTTTCCTTTGGAACTTGCAGGCTATAAAAAGAAAGAAGCGGTTGAACGTGCAACCGAACTGCTTGAATTGGTTGGTCTGGGAGAAAAGTTAAAGAGCTATCCTGCTCAGCTTTCCGGCGGACAACAACAACGGGTGGCGATAGCCCGCGCGGTTGTTACCAATCCTCAACTCATCCTTGCCGATGAGCCTACGGGTAACCTTGACTCAAAAAACGGAGCGGAAGTGATGAATCTGTTGACGGAACTGAATAGAGAGGGGACAACCATTATCATGGTGACCCACTCACAGCACGATGCCAGTTTTGCACATCGTACCGTACATTTATTCGATGGAAGTATTGTAGCAAGTGTAAAGGCATAAACAGAGAACCAACCATGAGACAAATCTATTATACTATACGTACCTTATTGCGTGAACGCGGATCGAATATCATACGAATCATTTCCCTTTCTTTAGGGCTTACTATCGGTATTCTGCTTTTTTCGCAGATAGCCTTCGAACTAAGCTATGAGAAATGCTATCCGGAGGCGGAACGCCTGGCACTTGTACGTTGTCAGATGACTAATCTTAGTACAGGCGAAACCGCAGGTGATGATGGAGAGACCAGTTACGACTATACTGTTTTCGATGTGGTGGCACCTACTTTGGCAGAAGAGATGCCGAAAGAAATAGAAGTAGCCAGTAGTGTCCTTTCGATGGGAAGTGCCAATATTTATTATGAAGATAAACTGTTGCCCGATGCAGATTACATCTTTGCGGATACTTGTTTTTTTCAGACTTTCGGCATACCGGTGTTGGAAGGCAATCCCAAGGATATGATTATGCCCGGAAGCGTTTTTGTTTCGGAGCATTTTGCCCGTGAGACGTTTGGAGATGAAAGCCCTGTTGGTAAAGTGCTTTCTGTTGAAAAACAAAACACACTGACCATACGTGGGATCTACAAAGATGTACCGGAAAATACGATGCTCACCCATGATTTCGTGATATCTGTTCATCAGAATGGAGGGTATCATGCAGGAGCCGGCTGGAGAGGAAATGATGTCTTTTACGCTTTCCTTCGTTTGCGCCATGCTTCGGACATTGACAAAGTGAATGCTGACATTCAGCGGGTGATCGGGAAATATACAGATTTAGAGTATGATGGCTGGAAAATTGAATTTAGCGTCCTTCCATTGGTGAAACGTCATCTGGCTTCTCCCGATGTACAAAAGCGTTTGGTCATTTACGGATTTTTGGGTTTTGCTATCTTCTTTGTGGCTATCATGAACTATATGCTGATATCCATTGCTACTTTAAGCCGTCGTGCAAAAGGAGTGGGAGTACATAAGTGCAATGGAGCCAGTTCCACCCATATTTTCAGAATGTTTATGGCAGAGACAGGAATCCTTGTCATTCTTTCCGTATTGCTTAGTTTCTTACTGATAATCAATGCGCGTGATTTGATTGAAGATTTACTTTCCGTCCGTCTTTCCTCACTTTTCACTTGGGAAACGTTGTGGGTACCGTTGCTCACTATCCTTGTTCTCTTCATACTGGCAGGTGGCATACCGGGACGATTATTCTCCCGTATCCCTGTCACGCAGGTATTCCGCCGGTATACAGATGGGAAGAAAGGGTGGAAGCGTTCGAGGATATGGGAGCAACCGTGCATATCACGATCGAGCTGCTG
>ERZ826764.2241-NODE-2241-length-19127-cov-3.112102_pt1 | contig 19127 bp, 20 predicted proteins | sample MGYA00519870_ERZ826764 | MGnify/ENA primary metagenome ERZ826764 (study PRJEB31778, sample SAMEA3449239) | human gut metagenome | biome: human gut; feature: human-associated habitat; material: faeces | place: United Kingdom | collected 2010/2012 ...
CTCCAATATGCATGCGGAACTTGCTTTTCATTGACAAAAACAGACGCCGATCGCTTTCTGCGAAAAACACCAGCTTGGGTGTTTCTTCCATATCGTAAAGGACGTCCTCCATCACCGGCCGCCACTTTTCCAGCACGATCCGGTCGATATCTCCGGAAAAAATCTCATAATCCTCTGGCTGTTCGAAGAGATATTCCATCCTTCCCCGCAGCAAAAAACCTTCTTCAAAACTTTGCACGATGAGCTTCTGCGGCAGCCGATACCGCGACTCCTCGATCTCCCGCAGCCCCTCGAATGAAAACAAATAGATCATGCTACAACTCCACTTCCAGACTCACCGGACAGTGATCGCTGCCGTACACGTCTGTCAGGATCTCCGCCTTTCTCAAAGCCGGTTTCAGACTTTCGGACACCAGAAAATAGTCGATACGCCACCCCGCATTGTTCTTGCGGGCGTTGAAGCGATAGCTCCACCAGGAATATACACCTTCCAGATTCGGGTGAAAATACCGGAAAGTGTCTATGAAGCCGGCATCCTGCAATTCTCCCATCTTAGCCCGCTCTTCATCAGTAAACCCGGCATTTTTGCGGTTCGTTTTCGGATTTTTCAAGTCGATTTCCTGGAATGCTACATTGAAATCGCCACCATGATACATACCAATTTTGTTAATCATAATGCAATTATTATACACCAGCCACACAAAGAAAGGAATACACAATGAGAATTGTTTGGAAAGACAGTCATGCTAGCGGATTATTCAAACCAATCAAATACCGTCAATTCACCATCCGGGGTTGCGGCACTTCTGCCCGAGGATGGATCATCGACATTCCTGGCGACAACAACATATACAAAAACAACTACTGTGCTCAAAATGCCATTGATGCGTACTATGGCGACTTTGGGCAGCGCGGCGGAGAAAAACGCCGATCATACGGGATCCAGATAATCGGCACTAAAAAATAGGCGGGATCTCTCCCGCCCGTCGATGCTATAGCTACTCGTCATGTAAATTTTTTGTTGGCAGTGCATGTACTTTGGCCATCCGTGCATCCATGTCGCCATTCCACCCATGAGCCTTGTACACTTTCCAGAATTCTTCCAACTCTTTTCGTTGCTCCGGGGTCGCAAAATCCTGATCCAGCAGCTTTTCGATTTTGTCCGATAACGCCCCGTAGGACAGCACGGCCAGCGTCCGTTTTGTGATCGAATTTCGGTCAATCAATTTCATGGTAATAGCAACGGCCCCAGAGGTAATACCCCCGGAGCCGATCATAATTGCCAGCACCTGCACCCATGTTATGTCGTCCATGCTGCCCTCCTACGAAATGTAGATTTTACCGGATTTTCGGGCGCATACCCATCCAGACGGGATCTGCAGCCAGATATCAGATCCGACGGCCCGAACAGCCTTGCAGGTTACCCGCGTGCCGGATTTCAGCACGGCAGAACTGGACGATGTACAATGTGCCCTGGCATTCGCCGTCAGTGCGCTGCGCTTTTTCTTTGCGTAGTTCGTCCCCGGGCCAGTGCGAACATTCATATTTGCCCGCAGGGTATACGTGGATCCTACCCGGTAACCAGACGATCCGCCGGACGAAGAACCGCCAGAAGATGGTGCGGAATAATTCGCCAGCCATGTTTCAGGGTTCTGCCATTTCCAGCTGGACAGGCTACGAACGCCGATGTGTAAATGTACCCCGTTGGATGTTCCTGTGGATCCTGCAACGCCCACCTTGGTTCCACGGCTTACAGCCTGTCCCTGTTTTACGGAAATACTGGACAGGTGGAAATAAGCTACACATACGCCATACCGTGCATATTTTACATATACATAGTTTCCGGCGGATTTGTCATACCCGCGCTTATAAACCGTACCGGATTCCAGGGCATGGACGGCCACCTTGCCACAGCCATAATCCACACCGTAATGGAACTTCTTAGTTTTCTTGGTTGGATGGACTCTCCATCCATAACCCGATGTACGGCGATGGCTTGCACCGCCGAAAATGATTTTCAAAGTAGATTCTGTGCTCATTATTTTTCGCTCCCTTCCTCAACCGGATCCGCCTCAAAGTCTTCCGCTTTGGAGCCGTCCCCATTAGTAATTGCCAGATCCTTTCCTTCCACATACTGCTTGAATACCTGATGCAGACCAGTGGATGCCGCGCCGGTGAACGCACCGATGATGATATTTTCCACGCTCATTCCTTCCAGCAACACATACACGATCGCACCGAGAATCACCATCACCAGCGGAATGATTTTGTTATCCGTTGGCAAAAACTTTTTCATCAACCATCCGACTACCAGACAGCCGACCAGCACATACACATTGATTGGAATCTGTGCGATGATTTCACTTAAATTAAACATTTTTCATACCTCACTTTCTGTACTAAAAAAACAGGGCGTATTCCCTGCTTATAAACTGTTTATTTCCACTTACCAAATATATGAATTGTATAGCCGAACGAACTTGCCTTTTGAGACCCAAGGGAGTCTAACTGTACTTCTTTAATTGCTGAATCCCATTTTGTTCCAGATTGATTTGCCGATATACCAAACCCGGTATCAACTTGCGAATGGTAAAACATCCGTCCTCTACTAACCGAAAACGGAAGATTAACATCTACTGTGCAATGATACATGCCGTTCCATGTTTGAACATAGCTGGCAGTAGCAGTACCGCAACCATATAACACACAATATCCGGATGCCCATTTCCTATAGAACCAGTCTCCGGAGATTCCTTGCGATACGATATAGTCAACCTTTGTTTTGGTGCACAACTTCTTTAAGATGGTGAATATTCTCATACGCACCACCCCATTTCTTTTATCTGCCGTAAAGAATTAATTCGGCCGTGTAACCAGTTGGTTGTTTGGATACCGATATGGCTGTTTTGCTTATATTCACATAAATTACGGAATTGTATGTCCCTACAAAATGTGTTTGAGCACTGCTTGTTAATGTCACCACAGGGATTAAAGTCTTGATACGAACTCCTCCAAAATATGTTACTAAAAGCAATTCGTTGTATTTGTCCGCATTGTATGAAATGGTTCCAGAGCTTTCTGCGATCTTCACCCATTTCTTTGTTTGCTTTGAGGACTTTAGATTTTTTATATCTGAGAAGGCTTTCTTTAAGAGATTGTACATAATCTATGCACCCCTCTCTTAAAAATCTTGTTAAACAGTACCCCCCCCCGATAATGTTACTAAGTGAATCTGGGATAATAGGATCGATGCCTATAATTCGTTTAATACCGTAAGATGTATTGGGTGCTCCAGGCGTGTTGACATTTACCCATCCCCAATCTAATTTACACGAATCTCCGTTCAAAGACATAAAAAATGCTGTAACACCCATCCATAATGGATAATTAGCGTTCACAGTGCCAGTAAATACAGTATCGCTACGTCTTATAGCAATACCACTAACCCCGCCCAAATCCAAGTCAACTTGAATGAGATTATATTTACTTATATCTTTTATAGTCTTGGTTCCGCTATCCCATGATGTACTAGAATCAAATAGTATTTTATTCTTCTTTTTGAAATAATCAAAAATAGCCTGTAGGCTGTTTCCGGCTTGCTTTAAAAGCAAATATATTTCTTGATCGTTCATACCGCTCCTTTCTCATGCGGTACGTTTCCAGAAGTATACGGTTATATATGGTTGAAGGTTGTTGTGAGCTTTGCTGCCGCCTTGATCACGTCCAGCTGGTTGTGCCTCATTTCCGTTATAAACGTTCCAACCTCTTGCTGATGATCCGTAGGCAGTTAATTTATCAGAACTAAGATACCTAGCCGTATTTCCACCCCATGCAGATCCTGTATTTGTGTACATATGACCCGGATGTGCTGGCATCTCCGATTCAGTTAATTTAACGGTTTTTTTACCGCCCGTTTTTTCAACAGCATCAAAGCTTGTATCAGAATCATCAACTCCAACCAAAGTTCTCCCATTAGCGAAACGTACCCATGTCTGATTCTTAAATAATTTGTTTGGATCATAGCTAGCATTAACCGTCGTAATGATATGACCCACTGGATAGATCCAGTCTATTAATCTAGCTACCCCCCCCCAGCAAATTTATCAGTTCTTGATACTCCGCGTCAGTAATCGTGTAGTCAATATTACCTACCCAAAAGCCTTCATTTTGTGCTTCGCCAAATAAACGGACTCCTTTACCTCCAGCTAATCTACTAATCACTGGAGCTCCCGTAACAATCCGGTTTTCTATGCTACTGATCTTGTCCGTCAGTGTTGCAATAAATTCCCACGTTGATGTCGGATCAGTGCCGCTTACGATCGTTGACGCTTCAAAACTCCAGCTTGACGTTGTAAGCGTCAATGCTGTATAGGTCGCAGCATCTATAGCTTTATATTTCAAGATCAGCGATCTGCTGTTTTGCCCGGCTACCGAAGCCACCAGACCATTGATAATAACCTTCGTGTTTGTCCCGTTTGGATTGCGATTTCCGTTGGCATCACACGGGTAGTACGTCATATTCGTGATTGCCGGTGCCGAATAATCCACCACTGTAATTGTTTTGGTCAGTGTTCTGGTTCTCCCCCTGCTGTCAGTTACCGTAGCAACGATGTCTACGCTCCCTGCCGTATTCAGTGCATTCGACTGAAATTCTTCCGACTGATACTTTACACCGTCCAGTGTTACCGCATAGGATTTGATCGTACTACCATACACACCTGCAGCGTTGACCTTCACGTTCAGCTGTGACAGCGACCGGACAAACCGGTTTCCAAACGCCGTCGTGACGGCTGTAATGGCCTCGGATGCCGAAATGCTGCTGACTGTAGGGATAACACTATCAGGAACTGTTACTGTCAGATTCACAGATTTACTCCCGATCGTCGTACTTCCGGATTTGGTTGTTACCGTCACTGTTGCTGTTGCCGACGTCCCGGAAATAGCGTTGATCCATGTTTTCGGTATTGTGAATGCTGTCCCGGATGTTACTGCCTTGCTATATGATCCCAGACTTACCGTTATCGTATCCGTAAAGCTACTCGATTTTTTTGTTGCCGTAGCTATCACCGTAGTGGATTCGTCAGCTGGGACGCTTGATTTATTTACCGACAAATCGGACACTCTCGGAATTGTCGGCAGTGTCAGAGAATTCGATGCTGTTATTGTAGAATAGCCGCCAACGCTTGCCTCATAGCCACCAGAGACGCTAACTGAACCGGCTCCATTACTGTTATGATAGACCGTGATCGTACCGCTCCACAATATGGTCGTTGATGTCTTGGGCAACTTGTGAGTAAAACTTGTGTAGTGAGATCCATTTACTTTAATGTATCCGGACTTGTTATTATCGTTGTGCGTATTATTTGTAGTCTTAGCTACGAACTTGACATACACATTTGAATAATTCCCTGCAATACTTTGTGATGAACATGATAATTCTATCCATGCCGATAATGCCATTTTGTTCTAACCTCCGATCCATACATCATTTAAATTGTTGCCTTTGCCTTCGATATGGGCTCCCGGACGTATTGCCCAGTTGTCCCCAAATCGAATCTGGTTCTGCACGGCGATGTTTCGCACCTCCAGCACCTCGTTGGTGAACTTCGCAACAGTCTGGTCGTTATATTTGAACTCCAGCGCATCATTAGTGAATTTCGCCTGTATTGGGCTGTCCGATTTGCCAATGATAATGTTTCCCTGCTCCAAACGAATGAACTGGTTTCGTTCAACGATTTCGTTACCCACATCATTGATCCGTTCCTCCAGCTGGTTAAATTCCAACTGAAAGCCGTCTGAATTTGCCTTAAACAAGTTCTGCACTTCTTCTTTATAGGATTCCAGATCCGTTGTTGTCGTGTACCCTTGCAAAATGGAAATGGTAACGTTTTCCGCGGTCTGCAAAATATTTGTGGTCGCATTGCTGATGGTTTCGTTGACAAACTGCGTATTGTCCTCTGGTGCTGGCGTCCAATCAGATGATGTATTCGATTTTTCCAGCTTTACCAGCCGCACAGTGCAGTTATGCGCTGCCGACGCTGGCAAATTGTGAATGGTCAGTACATTGGCAGCCTGCGCCGGTTCGCCGGCATATGCCGCCGGACAAGTGAATGTGTATTCATAGCGTCCAGTATCTGCGTTAATGGCCAGATTATCCAGAATCATCGCATATCCATTATCACGGTATGCTGCAAAGGTTCCGGCCGTTTTGGTAGCCTCAAAAGACAGGGTATAGGTTTCACCCACCTCCCAGTCCTCAGACAATTCGTAACTGCCGACCAGCGTTTCTGCGGATACCTGCGGATCCATCGAATCCAGAACGTAGTTCCTGCCGCCGATCCGCATCTTGCTGACCTTAGTTGCCAATGACGAAATGGCATTGGCGTTCTGAGTTATGCTGGTTTCTGCCGACGTCACCCGGTCAGCCAGACTGTTCGCTGCGGACTGTGCCGCTGCTGCCGCGTCTCCTGCCGCTGTAGCGTCTGCCTGTGCCTGATCCGCTGCAGCCTTAGCCGCCGCAACTTCTTCATCCGTCGCATCCGCTCTGTTTTTCAGTTCGGTATACTTTGTCTGCGCTGCATTGGCCGCCTCCTGCGCCTGATCGGCTACTGTCTTGGCTGCTGCCGCATCGGAAATGGCCGTGCTGGCATTGATCTCTACCTGGTCTACTTTCGTTGCCGTTGAACTGATCTGTGCCGCATTCTGATCGATCCGGGTTCCCAGATCTGTGCTGATCTGCGTCAGATCACTTTTTTTGGCGTAGCTGGTCGTCATTTCATTGGACAGCGTTTCCAGATTTGCCTGCAAAGCATCTATTTCCTGATTGGCTGTTTCTAGCTCGCTATTGACTTCCCCGACTTTGGTTAATGCAGAATCAGCGGTATTTTTCGCTGTATTTGCCAGCGTATTTGCAGTAGCTGCTGTTTCATGCACTTCGTTCCAGGTCGTTTCCAGGATTCCTTCTGAATACGTCAGCAGGGTCGGGTTCGGTTCTGACCACTCGGTACACCAGCGTGACCACAGGTATTTCCCTGCCGTCCATTCCGGCAGCGTTCTGACCCACTCTCCGCCTGTCATTTCAGTGCTTGACGTGGACAGGTAATACTGCTTCGTCATAGTGACGATGGACGGTGATGCTTTACCGTCTTTTCCCGTGTCACCGTATACGCCGATGATTTTAGGCGCCAGATCTTCCGTGCTCCCGTCGCTATAGGTCAGGGTCTCATAATTCCACAGGTACTTCTTTTCTGGCGTCATAGCCGGCACAGATGCTCCCGTACTCCATCCGGTAGTGTCAATGGTGATCCCGCTATCCTGATCGCTGACCAGATAATGCTCCGTGATGCTGATCAGGGATTTTCCCGGATCACCTTCCACCTTTGACCATTTATATACGGTCGGATCTGTCAAGTCCGGCTCTATGGTTTTCCGGTTTGCCGCGATCCCGACATAGACTTTGCCTTCCGGTTCCAGGCTGATCCCGTTTCCGTTTTCATCATCTGCATATACGATCCAGGTATAATAAACCCGGTTCTTTGCCAGTTCGGCGAACTGGGACGCCAGCGCCTGCACCTTGTCGCTGATCCCGCTATTTTTTATCAGGTATTCGCCCAGGGTGGCTTTCTGTGAATCCTTGGCAATGGATACTTCCAGCTTCAAAATTCTAGCCGACAGATACAGTTCCCCGTTGTCATCCACCAGGTTGATTCTGTCCCCGATCTTGGCTGTCGGTGGCAGCTCTGCAATATCGACTTCGTAGTTGACTTCGGCATCACAGATCTTTTTCAGCTCCGTGACAGCATGGGCGCACAGTTCTTTCTGGCTAGTCGTATCGAATGAATACGTTTTCTCAATGTGTCCCTCACCTGTACCTGTTTCCGATAGATAACGGCTCCATTTCTTAACTGCTTTTCGGGATTTCAGGTACTTTCCGGAAACGTAGAAATCGCCGTCATCATACTTATAACCGGCTAAGGTGATGGGATCTTCCTGCCCTTCTGGCGTGCTACCTGTAACATACAACGCAGTCGCCAGATTAGCTACAGAACTTTTGATCACGATGTTGTTCAGATTCTTGTTGATTCTAAACACCTCACCGGTATCTTTGCCCCGTTTTTTATGAATGTTGATGTACTTGTGCAGTACCTGCAGCCGGTCAATATCAAACGTGTAACTGATCTCGGCATTATCAAACTGGGTGGCCACACTGGCCAACCTCTCGGTAACAGTGCTCTCACCTTCCCATTTCAGCTTTCGGGTCAGATCTGGGATTTCATTGATTCCGATCTCAAAACCGCTATCTTCTGCCCACTTTTCCACATACCATTTAATAGGGTATGCTTCTGTGGCCTCGAACGCCTGCGCTATATCATTTAACAGATCCAGCCCCGCGTCTTCAGCGTATAGGTAGATTTCCTGCTCATCAATGTCCAGTTCCGAATCAATGATAGTGTAGAACTCCTTTTCGTCGCCATTACTCCGCAGAATGTAATTGCCCGCTTTGACGACTTCCTGCAGCTGCCGCTGTTCGGATTTTTCAAATGACACCGTACATTCAAACGATGCAACTCCGGTATCCACGTCTTCGATCTTTTTATCATTAGATGCAAAAAAACCTCGCGGCAGACCTGTTGACGCCTGTCCGAGGACTTCCATTCTTCTGTTCGCAAAATAAATAATCATAAGAACGCCTCCCGGTATCGTACTTTCAGCACCGGCGCATATTCATCTGCAACCCAGGTCGAATATGCAACGCCGATCTGATTCAGCCCCGGCCGGAGCACAAAATCTTCCCAGTCGTTGCCCAGCGCTCCCAGCTGTGGGGAGCGCACGCCGTTCAGGTAGATTTCGCCCTGATTGCAGTCCGCCACCAGCACGTCATTGGCACTAAACTTATTCGGTATGTTTTTCCAGGTGTCACAGTTGTCCTTTACGAACTTAGCCCAGTAAATACCGTTATATGCCAGTGCATTCACAGACGAATACTGTTCGAACCGGAACGTGATTTCAGTTGCTTTGGTTTCTGCAATGGATGTATCCGTGTACACCTTTTTCAGATCTCCGATGGTGAACGTTACCTGCGATCCGCTTTTGATGATACTGGACGTTTTCACGGCTGTACTGGAAATGTCCAGGTCAATCGTTTCGACCTTGGCGTCGTTCACATAAAACTGCAGGCTCGCCTTTTTACCTGCTTTGTTTTTCAGGATCCTGACACCAACCAGAATCTTTTTACTGGATCCAGACCCCGAAATCACTAGCGCCTGAAATCCGCCCATCTGCGTGCTGTCATTTTTCCCGGATCCTACGCACATCTTCTGTTTATAGGTAAACGTGAAATCTGCCGCCCCGGAAACCCCTGCAGAATCTGCCGGAATCGTCCGGGTGATGGATGGACCGTGATACTTGCCTTCGCTGCTTACGTAGCTGGACGCTCCCAGGAAATACGTTTCCGGGACATCTGCTACATAGGCGCTGATTGGCATATTGGAACAGCCTGTTTCCGGCATAATGCCGGCGATATTGGCCAGCAGGGAATCTGTACGCCACGCCTTAAATTTGATCCCTGTAAGGGCAGTCTGCTCTGCCGTCAGACCGGTTACTGTAAAGGATGTGCTGACGGTATGGGCTGATCTGCCCTTCCAGTATGCGGATGTAGTCTTTACCCAGATATCATGCCAGCTGCCACCAACATACACCGACGCCTTGACGCCAAGACCTTTACCGAAATAGTTTCTATCGGTACCCAGCGATGCGGTGATCGTTGCCGTGATGGTCACGGCATTGGATGTCCTGCCGGTTGCCCTAAGTGTTACCGTGTAGTAGAAACGCGGCTTTCCGGCTGGCGTCTGCTTACTCAGAACTGTTCCTGTTGTCGTCTTAGGTGATGCCGGAACGGCATAGGATGCTATTTTCATTCCTACAGATCCGGCCGCCACACCATCAGCCGGTAACATCTTTCCGGTGTTCTGGCTCCACAGCGCCTTGGCTGCTGTTCCCCAGTCGTCAGCTGATTCAAATGTCTGGTTGATCAGGGTCTGGGATTTCGCATACACATTGCTGCCGTCTTCTTCATCAGGATCACCGATCTGGATGATTTTTTCCTGTTCATTAAAAAACGCAACATATCCGCAGTCACCATGTCCGGTCAATGCAGTATCTCCACCTTCTGTTTCCTGATAGAAATCTGCTTCCAGGATCGGAAATGATTCATATGTGCCGCCGTAGTCAACCAGGATCGTTCCCTTATCATCATCCAGCGGCTCCGCCTCATACTCCGCCACGGAATATTTCAACGGATCCAGACACAGGATTTTAAACTCGCCTTTGACCGAATTCCGACCCGTGTCGATCTCGCTGACCTCTGACGGTGTTCCGATGAAAAACTTATCCGGTTCATCGTTGAAAATGATCTCGGCATCATCCACGTTCAGGATCCTGCCCAGTTTGTTATAGGCTTCCCGGAACGCCTCTGCGCTTTCTGCAATCAGCTGGTATCCGACCGTGATAGTTCTGGCCGGGTACCGCTTATTCTTCCTGATTTCGCCGTTTTTTGTGCCTATTTCATAGGTGTTGATCTCCGGGGACAGGACTTCTCTTCCCTGCACGTACAGGGTATGGTAACCCTCGATTTGCGTTTCAATCAGTTCCCCGTTGATTTGCAGCGCCTCCGCCGGGATGTACTCCTGCGTCAACTCTTCGTTTACATCTCTGAATTTATATAGCACTTATCTTACACCCCGCTTTCTCGCTGCTCTTGTCTCACGTTTATCCAGTTCTTCCTGGGTATATGGCGCCGATACCTTAGCGATGGTTTTGCCGTCCAGTTCAACCGGCACTTCGATCACGACGGTTCTGCCGCCGCCGTAGTTGTACTGGTCGTACAGCTGGCCGGATCCGCCGCCGCTTGTCGCCCATGCAATGTCCGGGGTGGCTACCTTCGGAACATATAACAGCTGCTGTGCAGCCTTCCGGGCCTGACGTACTTTGTCCAGAATACCGTTTACCCATCCGATACCGAACCAGTTACCCAGTTTATCAGATATCTTGGATGGTGAACCGATCTTCGCCTTGGCTTTGATCGCCTTTTCGGCTGCTGCTGCCAACGCTGCTGCCGCTGCACGTACCGCACCCAGCTGGGAACGCATACCGTTGGCCAGGCCAATGCCGATGAAACGACCCGCCGAATATGCACCAGACGCCGCACCCCGCAGAGTCACATTGATAGAAACAACTGCAGACCTGCATGCCGCAACTGCACGCTGCAGCCCGCCCCGAAGCGCATTTGCAAATCCATTACCGGATGCCAGACCAATTGCCATAAATAACGCAGCCAGAGGTCTGATAGCTGCCGTGATGTTTGCCGTTGCGGAACGTACCGCCGCCGCTGCTCTCGACGCCCCAAAAGACAGCCCGGACGCCAGGCCAGCCCCTGCCTGCAACCCTGCAGACCGCAGTGCTGGAACTAACATCATGGCCGCTGCCGTGATGGATGCGAACGCCGCAATAAACGGCCCTACATTCGGCGCTGGAATCGTGAAATTGGCAAATGCTGCTTTGAGCAATGTTACGTTGGTCACTACGCCACCGATCATGCCAGATAACGCTGACAGAGCTGCATTGAATGCAGTAATCCCGGCAGATCCCATTGTGATCGCCATCATGAGTCCCATCATCCCCGCTGCAACCTGTGGAAGATTTGCTCCTTTAGTAGCGATCGTACCTATTCCCGTTGCCACTGCTGCTAGAGCCGTTGCTATATCAAACAAGGATAATCCTGCGATCATTTGAATGCCTTGTGCTACAGACTTGAATCCAGTTCCGGCATTCTTTGCGGATGTGCCTACGGATTCGATCACCCCAGCGATCGCATTCATGGCTGTTGCAAAACCGCCGCTGATCGCATCGACCACAGTAGCAACACCGTCGGCCAGGGTCGAAAATCCATCACAGATAGACTGAACGACCTGGGAAATGACGTCCCCGGCAGTCCGCATCACATTACACAGCGTCCCGCCGATCACAGTAACGATCTGACTGACCGCATTTGCGATAACCGGAACGATCTGGGCTATGGTGTCGCCCAGCTGTTTAATCATGGATGTTAACGCCTGCACAAACGGCGTTGCCAGACGCATTCCTGCGCCGATCAGGACGATTGCCGCCCCGAATGCAATCATTCCGAGAGCCGCCACTTCAAGTGCGGGTCCCAAAACTGCAAAGACAACAGCCAGCCCAGCAACGACAATTCCGAATGCTGCCATTGCTACAGCGCCTTCTTTACCTGTTGCTGCAAGTGGCGCCATCGCTAAAGCTGTACCAGCAACTACTGCTCCAAAGGTTATCAAGCCAGCCATACTTGTCTGCATCGCTTTACCTGTTGCCGAAAGAACTCCTGCAAGTCCAGCGACAACCACACCAAAGGTCAGCATTGCTGCGGCACCTTGAACGCCAGTGGTAGCCATTGGTGCCATCGCTAAAGCCATCGCAGAAACAGCGGCTGCAAAAACAATCATTCCTTTTTGAACAGTTTTGTTTTTCAGCTTTTTACCAAACTTGTCGAAAATAACTACAAGCCCTCCAACAACAGCTCCAAAGGTTAATAGTGGTGCTACCGCAGATGGGCCTAACGATCCTAGCGACTTCAAGGCTAATGCAAGACCCGCCAGCGATGCAATAACAAGCGCAACACCAGCATTCTTGGCTAATGATCCTAAGCCTTTTTTCAGCGTTATGGTAGCTTTGCTTGCTTTCTTACCACTATTTCCAACTTGCTCAAACGTATCGGAAGCAGTCTTTAATGGCATCAGCCAACTGGAAACTTTCTTGTATGCCTTGAATGCTCCGACGCCCGCAATGAGCAGGGGGATCATACTGGATAGGCCCTCGGCATGCTTATTCATGAATTTTAAGACGCCACCTATGACTTTACCTGCCCCTGACGCCGCCATTTTCAGGGTTTCAAATGCCGGGGTCAGACCGGCGATAATGCCTTTTAGGTTGATCTGCTCAATTCCCTTGGCCAGCTTGTCAAACACAGAAATGATCTTTTCCTTCGCCTTGTTCGCAGACTCGGCAATAGTTGGCAAGCCGTTGTTCTGCAGCATTTTATCAATAGCACCGATACAGGTTGCCATTCCCTTTGTTACACCAGTACCCAGATTAGTGAACGCTGTTTTAATGCCGCCGGTTGCACTCTTAGCCTGGTCTTCAAATGATGCCAGGCCATCGATACCTTCTTCATTCAGTCTGACCATGGTATCCATGAATTCATCCATAGATACGGTACCGTTACGCAAACCCTCACCAAGCGCATCGGTAGACATTCCCATAGCCTTTGCTACCTGATTCAGCTGTGCCGGCATGGCCGTCTGGATAGATCGCCATTCCTGCATATCCATCTTACCCTTGGAATACGCCTGAGACAGCTGCTCAACAGCTGCAGACTGCACCTGCGTGGACATGCCTCCCGCCGTGATGGCGTTGTTCATAGCCAGAAAATACTTGGTGGACTTCTTGATGTCATTATTCTTGGAAACAAATCTGGTAACCCCTGCTGTCGCCGTATCCATAGTAGTTGGCAAACCAGAAATGCCTTTGTCCAGGTCTTTCATGGCGTTCTTGGTATCATTGGTAGCAATGCCCAGGTTCTTCATGACCTTCGGGAAATTGTTCAGCTGGTCATACCTGTCGACCGCACTGCCAACATGGGATTTCATAGTGTCCAGCGCCGCATTGACGCCCCGCATTCCCAGCTGCAGCAATGCACCTGTTCCAACGGTTTTTCCAAAACTACCATTCAGCGAATTGGCTGCCGATGCCGCCCCTTTCAGAGCCGACGACATATGATCTTTAACGGATAGTAACGCCTGCACCGCATAGCTTTCAGCCATCGTCCTTACCCCCTTTCATCAATATTTTTTCAATGCCACGAAAACGCGTTTTCTGCTTCGGATTCGGTGATTTCAGAACGGACGCCACAGCTTCCTTGTAGTTAAAAAACTTCTGGAATGTGGTATATACCGGCCGGGTTTTGCCCCTGCCTGCTTTTCGCTCGGCTTTTGCCGCAAAGGTCAACCAGGCCTGTAAGTGGTTCCGATAGTCCATATCAACCTGTTTGAGCATCGCAGCTTTCATCATAAGCGTGTACTGCGGGATCGTCAGCTGATCTACTTGGTCAAAACTCTTGAAATCCAAATACCTGAAACAATTCAGCGCGATTTCCTGATACGTCTCCTCAAAGCTCGTTATTACGCTTCCGTCGACTCCGTCACTGCCAGAGTCGCAAACAGCTTCGTTGCCTGTTTTCTCGTGGCATTGGATTTCGTGAAAAAACCGATCACGTCATCAAACAGCTTTTCGATATCAGTATCCGGATCTTCGATATAATCTTCCAGATCCTGTTTAGATACTCTCGGTTCTCTGCCCTTGTTAGCAAAATCCAGGATATCAACCAACGCAATTACGCTACCGTCATACAGATGCGTCATCGCCATCGTCAGTCCCGCATCTTCTTTTACTCCAGACATCTCTACTTTGACCGTCTTATTGATCTCCCGAACAAATCCAATTCCTAAATTGAACGGATAAACAGTGCCTTTTATCGTTAATTCAAACATGATTTTTCCTCCAGATAATTAAAAAGAGAAGGCGAAAATCGCCCTCTCATTAGATAAAAAAGTAAGATTTAGACTAAGCTCCTGTCTTCTGCGTGTCTGCAAATGCGTAGGCCGCTACTTCCTGCTGTTCCTCGCTGACCGTAATTTCACCGGTTACACCTGTACCGTTGATGCCGAATGTCGTTTCCACCTCGGCATGGTCTTCAGCACTGGATGTCAGGGTGTACTCTGTCAGGTAGCCCTGATAATATGTACCCTTGAACTTGCCTGCTTTGGTTGCGATCGGTTCTGCCAGATTAACTTCCCAGATCTCGATCAGTTCATTAGCCAGCATAGCCGCTTTCATTTTATCGTACATCGTGTCGCCCTTTGCCAGTACAGATGTGGCCGAAATTTCAATTTCCGGTACGTTCGGTGTTCTGATCGGGCCATCCTTGGTTGCCGTGGTGTCAGCGTCCGTTGTGATGTTTGTTTCATTTTCCGTCGTGAATGCGATCGCAACTGCATCATCTGTTGCCGCATCCTTCTTTACCCGGTACAGATACATGATCTTTTTTCCGGATACCGCTTCAGCGAATAACTGCAGCTGCATAGCGTGCATTTTCATTCTATTCTTCATGTGTTTTCCTCCTAACTAAATTTAAACTCTACTTCCAGCCTGCCTCTAAGTAACGGCTTTCCTGTAGATGTGTCCGGCAAGATCCGCTGATCAATATTGTGGATCAGCCAGGCAAAACTATCTGTATGTTCCAGTTTTCTGCAAATACCCTTGATCTGCAAAAGCATTGCCGAAACTGTACCCCGTTTTTCCGGTGTGCTGTGCCAGACGTCAATGGTCTGGTAAACTGTCCCGGTCACGGCGTTTTTCATTTCCGTGTCGATCAGCTGACTGTCTGCCAGATAGACGAACGGATAGGGCGTATCCTCTGGCGGCAGGAATCCATCATAGACTTTTCCCGGAAACGCTTCTTTCAGCTGCATCAGCAATGCTGTAAATAATTCCTGTTGTGGGTCCATGCTATCACCTCGTTAATTTCTGCAAATCTGCGATGAACTGGGCTTTAACGGTATTGAACGCCGGTTTGACATATGGCTGCGCTGCCATTTTTCGTGTACCAAATTCAACGTATGCAGCATATTCGGTGTGTGGCTGCACCACAGCAGACAGGCCGCCGTCCTTGATTTGCAGGTCGATGGATCGGAACAATGTGCCAGTATCAACCGGTGCCCGCAGTTTTGTCCACTGCTGCAGCCGCGCTCCGTTAGCCCGCACAACCGTTTTAACAGCGTCCAGATTCGCTTTTCTCATCAGGGCGGCAGATAGCTCCGCCTGTCCCTTAAATACTACCGTTCCGCCCATGTCTCACACCTCCGATACAACCAGAACGTGTTTGGTACGCAATTCCCGTTCAAAATCTACGCCGTACTGCTTACTGCCTATTCTGATTCGGTTGTAGGTTTTCTTGTAGTGTTGCTGCAGCCGGATTGTTTTGCTGTTCCGCTTGATGTCCCCGTACAGGATCTGTTTCACATCGGATCCCGTGTCTGTGACATCTGCAAAAACCTTCGTTTCTGCTGGTTCGTCGTCGGCATAGTCCCCTGTTTTTGGATCGTATACCCCTTGCTTAATCAGCTGAAAATAAACCGGTGTGTCATACCTCATAAAAACCTCACCTTGCCTTTTCTCGCCTCTTTTTGGGCGTCCAGATAGGCCTGGATGTCATCGGCGTACCCCGCAAAATCATTGGACGAAAAGGACTGACTTTCTCCTTCCACGGTATGGGCAGATAACCCTTCAGATCCCAGCCGGTTGTATCTGATTGCCGCTACATCCAAAATGATGTAGTTCAGTTCATCCGGCGGGTCAATACCGCCAAGCAGGATCTTCAGGCGGCTTTTGACCGCCCGAAGAATCAGCTGCAAAACTCCGTCCTGATTTGTGTCATCCGCCGAAATACCCAGCAGTGCCTTCAGATCGTCAAGCATTACTTCGCCTTCTGCTTTTCGTCTGCAGACTTGCCTTTCTTTCCTTCCGCCGCATCGTGGATAGCCTCGGACAGGTCATCCTTGACCTCCTCGATCAGCGGCGTTCCCTGCTTGTTGTTGCAGCCCGCCAGCTCTTTGATACGTTCTTCCGTTACTTCGATCCCTACACGTGGGTAGGAATCACCCACGTTGTACGGATAGTTTTCATCGTGCAGATCAGTAAAATGTTTTATTACCTTATACATGGCTTACCTCGCTTTCTACGCTCCAGCGTTGACTACGGCTGTTACATCGACAGACTTAACGGCCTTGTAATCTTCGTCGCATTCAACAATCGTGATGTGATAACCGTTTGTGGTTGCAATCTCGGACACGCCGTCCCATGGCGTCCAGTTCTTCACGCTCATACCCACGGTCACTTCGGTTGCTGCGGACTGTGCAATTTTGATTTTGTAGGAATTACCCATACCAATCAGCTGTTCTGCAACAGTTACCTTGGTTTTTCCTGTTTCGGAACCCGCAACGGATGTAGCTGTCAGCGTTCCCAGCGTCTGCGTGTTGCTGGATCCTACAGAAATGTAGGCAATGGCGTCCAGATATTCACAGAACAGGCGAACACCCATGATTGCGAACATATCGGAAATAGCACGGTCGTAGTTTCCGTCAATGTGGAATCCGATAAATCCAGTTGTCGGGTCAGTTGTGTAGGACAGACCCGCCTTCGCAAATTCGGAATCGCCCGGGTCAACGTAGTAGGCAATGATGTTGTTCAGCGGTGTTGCGATGACAACGTTTTCCGGGATTTCAGACGAAATAAACACAACATTTGCGCCCAGGAAATTTTCGATGTACTGCATTCCGAATGCGTTCTGGATTGTAATGTCAGCAGCACCAACGTATTTGTACACATCCAGCGTGTTGACCCATACTGCAATACCGGTCGGCGTTCTCTTCATTTTTTTGAATTTATCAGTTACCTTGCCAATCGCCATAGCAATAGCCATCTGCCATGTAGTCTGGTGATCGACCATAGACCCAGATTTCAGCATGGTATAGAATTTGTCGAATACCACGTCCTGCAGATCCGCCTTGAATTCTTCGTCGGTATCTGCTACAGCTGCGTCATATCCCTTTTCGGCGATAGCTTCCAGAGACACGCCCTTGCGGTATTTTTCGATTTCGATGTTGTCCCAGGTCTGTTCTTTTACCTCGTATCTGGACATCGGGATGGATTCACCTTCTCCGACCTTGCCGGACTGTAATGTTCCAGCTACCTTCTTTGTTTTTAATACTGTTCCGTTGGCCTTGCGGATCATTCTAGTGATTCCCATAACGGCCAGTAACGCCTCCAGATTGCGGGAGAACGACGTTGCAAAATCAATTTCTCTTGCACGAATCTGGATCTGTGCCTTGCCGGTCATGTTGTCCGGCGCCGCGAACATCTGTAAATTTACTTTGTTTTTTCTCATGACTTCCTCCTAATTCTGAAACAGATCAATGTTTTCGGCGATTTTCTTCTGCCGTTCGATTGGATCTGCTATCTTATAGATTTCTTCTTTTGTCATCGGTGTTCCGCCATTTCCGCCCTTTGGCGGTTCGCCTTTCAGGGCTTCTTTGACACCTGCTTTGACTGCCTCTTTGTACATCGTAGAAAACTCTTCGACATTAGCTTTAGTTTCTGCCGCATCAGCACCAACCAGATTTACCAAAAGCTTGTCAGGCACGTTGATTTCAGCGTCTGCCAGCGTTTTTCTGGCTTCTGCCGCCAGCTCTGCAGCCGCTTTTTCACGTTTCAACGCCGCAACTTCTTCTTCCAGCTTCTTAGTTTTGTAGGCCGCCTGCTCCTCTTTGGTCATCTTGGCCAGCTTTTCGGCTTCGGACAGTTTTTCGTCGTTCAGGATTTCCCATTTTTCCTGTGCTTTGGTAACTGCTGTGCTGACCGCCTTCTGTAGCCTGCGGTCAAATTCAGCCTGGTTTCCTTCCAGCTTTAAAAAATCCTCGAATGACATTGGCTCCGCGTTTCCTTTACCACCGTCCGCTCCGCCTTCGCCGCCTGAACCAGCTCCGCCACCGTCTCCACCTTCGGATCCGCTGCCGTCTCCTTCGCCAAACAGCTGTAACAGCACTTTTCTTTTTCCTTCATTCACTAAAACTTCTCTCATATCTTTAATCCTTTCTGCCCCAGGCCATGACCAGCTGGCCCCAGCCCATTGCCGTTATCTTCATCGACCCAAGCCACCCGGACAAATTCCGGGTATGATTTCTGGATCGCAGCGATCCCAATAAAAAAGGAATCCAAAAGGACGCTTGCAGCTACCGATGGATTCCCACTGTGATTCAGAAACGAATCACCTTTTTCAAAACGATATTCAATTTTTTCGCTGGTCAATTCCCCGATTGACCAGACCAAATTTTGAAACAGGGTGCTGACAGCAGCGCACACAATGTCCAGCCCCGGCGGGCCAAATTCTGCATGGCCTGTCACCCTGATTTCGGTCTTTTTTATGTCTATTTGTATCATTA
>ERZ826764.2264-NODE-2264-length-18982-cov-3.175728_pt1 | contig 18982 bp, 10 predicted proteins | sample MGYA00519870_ERZ826764 | MGnify/ENA primary metagenome ERZ826764 (study PRJEB31778, sample SAMEA3449239) | human gut metagenome | biome: human gut; feature: human-associated habitat; material: faeces | place: United Kingdom | collected 2010/2012 ...
CCTCCATCAGACGGTTCTATCGCAGAGAATAACTCAGAAATTGCGCCGCATAAACAAAGAAATAAGCGCGATGACAAAGAAACAGCAGGCTGACTTGGATGATAGCCAGCCTGCTGAGCGAAGATGTTTATTCTATGTTTTGCCTTTCAGCAGCAATGCGTGTTCTTTTACCAGAGAATGCAATGCCGATTTTTATAATTGACGTAACATTCATTGCCTGCAAATCAACGCTGTATGCACGGTCGTTAATCTGTTGCAAGGCAACATTAGCAAGGTCTTCAAGCTGTGCTTCAGAGCGGTCTTTTCCAGCCTTTAATTCAATCAGAATACCAGGCAGCCGCTTATTCAAAGGAAGCATCTGAATATCAAATCGTCCATCACCAGCTTCGCGATTGGAGGTAATGCGATAGCTGTTGTCCATCACAGCGCATATACCCAATATCAGACCATGGTAAAATGTTTCGTCGGCAGCATCGTGGAAACTTATTGTTTGGAGCAGAAACTTCTCCAAGGTTTTTTGCAGTGAGTCGCTATCTACCTTGTAGATAGCTTCCTGAATAGCAATAGCAACGGAACGAGGAATAATATTCTCAAGCTGAGAGAGGATCTCCTTGCTGTAGACGAAAGAAATCTCTTTGTTGGGCAGAGCCACTTCGCACATATAATCCTCGCCGTAAGACTGGTCGCAGCTCACAGCCTTCAAATAACCTGCCACCAGCAGGAAGCTGTAAACAGAGGACGGATCATTCTGGATCTGCGGATAAATGACGCCGGTGTCAATGTGCGTAACGAAGGATTCGCCCTTCATCAACAGCTCCAGACGCTCCATAATATCCGGCGTTGCAGAAGCCAGCACCTCACGGATGATGTCATTGCTTCCGGTGGACTGCCAGAATGCTTTGGGACGGCAGTTATTATTGAAGTATCCAATGACAGACCAGGGATTAAAAATCTCGGTATTGCCGAAAAGGTAACCATCATACCACTCGCAAAGCTCCTGATATTTATCAGAAGCATGATAGTAGTCTGCCATCTCGTGTACTTCGCTTGAAGTGAAGCCGAAATATTTACTGTAGCGCTCGTCTAAAATCGAGTTGATCTTCAGATTGTTCAGGCCACTGAAGATACTTTCCTTGGCAACACGCAGGATGCCGGTCAGGAAACCATAGCTCAGATGCGGATTGTCTTTCAGACCACCGGAGAACAGGTTTCGCATGAACCCGATGATCGTGTCGTAGAAGCCGCTCACATGGCCCTGCTGAATGGGAGTATCATATTCGTCAATGATGACGATAGGTGCGACATCGTGGTGCTTATGGAGGAGCAGCGTCAGTGTCCGCAGGGACATTTGATATTCCACTTCGTCAGCGGCTTCTGTTGCAAGAAGGGAATATTCCTCTTTTTCGTAATCACTAAGTGCGGAGCTGGATGCCAACTCGTCGTGGCGGCGGAATTCCTGTGCGATCAGCTTTTGGAGCGTCTGATAGGTTTCTTCCCAAGAGGTGTATTTAACATCCTTAAAGGACAGAAAAATCACAGGATACTTTCTATGGTGGGCAAGATAGGATCCTCCGCAGGACCAGATTTTCTTATCTCTGAAGTAAACGGAAGTGTCCTCGGTCGTCTTTTCGAAGAAAGTGCGGAGCATATCCATGTTCAACGTTTTGCCAAAGCGTCTGGGGCGGGTAAATAGGGATACTTTGGGGCGCTCGTCCAGAAACTCCTTGATCATTAAGGTCTTGTCTACATAGTAGTAGTTTTTGCAGGCGTCCCGGTAATCAGATACGCCAATGGGCAACGGCTTGCGCGCAGATGATACTGCGGGCCTTACCACACTTCGGTGACCACGCTTATCCATCGGCTTTTGAGAGCTGTCCGGGATAAACCACTGCCTGCCCTCCTTATATGCGCCGGAAATGCGTCCGGCTTTGCAAAGCGCATTGACCCGCCGTTCGGTGATCCCCCAAGCGGCAGCCGCTTCTTTGATCGTCATATTGGAACACCTCCATTGCAGTTCGTCAAGAATATTATAACCGCTGCTCCGAACAAAATCAACTATATTATTCCGAATAATGCCGGCGTTATTCGGAACGGTAGTTTTCCTGCAAATATTCCGTTCTTTCCGGTAGCTATTTCCTGCTTTCTGTGATATTGTTCGTTTGCCAAAAGGAGGCGACGATATGCAGAAAGAAAATACCCTGACAGTCGAGCAGTGGTGCGGCCAGTGGTTCACCGCCAATCGGCACAAATGGAACGGCAACACCGAGGGCGGGTACCGCAATCTGATTTACAGCCACATCCTCCCCAGCATCGGAAGTGTGGCGCTCTCTGACCTGACAGAGCAGACCATCACCGATTTCTATGACACGCTACGGAGTCAGAGACTCAGCGTCAGAAGTGTCTGGTGCGTCCATTTGCTCCTGCGCCGGTGTATGGACGAAGCAGCACGGGAACAGTTTATTCCATACAACCCGGTGCGGCTCTGCCAGGAATCAAAGGCAGAGGAATACAAAGCAGCCCCTCTGCGCCTGGGCCAGCTCCAGCGTTACCTGAACGCAGCGGAGCAGCTCGGCGTACTCCCCCTCATCTACACAGGACTTTCAAGCGGTCTGCGGCAATGTGAACTGATCACCTTGTCGTGGGCCGATTTTCATGTCCGCTACAAGTACATCCTCAGAGGACAGCGCCTGCTGATACTCAATGACAAGACGGTACTTCTTCTTGAGCAGATACCGGAAACGGCCTCGCCCTATGTGTTCCTCAACCCCAAAACCGAAGCGCCGTACAAGCTCCACGAGTTCTACTATCTGCACAAGAAGATTCTGAAACAGGCAAGGCTCCCATGGGTAGCCTTTCGAGACTTACAGCGCCAGTGTATGGAGGTGGGAATATGACGCTTCGGGAATACATCATCTTCTGGCAGGAAACCTACGACAGGTACCAAAGTAGGTCGACCACCTATGCGGCACACAACTATGTGTTCAAAAACCACATCCTCCCCGGCTTGGGAGATGTGCTCCTCTCTGAATTGACATCGGAGATGGTTGGAGATTTTCTGGAGGAACGGCGGCGCTTCGGCAATCATCGACCCGGCAGCTCTGGCTTGGGAGGAGAAACCATGCGGCACATCCACCGCCTGCTTCAGCAATGCCTGGACCAAGCCATACGGGACGGTCTGATGAGCGATAACCCCGCCAGAGCGTTTCGCTACTCCAAGCCAAAGAAAGTCAATGCCAATGTGCTGACGCCGCTGGAGATGGAGGATTATCTGAATACGGCAGAACGGCTGGGGCATCTCCCCATGTTCATGCTGGCCTTAACGGCTGGCCTGCGGCAGGGGGAGCTCATCGCCCTGAAATGGAGCGACCTTGATATCGAAAATTGGACGCTGACCATCGCAGAAAACCGTGCCGTGGTACGGCGAGAGCTGGTGGAGTACGGCAGTCAGACAAGGACGATAGCACTGACACCAGAGGTAATCGACCTCCTAATCAGGGAACACGACAAGCACCCAAGCAGTCCGCTCATGTTTATGCACCCGGCCACGCTGAAGCCTTACTCGCCGCAGATGGTGCGCCGGATGCACGATGAGATCATAAAGGAAGCAGGCATTGACCATATCAGGTATGTGGATCTCCGCCATACCTGCGCCATCCTCGCTCTGAAGAACGGCATGGATACCAAGGAACTGGCGCGGATGCTTGGACACTACCGCCCCACAATCACCCGGCAGAACTATGAGCCTTATCTGCCGCACAAGGTGCAAAAGGATGAAGATATACCAAACGAAGCCACTCAGGGCGAGCTTCAGCAGGCGGCAAATATTCTGGATAATCTTCTGAAGTTCTGATAGCTATTCCGTAAAAGGTGAGTTGCCCACAGAACTCAATCATTTTACATCCAAAGAGGAGGAACCAAAATGAAAAAGAGAATCATCGTTACCGCGGCGATTACCGCCTGTCTCGCCCTGTGTGCCGCCGTGTGGCCGCAGGCCGAAACGGTCGAGAAAACACCCGCGCCGAGCGAAACGACCGCCGTGACCACTCCACGGCCGACACTTCCGGAAACAGAGGAACTGGTGTTGCCAGCAATCACAGAAAAGCAAGAATCGGGAATGCCGGAAGCTGAATCAGCCCCGGAAGTGGCCGCCAAGGAGTTGCCCACCCCTGCACCGGAAATAGAAGATGAAGCCGAAACAGAACAGAAATCTGCACCTCCTACGCAGACAGAACCCGCTCCGGTACATCCTACGCAGTCTGAATCGGCACCGGAACCAATAGCTAACGATAACGAACTGGCGGATATGGTCTATGTCCCCGGCTTTGGCTGGATACAAAGCGAAGGCCCCAATCATGTCGAGTATGCCGAGGATATGTACGAGAACGGCAACAAAATCGGCATCATGGGCTGACCTCAAAAATTGCGCCGCATAAACAAAGAAATAGCCGTGGGAGTGTTAACAGCATTCCCACCTCGTTTGTCAAAAAGCGCATTTATTATAGCATCTGAACGGAGAACTTTCAACAGCAGTCGCAGAATATTCGTGCGTTTACGGAGAATTATCTTGTTTTTTCGACAGGAACGTGGTATCATGGAGGCACACTTATAAGATTTCGGCGAAACCAAAGCTCGTTGCACAGAAACAGGTTTATTATTATGGGGTGCCCATTATGGAAGTAAGTTATAAAAAACTATGGAAACTGCTTATCGACAAAGATATGAAAAAGAAAGATTTGCAGTCTGCCGCAGGTATTAGTTGGTCGTCCGTGACAAAGTTGTCCAAGGGCGAAACGGTCAGCATGGAAGTCCTTATGAAAATCTGCAAGGTTCTCAACTGCGACATCGGAGACATCATGGAGCTGCTACCGGAGGAAGCTCCAGAATCCTAAAAGAGAGGTTTGTATGGCGAAAAATCAACGTGATTTTTTCAAGAAGAAAAACGAGTGGTCTGAAATTAAGGATACGCTTCTTAGATGCTACTTGCCCCAGTATTTCCAAAAGCTCCTTGTTTCAGGGAAGCCGATTTTCTATATTGATTGCTTTGCTGGCAAAGGCAAGTTTGACGATGGAAATGATGGCTCCCCACTGATAGCAATGCAAATCATAAACGAGCGGTTAGGCATGAGCAGAATATCCCGAAAGAACAATGCAATCGTGCCTTGCTTTATTGAGCTGAATCACGCTGCAGACTTGGAACAGAACCTGATGCTGCATCCTTATCAGTATGGGACACCACAGGTAGTTGACGGGAAATTCGAGGATAATATCCGTGGCTTATTAAAGGATAAACGCGGATACAATGTCTTCCTTTACATTGACCCATATGGAATACAAGCACTTGATTCGCAGCTCTTTGATGAGATTGGCACATACGGATTTCGTTCCTTTGAGATGCTCATCAATTTCAATTCCTTCGGTTTCTTCCGAGATGCCTGCCGTGTGATGAAAGTAGATATTTCTCAGGATGATGCCTTGATGGGCCTTGATGACTTGGTTGAATATGAGCCAACAACGGTAACAGCATCTCCTCAGTCAGAGAATTTGTTGACGCGAATCGCCGGTGGAAACTACTGGATGGATATCGTCAGGGATTTTCAAATGGGTCGCATCGACGGGTATCAGGCAGAACGCAGGTTATCAGCAGAATACAAACAGCACCTGAAGCAGAAGTACAAATATGTGTTGGACATGCCCATCAGACTGAAACCTGGTCAGAGGCCCAAGTACCGGATGATACATGTTTGCGACCATGAAGACGGCTGTTTTCTTATGGCTGAAAACATGCAGCGTCGAAAAGATGAGCTGTTTGTCAACATCCAGCAAAACGGTCAATTGTCCCTCTTTAATATGATGAGCACCGTAACATCCACAGTGGAAAATGATATTTTGACGCAAGAAGAGATAGAGCAGATGGTTCTGGCCCATATCCATCAAATGACAAGTGAGACGCATATCACGGTTTTTCTTGCTGATTTTTGTAATGAATACGGAGTTATCTGCCCATTCAGGATGATATACGAGATTCTCACAAAACTCGAAAATGCTGGAACGATTGATATCGTAAGAGACCCAGCGTTAACAGCCGCAGGAAAGAAAAGAATGTTCTGGGAAGAGAAAGCTGGCCAGACCGTAATTGTTAGGAGGCACACATAATGAAGCACGTAAAAGGATTCATAACGCGGAAAACCATGCTCTATGAGACGGGGGTGGAGTATGGCGATTACACCATGAATCATGTGCTTGGCTGTGCGCACGGATGCAAGTATCCTTGTTATGCGTTCCAACAGAAAAAACGGTTCGGTAACGTAAAAAGTTATGAGGAATGGTTACAACCATATCTCGTTTCAAACACGTTGGAGCTCTTGGACAAAGAAATTCCAAAGCTGAAAGACAAAATCAAATCGGTACAGCTCTGTTTCACGACCGACCCTTTCATGTATGGATATGACGAGATAAGGAACATGAGCATTGCCGCGATTAGGAAACTAAATGAGGCAGGCATTATCTGTACTACATTGACGAAAGGTATCCTTCCGATAGAGCTGAAAGAATGCTCATTGAGAAACGAACATGGTATCACACTAATAACGCTTGATGAGGATTATCGTCGTAAAATGGAGCCCGGAGCAGCCTCGTGTGAAGAGCGCCTCGCTGCATTACGGGCATTACATGAGGCCGGGTGCAGGACATGGGTAAGTATTGAGCCTTATCCAACACCAAATCTCATAGAGCAGAACCTTCATGACCTGCTTGAGTCCGTCGGTTTTGTTGACCGGATTATATTTGGGCGCACGAACTATAGCAAAGAAGTGAGCGCATACACTGCACACAAACATTTTTATAATAAATGTGCTGCCGAGGTGGTTCAATTCTGCCAGGAGCGAAACATCAGCTATCACATCAAAGAGAAGACAATCACGGAAGAGTAATCTCCAGAGAAAAACACAGGAGGCAAAAACGCATGGCTGCTTTAGACGATTTGATTAGCCAGATTCCGGACGAGTCTCTGCGTGAGCGGATTCGTGCAGAGGTAAAGAGGGCAAATCGCCAGAAAAAATTCGGTCTGGTATTTGAAGAGCATCTGCCGGAGGCCACACCGCTTTACGATATCCCGGTAAAGCGCGGTTCCGTCGTGGCCACGAAGGACGGGCAGGTCACAGACATCTACTATGTAGAGAAAATCGAGGATGGACAGGCTGCCTGTTTCCACAAGGCGACGAAGGAGCGCGTCGTGCTTCCTGTGGATGCGCTGGTTTGCGTGGCCCAATTCGGTGAACCCATCTATCCCTATCTGCAGCCGCTGGATACCGTCTGCAATGCGCCGGACAGCGACCTGTGGCACACGCTGATCGAGGCGGACAACTACCATGCGCTCCAGCTGCTGGAATACCTCTATGCCGGAAAGGTGGATTGTATCTACATCGACCCGCCCTATAACACAGGGGCGAGAGACTGGAAATACAATAACGACTATGTGGATGGCAACGATACCTATCGACATAGCAAGTGGCTTTCGATGATGGAGAAGCGACTGAGAATTGCCAAGCGACTACTGAATCCCGCCGAATCTGTTTTGATAGTAACCATCGACGAAAAAGAGTACCTGCATTTAGGCTGCTTGTTAGAAGAACTCTTCCCGGAAGCACGCATTCAAATGGTTAGTAGCGTTATTAATAGAAAAGGTGTTGCAAAAGCGAGAGAGTTTTCAAGATGCGATGAGTATTTGTTTTTCGTAATGATGGGCGAAGCTGGCCCAGCCTTAACGGATGATAACATGCTCGATAGTGACGGTAATAGTACGCCATCAGGGACTACCTGGCTCCCTATGAGGCGAGCAGGTACAAATTCACTCCGTAAAGATAGGCCGAGATTGTGTTATCCAATTTATGCTGATGTCAAAACCGAGCGAATCGTTAAAGTGGGTGAGTTTCTTCCACCTGAAGAAAAAATAGAAAATAACTACCGAATTACAGATGGCTTAGTAGAAATATGGCCAGTCAAAACCAATGGGGACGAAGGACGATGGCAACTACAAGGCGGCACAGTTATGTCGCGTGTTAGCATGGGTACCGTTAAGGCAGTTCCCAAAAGCAATGGCACTTGGACAATTCAATATCTAAATGAAGGTGCACTAAAAGAAATCGATGAAGGAACGCTTGTAGTTACAGGTCGAGATGCAAATGGTGTGCTGATTGTCGAGCGCAGTTCGGCAAAATCTGTTGCTGCAAAGTCTATCTGGAATAAAGTTACTCATGATGCAACAGCAAATGGGACAAATCTTATAGCTAAAATCATAGGCAATTCACGGTTTTCTTTTCCTAAGTCACTATATGCTGAGCATGACGCAATTCGATTTTTTGTTGCTTCAAACCCCGATGCTCTTATTATAGATTTCTTTGCTGGCTCAGGCACGACGCTTCACGCGGTCAATCTTTTAAACGCAGAAGACGGTGGACATCGGCGCTGTATCTTGGTCACAAATAATGAGGTTTCCGCAGATGAAGCAAAGGCTCTTACGGAAAGAGGTTTTCAGCCCGGAGACGAGGAATGGAACAAACTCGGTATCGCCCGCTATGTGACATGGCCGCGCACCGTCTGCTCCATCGAGGGCCATGATGTGAATGGAAAGCCACTCAAGGGAGACTACATTACCAGCGGAGAGGAACCGATGCACATGGCCGATGGCTTCAAGGCCAATGCTGCTTTCTTCAAGCTGGGCTTCCTCGATAAGAACGCCGTGGCGCTGGGACGCCAGTTTAAAGAGCTCCTTCCGGTGCTCTGGCTGAAAGCTGGTGCTCACGGGCCTTGTCCCGCGCTTGAGGAGACAGCGGAAGTGCCCGACATGCTGGTGCTGCCGGTGAACCGTTTCGCCGTGCTGACTGACGAATCGCAGTATGAGGAGTTTGCTGCGCGGGTGAACGGCGAGGACTCCATTACGACGGTATATATCGTGACCGATTCTGAACCGGGCTATCGGGAGATGGTTTCCGGCTTGCATGCTGAAGACACCTATCAGCTTTACAGAGACTATCTGGATAACTTCCGAATTAACCACGGAGGACGCTAAGATGAAAGTAGAATTATTTCCGTTCCAGAAGATGGCGCTATTCCAGCTGCGGAGAAAGACTGCTGAGGCCCTCGGCTCCTACCAGCGCACCCATACACCGCAGGTACTTTCTTTCACCGCTCCTACCGGCGCGGGTAAGACCATCATCTTGGCGTCTCTGATTGAATCTATCTATTTCGGTGATGAGGAGTATCCCGACCAGCCGGATGCCATCTTTGTCTGGCTCTCGGATTCTCCGGAGCTCAACGAGCAGTCGCGCAGCAAAATCGACCTAAAGGCGGACAAGATTCGGCTCGGCCAGTGTGCGACTATCACCGATGAATCCTTTGACCAGGAAATGTTGGATGATGGGCATATCTATTTCCTGAATACCCAGAAGCTGGGTAAGAGCAGTAATCTGACAAAGAAGGGCGACGGACGCACCTTCACCATCTGGGAAACGCTGCAGAACACGATGGACGAGAAGTACGACCGCTTGTACTTCATCATTGACGAGGCCCACCGTGGCATGCAGGGCCGAGCCGCTGCACAGGCCACCACCATCATGCAGAAGTTCCTCAAGGGCAGCCGGGAAGACCGTCTGGCTCCCGTTCCCGTCGTGCTTGGCGTGACCGCTACGCCGGAGCGTTTCAACAATCTGGTGTCCGGGACAGAGTCGACCATCCAGAAGGTCATCGTGTCCGCCGACGATGTTCGGGCATCCGGTCTGCTGAAGGACAGAATCATCATCGCCTATCCGGAGGATGCCTCCGGAAGCAAGGATATGGCCGTGTTGCAGGCTGCCGCTGATGACTGGAAGCAGAAATGGGAGCACTGGTCTCAGTATTGTCAGGAGCAGCACTACGCCTATGTGAATCCGGTTTTCGTGATTCAGGTGCAGAACCAGACCGGCAGCGGCATTTCCGATACTGACTTGGATGACTGCCTCCGGAAGATTGAGGAGCGGACAGGATTTCACTTCCAGGATGGAGAAGTCGTACATACCTTTGGCCAGACGACCAGCACCATCCAAATCAATGGCGTCGCAGTCAGATATCTGGAGCCATCCCGCATCGCGGAAGAGAAGAATGTCAAGGTGGTTTTCTTCAAGGAGAATCTCTCCACTGGCTGGGACTGCCCTCGCGCTGAAACCATGATGTCTTTCCGTCGTGCTACAGACGCGACCTATATCGCGCAGCTCCTCGGCAGAATGGTCAGAACACCCATGCAGATGCATATTCAGGTGGACGATGTTTTGAACGATGTGCACCTCTATTTGCCGTACTTTGATGCCCAGACCGTTGAGGATGTGGTCAAGGCGCTTCAGAGCACCGAGGGCGGTGAGATTCCCACCGATGTTATCGGCGACTCCTTCGAGAACAGCACCATCGAAACGTGGACTGTCCGTCCGACCAGATCGGCTCCCGCCCAGCGTCCCGCGAGGCCGAAGCAGCAGGTTCCCGGCCAGATGTCTTTGGGAGACAGCCCTTCCCCTGAGACCGGCAATGAACCTTCCGCGCAGGAGGCGACGCAGCAGACGCCCTCGCAAAGTGGTAGCACCTCATTCGGCGCACCAGCGGCACCTGCTTCCGGTACCACGGATACCATACGCCCGGTGAGTGGCGTGAGCAGCGAAACGCCTGCAAATGGAGCTGCTGCAGGGGCAGAGCCTTCCGGTGCAACGGAACCGCAGCCTGCTCCGGAAGACGTTCCCGAAGAGCCGGAGCTTGACCGAGAGGCCATCGTAAAGGCCATCAATGATGCTGGTCTTCTGACCTACGACGTGCGCAGGATCAGAATCAACGACTATCTGAAATCTCTGTTCAGCCTCACCCGGCTCCTGACGCAGTCCGGCCTTCAGCCCTCTGCCTCCTATGATGTTGTGAATGAAATCGTAGAAATGATTCGCAGCTTCATCAAGAAGACAAAGGACGAGGGCAGATATGACGAGCTGGCCACGCAGGTGCTGCAGTTCAAGCTGAAAACGCAGACGTTTGATGTATTCGGCGAGTCTGTGGATGACCATGCGGAGATGGATTTGTTCTCCACCACGGATACCGACCTCGACCGTCAGTTCCGTCTTGCAGAGCTCAAGCTGGGCAACGAGGGTATCGGCATCCGCTATGGCACCCGATACGCAGATGACGATAATCCTGCCGGATATAAAATCGACGTCATCATCTTTGCCGCCGACGCAGACTGCATGGATATGCTCCACAACTATGCCCGCAGCCGGTTCCACGACATCAACGACGCGAATCGCCGCCGTATCACCGGCCTGACCGAGCGGTACCGGAAAAAGTATGACAGCATTGTTTCCGATGGCGATATCATCAGTAAGCATAACTTCCGGCTGCCGGAGACCATCAGCATTGAGCGCAGCAATGTCGGCGAGGCTTATACCGACCATCTGTTTGTGGACAATGCGACCGGCAAAGCCGTCATCAACCTGAACAATTGGGAAAAGGCTGTCCTTCAGGCCGAACGTGGCCGGTCGGATTATATCTGCTGGCTCCGCAATCCGCCGAGGAAGTCATGGTCACTGTGCATCCCCTATGAGCAGAACGCGGAGAAGAAATCGATGTATCCCGATTTTTTGATTATCCGGAAGGACGAGATGGGCTTTGTCATTGATATTTTGGAGCCTCACGATGGCACCAGAACGGACAATCTGGGCAAGGCTAAGGGCTTTGCTGAGTATGCCCGTCAGAATCCCGGTGTCGGCAGGCTTCAGCTTATCCGACTGCTGAACGGGCGCATCAAGAGACTGGATATGTCCCGCAGCGCCGTCCGTGACCGCGTTTCTCACGCGATGTCCAATGACGAGCTTGACCATATTTTTGATGAGGATGGATTTTTTGGTTAAAGGCTGGTGAAGCAGAATGTACGACGAGAACATCATATCCCGGATGAACGATTATCTTCACAAGGCCGCGCAAGCACTGGCGTCGTGGCTTTCTGTGATGCTGCCCAAATCCGGCGAAGACTGGTGGGAGGAGTGCGTACTCTCCAATCTGAGTTATCCCCAGAGAGAGCTCATTGAGAAAAAGGGTCTTTCCAAGCTGGAGGAATTAGACCTTGCAGCGCTTCTTCGTGTTGCCAACAAGTCTTGGTACACGATGCGCGGCTACGCCTATCTTCCGACCAGTGAGCGGGAGTGCATTCGCGATATGATTGGCGTCCGGAACAACTGGGCGCATGTCAGCGCGGAGCTTCCCGGCAAGGATACCATCGTATCGGATATTGAATGCCTCATCCGGTTTTTCGCCCAAATGAACCGGAGCGGATTGATTCCTGATTTGGAACAGCTCAAAGCAAGGGTGGAGCGTCCCGAAGCATTCAAGGATGAAACACCTCCGCAGCCAGTGTTCCGCCCGACCGTTACTGCGCCCAAGCAGGCAGATGTCATCGTGGAACCGGAGGTTGTACAGGAGGACGATATCACAGAAAGAAGCCTCGTTTACATCGTCGGCAGCCCGGATACCAAGGGTATGGTGTTTTCTGTTACGCAGCTTGGCGATACAAAGAAGTACGAGGTATTCGTCGAAGGTGCGCTGAAGACCTATTATGAGGGTCAGATTGCACTGGTGAGCAGCACGCCTGAATATGAGTGGGTGGATTCTGAGACCCTGCGAAGCTATCTCTCTGCCTACCAGATTAACAATCCGTCTGCCGGAAATCTGTATTCCCTTAATGCTGCCCGTATCGATTTCGTGCCCTATCAGTTCCGACCGGCATTGAAGCTGATAAAAGCAGACGAACCAAGGATTCTGATTGCAGACAGCGTCGGTGTCGGTAAAACCATCGAGGCCGGTCTGATTATCAAGGAGCTGCAGGCCCGCTCCGATTTGGAAAACATCATGATTATCTGCCCGAAGCCGCTTGTCGCAGACCGCAAGTGGGAAAATGAGATGAAGCGCTTTGACGAGGAATTCACGCCCTTGGATGGCGATACTCTTCGGCAGATTATCTCTGATACCGACCGTGACGGCGAATGGCCTACCCGCTATGGAAAGGTCATCGTCCCGTATTCCATTCTGGATGCGAGGACATACCAAGGGAACCAATCCAAGCGCCATAAGAGCTTCGGCCTCCAACAATTAGACCCGGCACCGCATTTTGATTTGGTCATCATTGATGAGGCCCACCATCTGCGCAATGGCAGCATGGAGAAGGACAAGGCATTTGCATATAAGTGCGTCCACTACTTCTGTCAGCACGCAGACGCTGTCGTAATGCTGACCGCGACTCCGCTGCAGACAAGTGACGACGACCTGTACACGCTGCTTAATCTGCTGCGCCCGGATGTCGTAATCGACAAGAAGAGCTTCACGATGATGTCGCGTCCGAATCCGTATATCTCTCAGTGCGCCCACATTGTTCGAGCTGCGAAGGAAAACTGGAAAGCAGAAGCACTGGAAACGCTGGATAGTGTTCTCACGACCCAATGGGGCGAAAATGTAATCGCAAACAATCCGGTATTTGAGCAAATCCGGAAGGTTCTCAGGCAGGACACCATCACCCGTGAGGAGCGGGTAAAACTCATTACCGATATTGAGTCTCTCCACAGTTTCAATATGATGCTCAACCGAACGCGCAGAAAGGATATCCAAGATTTCTGCATTCGGAGAACACATACGCTGGAGAGCGATTTTACTGACCAACAGCGGGAGCTCCATGATGCTCTCTTGACTTTTGAAGTCGCTGCGCTGTCCAAATTGCACGGTGGCCGTGGCGTCAAATTTATGATGTCAACGATTCGCCGTCAGGCCGCAAGCTGCATCTTTGGACTTGCTCCGCACATCCGGGGTATCATTGACCGTAGATTTGAGCAGATGACGGACGACCCGGAGTTTGATTTCGATGATGGCGAGTTCAGCGAGATGGACTTGGAGACATTCCGCTTTATCGCAAAGAACCTTCTGGAAATGGCGGATAACCTGCCGGAGGACGACCCGAAATTCGATGGGGTGCTTCAGATTATCCGTGAAAAACAGAAATCTGAAAACAACAAAATCATCCTGTTCAGCACATTCCGCTACACGCTGTATTATATCAAAAGAAAGCTGCGAGAGGCGGGATTTCGTGTCGAACAAATCGATGGTAGCGTAAAAAATGATGACCGGCTGGATTTCCGGGCGCGGTTTGAACTCCCGAAGGACGACCCGGAAGCCATTGACATCATGCTTTTCACAGAAGTCGGTTCTGAAGGCTTGGACTATCAGTTCTGTGACATGATGATAAACTATGACCTGCCTTGGAATCCCATGCGCATCGAGCAGCGCATTGGTCGTATCGACCGCCGAGGCCAAGGGAACGAAGTTGTAAACATCTATAACATTATCACCAGTGATACTGTGGATGCTGACATTTATGACCGCTGCCTCTCTCGCATCGGTGTCTTTGAAGGGAGCATCGGTGAATGCGAGGAGATTCTCGGCGAAATCGGCAGGCAAATTGAGCTGATAGCACTGGATACCAGCCTTACGGATGCAGAGCGAAAAGCAAAGCTGGAGCAGATGGCCGATAATGAGGTGCGCAAGGCCCAGGAGCTGAACAAGCTGGAAAGCGAGGAGAAGGAGCTATTCGGGTTCGATTTGTCGAACTATACGATGTCAAAGGAAATTCGGGAGGCAGAAAGTCCCTTCCTGTCGGCCAGAAGCATTCAGCACCTTGTCGAGATGTATCTCAATCACCGATTAGGTGGTAACAATTATATCCTTGGTGATGGTGCTCTGAAAACGCTGCGCCTCAGTGCAGTGGCGCGTTCTGAAATCCTGTCTGACCTCAGAAATCTGACTGGCCTGCGGAACAGCCTGCGTAGGAAATGGGAGGTTTATCTTAAGGGCAACAATCCGAACCACCCGATTACTTTTGATTCAGAAGCTGCCGAGAAAAACCGAACCGCCTTTTTCGTTACTCCGATGCACCCGCTGGTCAAACAAGCCGCATCCTATTTTGCCACCAACAAGCTCGTTTATATTCACTTGGAATACTACTCTGACGAGATTCCAGCCGGTGATTACCCGATGTCTATTTATGCGTGGGATTATGTTGGGATTCGTTCAAATTTCAAATTGGTAGCAATCTGTGAAGAACCGAGAATTGCAGCAGAGCTCCCGGAATACATCCTGACAGCTGCCGCAGTTGACTATTCTTCAAAGCTAAAGCCGGAGGTATGGGATGCTTTGGAGGAACACCATGTCCAGATGTGGCAAGCTGAGAAAGCCCAGCATACAGAGTCTACAAGGCAAGTCGCTCGCTATAAATTAGAGAGCATAAAGAACAATTACCGAAACCGGAAATTGGTCTTGGAAAGAAAAATTGCTGAGGCCGGGGATGAACGAATTGCAACTATGCATCGCTCTGAATTGGAAAACGCTACACAGCGTTATCAGCAGAAGGTTTCAGAGATTGAAGCGAAGATTGCGAAGGCAGATATACATACTACGTTGATTGCAAACGGGGTTATCACGGTAAAGTAAAGAGGTGAGCGCTTTGAATATAGCTGATAAGATTCTCCAGAATCAAGATAGGGACGGCATGCTCAGGCGGTCGCTCGAACGGATAATTCAGCTCTATACCGATAAATCACACTTTGTCTACGAGCTGCTCCAGAACGCGGAAGACGCAGGAGCTACTGGAATTCGGTTTGTCCAATACTCTGACAGGCTTGAAGTGATGAATGATGGAAAATCTGCAGGGACTGTGCGATATAGGTCAGTCGGACAAGGTTAATGATTTAAACCAGATTGGCGAATTCGGTGTCGGCTTCAAATCAGTCTTTGGCATATGTGAAACGGTCAGGCTGTATAGCTCGCCGCGCAAAAAGGAGCTGGCAGAGAATTGCCATCCCTTCGCTGTTGAGATAAAGGACTTCACGAAGCCCGTAGATATCCCTGCCGTTGATGTTCCGGCTGGCTATACGACCCTCTTCGTGTTCCCATATAGCGTTGGATTCCAGTTTTCGGGATTTAAAAATCTGGCTGCGCTGAATGAAGCTATTACAAAGCGACTCAAAAATCTCGGAGTGACCACGCTCCTTTTTATGCGGCACCTCGAACTCATTGAGTACGAAATCAAGATTCCGGGCAAAGAAGCATCAGGGGAATATTTACTGGATGCTGAGCCGATAAATGACCACTGCACCCGCGTGTCGGCAATTGAATCCGAGGATGATAAGACGGACGAGTCTCTGTCATTCATCAAATTTTCGATGCCGATTGATTCGAGGGTTTCTACCCGTACAATTGACGTTGCGTTCACTGTCGCAACAGACAAAGAAGGAAAAACCACTTTCCAAAAAGCAAAGAATCCGTATATCTCCGTTTACTTCCCGACAGAGACCGAAAGCAAACTTGACTTCATTGTCCAAGGCCCGTTCCGCACTACTCCAAACCGGAGCAGTGTTCCTGCCGATGAAGAGGAAAACGAGGCTCTGGCTGAACAAACGGCAAAGCTCCTCAGACAGAGTGTCCTTGAGCTGCGCGATATGGGGCTCCTCGACTTGAGCCTGATTCGGATTCTGCCTCTTGATGAGGACGACTTTGATGTCTATCCGCTTTTCTATCCTTTATACGAAGAAATGCGGGATTTGTTTTCGTCGGAGCGCGTCTTGCCCGTTAAGGATGGGAAGGGCTACACTAAGGCTGCCAATGCAGTTATTGCAAGAAGCAGAGAAATTGCGGAGCTATTGCCCAGCGAGTTAATCTCGGAACTTATCAACGGCAAAAGACATTATGAATGGCTTCCGGTTTCGTTGACGGAGACAGGCCCGTACAAAGATGTACTCTCTTATTTCTCCAGCATTTTGGGAATAGAGGTTATTCGGCCGGAAGACCTTAGAAGCTACTTCAACGATAATCACAGTTTTTTGGAAAACCGAGATAATGACTGGCTCGTTAGGCTTTACAAGCTGTATGAGACTGTCCCGAATATTTTCTCCGAATCGAATTACAGAAATATTCTCGACGCTGTGATTGTCCGCACAGCATCCAACCGCATAGTTGCTCCATACCGAAAATCGCAGTCTTCTTATTTGCCCAATGTATTTCTTCCGTCAAAGAAGGCGATGCAGGCCGAGGTGGAATTTGTCCATCCATATCTATTTGAGAAGTGCCGAACCTTCTTTGAAAATGTACTGCACCTGAAGACGCCCAACGAGTACGAGCACTTTGTAAAATCTCTTGAAAAGCGGTATGCTGGTACAGATTTTAGCGGTTCATTTGAGGAGCACGTACAAGACATACACGCCCTTGTCAAGTATCTCAGGAATTCTGACTACGAGGCTGACCTGAGACAGATTGTTCGGAAAGCGTTCTACATAAAGTGCAGGTCAGGAGGAAAGGCATACTGGGCACGGCCACATTCAAAGGTTATTCGGTTCCCTCAGTCCGAAACCGGTCTAATGCTGGAGCAATACTACAAAGGCATTGCGCCGGATATCTACTTTGTCGATTTTGACGCATACCAGTCAGCCGGAATCACCTTTGATGACCTACGGGCGCTTGGCGTTACAGACAAAATCATCACCGGGGACGAAAAAACCTGGGGTGAATACTATACCGGCAATCCTGGCCGACAGCCTGAGTGGAGAACGACCGGAGACTTTCGCTGGAAACTCGGCATTGATAAGTTGGAAGAGGCCCTTCTCTACATCTCCCAGCATGCGAAAGCTAAAGACGCCTTAATAAAATCACAGGTGATTTTTAAGACACTGCAGGAGAACATGTCCCGCCTTGTTGGTACGGTTTATATCGGCGGAGGAACGCCAAATAAATATGACGAGCCTGCAGATGTAATCCATACTCTGAATAGGGATGGGTTTAATTGGCGTTTTTCTGACTGGAACGGAAAATGGCTCTATACTGAGTCTGGGGAGCTGGTCTCGCACAAGGCTATATCAAAACACGATTTGAACAAGGCACTATACGGAAAAGTCAGCCTCGATTCAAATTTGTACGACATTCTGGGCTTTAAGAAAGGGAAAATTGACCAGCATGAGGCCATTGTGAAGGATTACGATGCTCTGCCGGATGAGAAGAAACAGTCCTACTTTGAAATTGAGCTGGAGCGCCGCTTCCACATTACACCTGAGCAGCTCAGTCGTGAATTTGGTGGTCTGTCTCTACAGGAAGGTTCTTCTGGTCAATCTGAGGAGGACGAATTTGAGTTCCCGACCGGTTCCGTTAAGAACTGGGAGGCGCTGAAGAAGCATGCCGCTCAAATACTGTCCTATGCCAGCCCAACCGTATATGCGACTGTCGTCAGGCGTATCCGCATCAGTCGACCGCAAGACGATGTCCGCGCATACCTGATGAATATGTATCGCGTAAACTCGTCTTATCGGTATGCCTGCCAGCTGTGCCACAAGCCGTTCTCCAATGTGGAAATGTGCCAGCTGGAACAGAAGCCGGATGTAGAGCTCGACCCGTTGAATGTCTGCCTTTGTCCGAATTGCGCCGCAAAGTTTAGAACGCTGCGAAATGATAAGTATCTGGCAGACCGGCTCATAGATTCTATCCTTGATGTGTCGGAAAATGAGATTGAGGAGAACGACCACGTTTCAGTTGCTATCAACGACTATGATTTCTGGTTCATACCTACTCATATCGCGGAAATTATAGAGCTTCTTAAGCTGAAGAAAAAAGCTGCAGAGGAGCGCAAAGCCCAACCGCAGACTGCCAGTAAGCCCAATGCGAAGGCAGTGGCAAAAGCGCCGGAGTCGAATAGAGCTGCACCTGTGCAGCCTGTTAAGGAAGAAACTCCACCTTCTACTCCGGAGCCGGAAGAGGAAGGACTGCAGAGCGATACAAGCGCATATGGCGAGCTCATTGGTAGACGGGTGTTCCACAAATCGAAAAAAGCATACGCTCGTGTTGTTGGATGCGACGGAGAGTATATGGTCTTGAATTTCGAGAGTGGGGATAAGGCCGG
>ERZ826764.2277-NODE-2277-length-18877-cov-2.572681_pt1 | contig 18877 bp, 15 predicted proteins | sample MGYA00519870_ERZ826764 | MGnify/ENA primary metagenome ERZ826764 (study PRJEB31778, sample SAMEA3449239) | human gut metagenome | biome: human gut; feature: human-associated habitat; material: faeces | place: United Kingdom | collected 2010/2012 ...
CTTCGACCATATCGAGCAGATCGCGCAATTTATTGTAATAAGGGATATTTAACTCTTCAATCAGGCGTCGTTCAATACCGTCATAGGAACCGATATATGAGATTTCATAGCCGGCCTTTTTTAAAGCAGGCATCAAAGCGATATTCGGTGTCACATGGCCGGCCGTACCGCCGCCGGTGAGAACGATTTTTTTCATAGTATCAGACCTCCTGACCGGATGTTGTATTCAGATATTCCTGCAGACCTTTGGCAAGCTGATCCGGGCATGAAGTTCCCCGGCCGCCGCAGTCGATGCCGGAAAGGATCGGGATCACTTCTTCTACAGGACGGCCGGTGACGAGGGCGGCAACGCCCTGGGTATTTCCGGAGCATCCGCCGATAAACTGACACCGGGTGATAATGCCGTTTTCCACTTCGAAGTCCACAGCTCTGGAACATGTATGTTTATTGATATGTCTCATATGAGTCACTCCTGTTCTTTTTAATATTCTTCCCTATTATAGCAGAACTGGGATATATGCACCAGAGAAATTTGTATTTACAGAGATATATGTTATAATGTCGGAAGATATTATCATTAAAAATTCCGGCCGCCGGGCCGAAGAATAAAGGAGAGAATCAGAAATGAAAAAAACAGGAATTATCGGGGCGATGGAAGAAGAGGTCGCTTCCTTAAAAGCAAAAATGACAGTCGAATCCATCCGGGAGATTGCGGGAATGGAGTTTTGCGAAGGCCGCTGTGAAAATCATCCGGTGGTTGTTGTGCGGAGCGGTATCGGAAAGGTCAATGCGGCTGTCTGCACACAGATCCTTGCGGATATTTTTCATGTTGACGGAATTATCAATACCGGTGTGGCGGGAAGTCTGAAAAATGTCATTAACATCGGCGATATTGTTCTTTCAGAGGATACCCTGCAGCATGATGTGGATGCGACCGGATTCGGTTATGGACCGGGCGTTATTCCGAGAATGGAAACCTCTGTGTTTAAAGCCGATGAAGGGCTGGTGGCCCTTGCTGAAAAGGTATGCCGTGAAGTGAATCCGGAAATTCAGGTATTTCGGGGCAGGGTTGTCAGCGGCGACCAGTTCATTTCCAATCGGGAAATCAAGGAACGGATTGTTGAAAATTTCGGCGGCTTCTGCACGGAGATGGAAGGGGCGGCCATTGGTCAGGCAGCATGGCTGAATAAAATTCCATTTCTAATCATCCGGGCGATTTCGGATAAGGCAGACGGCAGTGCGGAGATGGATTACAGTGAATTTGAACACAAGGCGATTGAACACAGCGTGGCGCTTGTGACCGGAATGCTGCGAAATATGTAAAAACTGCCCGACCGATTTGAATGGATTTTGTCTTTTCGTTGATATTATAATGGATGTATATTATCGACGAAAGGAGTTCATAAAATGAAAAATTGGTTTTTGGGGCAGGGGATTCCCCTGTATGCGGAGACAGTGCTGCTTCTGGCAGGCCTGCTGGCTTTGTGGATGACCGGAAGAATTTACAAAAGACTTATACGGGAAGCGGATTTGATGGGGACATCGAATCAGCGGCTGATAAAATATATTAAGTTAAAAGTTACCAGCTATTACAAAATAGGCATGCATCCGGAGGATACGCAGGCGTTGATCGGACGCTACATAAAAAAATACCGGACAGGCCCTTTTTCCATGCAGGGATGGAGCCGGCTTCCCTATCTTCTGATGACAGGGATGCTTGCGGTCGGCGGCGGAAACCTGCTTTACCGGTGGACCCGGGGAGAGACCGTCTATCAGATCGGACTGATCTTCGGAATATCGCTGCTTGGAACCATTTTGCTGGGAGGTATCCTGATGTTTATGGATTTTCCGGCAAAGGAACAGCTTCTGATCCACAGCATTTCGGATTATGTGGATAATTATCTCGGCAATAAGCTGGCCCAGGATTATAAAGGGCAGGAAGGAAAGGTTTCTCCGGAGCAGTATAAAAGGGCTCTGCAGGAAATTGCCGTATCGGATACCGGGCGAAGGAAAGAACGCAGCAGCCGTTATTATTATGACAGCTATGGGGACAGGGATTCCGGCGGCAGAGATGATGCGGTGGATGCCAAAATCGTTGAAGATGTATTAAAGGAATTTCTCTGTTAAATATGTCCAAAAAACTGTCAAAAATCACGGAAATGATTTGATAAAATCCAACAATTTTGGTATTATGATAGATAAGAACAAGTAAATACAATGGAGGTAGTGACATGGGAAACAAGGTAACATTTGACTATTCGAAGACAGCGCCATTTATCCGTGATGACGAAGTTGAATTGATGAAAAAACTGGTTGTGGATGCAAAGGAAGTTCTGGTTGGAAAAAACGGCGCAGGCAATGACTTTTTAGGCTGGATCGACCTTCCTGTGGATTATGATAAAGAAGAATTTGCAAGAATTAAAAAAGCGGCAGAAAAGATCCAGGGGGATTCCGAGGTGCTGCTTGTAATCGGCATTGGCGGTTCTTATCTGGGGGCGAGAGCGGCGATTGAATTCTTACAGCATAATTTCTACAACATATTGCCGAAAGAAAGCCGGAAGACACCGGAGATTTATTTTGTCGGAAATAACCTGAGCAGCGCTTATATCCATAATCTGATGGATGTGATCGGTGACAGAGATTTTTCAATCAATATGATTTCGAAGTCCGGAACGACGACAGAACCGGCAGTAGCTTTCCGTGTATTTAAAAAATTAATCGAAACCAAATACGGCAAAGAAGAAGCGGCAAAACGTATTTACTGTACGACGGATAAAGCGAAGGGCGCTCTGAAGCATCTGGCGGATGAGGAAGGTTATGAAACCTTTGTTGTGCCGGATGATGTGGGCGGACGTTTTTCGGTACTGACAGCGGTAGGTCTGCTTCCGATTGCTGTCAGCGGTGCGGACATTGATGCGCTGATGGCCGGTGCGGCAAGCGCACGGAAGAACTGTCTTGAAAATGCATTTGAGGCGAATGATGCCCTTCAGTATGCGGCTATTCGAAACATTCTGCTCCGGAAAGGCAAATCCATCGAAATCACCTGCAGCTATGAACCGTCCTTATTATATATCGGCGAATGGTGGAAGCAGCTTTACGGCGAGAGTGAAGGTAAGGATCAGAGAGGTATTTTCCCGGCATCAGTAACACTGACAGCGGACTTACATTCGATGGGACAGTTTATCCAGGATGGCGCCCGGATTATGTTTGAAACGGTTCTTGAAGTTGAAAAGTCAAAATATGAAATTTGTATTGAGGAAGAACCGGTCGATCTGGACGGTCTGAATTATCTGGCAGGAAAGACGGTTGACTTTATCAATAAGAGCGCCATGAACGGAACGGTTCTGGCCCATACCGACGGTAATGTTCCGAACCTGATGATTCACATTCCGGAACAGAACGAATTTTTCCTGGGCGAATTATTCTATTTCTATGAATTCGCCTGTGGTGTCAGCGGCTATGTTCTCGGCGTAAATCCATTTAATCAGCCGGGTGTGGAAAGCTATAAGAAGAATATGTTTGCGCTTCTTGGAAAACCGGGATTTGAAGAGTTGACCGAGGCGTTAAAAAAACGACTGTAGACAGATAGAAAACAGGCCCTGTCCGGTATCTTCCGGGCAGGGCTTTTGATATGGTGCGGGAAATCCGGAGACCCGGGAAAAATCCTCAGCCGCTGGTAAAATTTTCCGGATGTTTTGAAAAAAGTACGATGAACCGGTAAGATATATGCTACAATACGGATAGGTTTTTGTAAAAGGAGAAGCATTATTATGGAAACAAAGAGACAAAAGGAAGTCTATATTATTGGACATAAAAATCCGGACACGGATTCAATCTGTTCGGCGATTGCCTATGCCTCGCTTAAAAACGAAATTCTCCGGAGAGTACATCAGGGTGAAAATGTTGAACTGTATCAGGATGTACTGATTGAGGGAGAAAACAGTGAGGAAATGGTTTATGTGCCGGCGCGGGCAGGACAGATTAATACAGAAACAAATTATGTGCTGAAAGAATTCAAGCAGAAGGTGCCGGAATATATGATCGCTATCCGCACCCAGGTCGGGGATGTGGATATCCGGAGAAATAAAGGGATTCCGGCGGACTATTCCCTGAAAAAAGCATGGGAGACCATGCGGGGAACAGAGGCCTCCACGCTGGCGGTCACGGATAAAAAAGGCTGTCTGGAAGGACTGATTACGGTGTCGGATATTGCCGGAGCCTATATGTCTGTGCTGAATACGCAGATTCTGGGAGAGGCGCATACACCGATTGCCAATATTCTGGAAACGTTAAAGGGAAAGCTGATGGTCGGTGACGCGAAGAAGCGCCTGAACCGTGGAAAACTGGTCGTTTCCACGGCAAATCTGGAAGTGATCGATGCATTTATTGAGAAGGATGACCTGGTCATCCTCGGAAACCGCTATGAGGCCCAGCTCAGCGCTATTGAAAATCAGGCATCCTGCATTATTATCTGTGACGGGGCCAAAGCCTCCCGAACGATTTGCAAACTGGCGGAGGAAAAGGGATGCGCGGTGATCTGTACACCATACGATACTTATACAGTGACTCGTTCCATTAACCAGAGTATTCCGGTCAGCTTTTTCATGATTAAAGACGGACTCATTTCCTTCAGCGAGGATGATTATGTGGCGGATATCAAACCGACCATGATGAGTAAGCGCCACAGGGATTTCCCGATTGTGGATAAGGACGGAAAGTACGTGGGAATGATCTCCAGACGGACGCTGATCGATATGAATACGAAAAAAGTCATTCTTGTGGACCATAATGAAGTGGACCAGGCGGCAGATGGCGCTGATGAAGCGGAAATTATGGAAATCATTGACCATCACAAACTGGGAACGGTGGAAACCATTCGTCCGGTCAAGGTTCGCAATGAGCCGGTGGGCTGTACGGCAACCATCGTTTATGAAATGTATATGGAAAATCAGATTCCGGTATCCCGGGAGATTGCGGGCATCTTATGTGCGGCGATTATTTCCGATACCCTGATGTTCCGTTCACCGACATGTACGCCGATGGATCAGATGATCGCCGAACAGCTGGCGGAAATTGCAGGCATTGATATTGAGAGCTTTGCCATGAAAATGTTTGAAGAGGGAAGCCAGCTCCGGCAGAAGACGGATTCTGAAATTTTTTATCAGGATTATAAGAAATTTGTTGCCGGAGATATTCCTTATGCCGTGGGACAGATTACATCCATGAATCACGGCGAACTGATGGAGATTCAGGAACGGCTGCTGGCCTATATGGATAAGGCACGGACAGAGACCGAACTGCCGATGGTATTCTTTATGCTCACCGATATTTTAAAAGAGTCTACCCGTCTGTTATTTGTCGGCAATGAAGCAAAATTCTATGTTGAAAAAGGCTTCCGGACAGAAGCCGGCGAAAATTATATTGATTTAGAAGGCGTGGTATCACGTAAGAAACAGTTGATACCGAAATTAACCGCCGCATTACAGCAGTAGCAGGGGGTATAGTGATGAATAAGGAGAAAATTTACGTCATTGGACATAAACATCCGGATACAGATTCCATATGCTCAGCCATTGCCTATGCGAATCTGCGGAAAAAAGTGACAGGAAAGAACTATGTGCCGGCCCGTGCCGGAGAAATCAACTCGGAGACAGCCTTTGTTCTGGATCGTTTCCACACAGAGGTTCCGGGATATATGGGCGATGTCCGTACGCAGGTCAGAGATGTTGAGGTGGCGCCGGCTTATAACGGCCATCCGGAAATGTCGATTCGTGAAGCGTGGGCGAGCCTTCAGGAAAAGCAGATTTCCACACTGACCATTGTGGATGATAAGGATAAACTGGTTGGCCTGATTACCAAAGGGGATATTGCCAAAACCTACATGGGCGTTTATGACAGCCGGGTGTTATCGGAAAATAAAACACCGTACAAAAATATCTGCGCGACGCTGGACGGCGAAATGCTCGTTGGTGATCCGGAGGGTGTTGTTGAAAAAGGAAAGATTTTAATTGCTGCGGCAAATCCGGATTTGATGGAAGAATATATTGAAGACGGCGATATGGTCATGATGGGTGACCGTTACGAATCCCAGCTCTGCGCCATCGAGATGAATGCCGGATGTCTGATTATCAGTATGAATACCCAGCCGAGTGATACGATTCTTGAACTGGCCAGAGAGCATCACTGTACGATTATCCGGACGCCTTACGACACATTTATTGCCGCCCGTCTGATTAATCAGAGTATGGCTATCGGTCATTTTATGGTGAAGGATCATCTGAAATCTTTCAAAAATGAAGATTTTATTGAAGATGTCAAGGAAATTATGGCGAAAAACCGCCACAGAGCTTTCCCAATCGTGGATCATCAGGGAAAGGTAACAGGCATGTTTACCCGCCACAACCTGATTGATTTTCATAAAAAACAGGTGGCATTGGTCGACCATAATGAAGCGGGGCAGGCCGTCGACGGTATCGGGGACTGTGAAATTACAGAAATTGTGGATCACCACAAACTGGGATTTGTTCAGAGTATGAAGCCGGTCTATTTCCGGTGCCAGCCTGTCGGCTGTACGGCAACGATCGTCTATTCGCTGTATAAGGAGAATAAAGTGGAAATCACACCGGATATGGCCGGTCTGATGTGTTCAGCAATTTTATCGGACACACTGATGTACCGTTCACCAACATGCACACCGCTGGATAAAATGGCTGCGGAAGCCCTTGCGAAAATCGCAGGTATTCAGGTGGAAGAGTATGCGATGCAGATGTTTGAAGCGGGCAGCGATTTAAAGAGCAAGTCCGACGCGGACATCTTCTATCAGGATTTCAAGAAATTCTCAGCGGGAGATATTTTGTTTGGCGTAGGCCAGATCACATCGCTGGATGCCCGGGAACTGAAAAAAATTCATGCCCGTCTCTCCAATATGCTTCCAAAGGCGAAGGCAGAGCACGGCCTGAATATGATTTTCTTTATGTTAACCAATATTCTGGACGAGTCCACCATGGTTCTCTGTTCCGACAGTGAGGCTCTGGACGCGGCATCCCGGTGCTTTGGTGCGAAGGTCACAAAGGACGGAGACAGTGTTTTTGTTGAAAATATGGTATCCCGGAAAAAACAGTTTATTCCGAAAATGCTCGGTACACTGCAGGAGTAGAGGTAGGTTATGGCAAAACAGAAATGGAAACCGGGGAATATGGTCTATCCCCTTCCGGCAGTGCTTGTGAGCTGCGGGGATAAAGAGGGCAATCTGAATTTAATGACGGCGGCCTGGACAGGGACGATCTGTTCGGACCCGCCGATGGTCTATGTGTCCATACGAAAAGAACGCCACTCCCATCATATGATTCGGGAGACCGGAGAATATGTCATTAATCTGACGACCGAGAAACTGGCCCGGGCAACGGATTTCTGCGGCGTGCGTTCCGGACGGGATATGGATAAATTTAAAGAAATGCAGCTGACACCGGTCCATGGGGAGCTTAAATATGCACCGATGGTGGAAGAAAGCCCGGTGTCCATTGAATGTCAGGTGACCCAGGTGGTTGAACTGGGAAGCCATGATATGTTTCTGGCAGATGTAGTAGCTGTTCATGCAGACGAACACTATATGGACGAAAATAATCGTTTTGATCTGAATCTTGCAAAACCACTTGTTTATTCCCATGGGGAATATATGGGGACTGGAAAGCATATCGGAGGTTTTGGATATGCGGTTCGAAAAAAAACGGTGAAAAAAAAGCCGGGGAAAAAGAAGTAAAGAGAATAGTGAATTTTCAGGATGGCGGATAGCGCTGCAGTCGGAATGAACAGCAGATATCCGGGAAGACATATCCGTAAAATAAAGAAGCACTGCTTCACAGGTGGAATACTCAAACACCTGGGGAGCAGTGTTTTTTTTATAGAAAACAGAATGTTCTATAAAATGAGTGGAAGTGCTCATACTACGAACAAAGGAGAATAAAAAATGGAAAGTGTTATTTATGGATATGCCCGGGTGTCTTCCAGGGATCAGTGTGAAGAGCGCCAGTTGATCGCCTTGATGGATTTTCCGGTGCCGGAGAGAAATATTTATGTGGATAAAATCAGTGGAAAAGATTTTAATCGGCCGCAATACAGAAAATTGCTGAAAAAATTAAAAATGGGAGATGTGCTGGTCATTAAGTCGATTGACCGTTTGGGACGTAATTATGAGGAAATATTGGAACAGTGGCGGGTGATAACCAAAGAAAAAAAGGCAGCGGTTGTTGTTCTGGATATGCCGCTTTTGGATACACGGAAGACGAAAAAAGATTTAATGGGCATATTTGTAGCGGATCTGGTGCTGCAGATTCTGTCTTATGTGGCTCAGACGGAGCGTGAAAATATCCGGCAGCGGCAGAAAGAAGGCATTGCTGCGGCAAAAAAAAGAGGCGTCCGTCTGGGACGTCCGCCGAAAGAAAAGCCCGGAAGCTTTCCGGATGTTTTAAATGCATGGAAGGCCGGGAAAATCTCATCGCGGGAGGCGGCCACAGTTCTCGGGGTGGCACAGAATACGTTTCTCCGGTGGTGTCGGGCAATTTGATGAAAAAAGGTAGACTTTTTTGCTCGGGGATTTTTTCATAAAAAAATACATATCACCTTACCTTTTTCATTATAAAGTATCCGCGCCAAAAAGTCTACTTTATCGCGCGGAGCTTGACGGAGCGCGCCCATGCGAAGCATTAACATACGGTATGCCCTGCGGGTATACTTTATCGCGCGGAGCCTGACGGAGCGCGCCCATGCAGGGTATGTTTGTAAGGGAATTATCACAATATTCTTGCAAAGGGAGAGGTGTAGATATGCAGCGAGAAAAAGAAAAAGGGAGGAAAAAATATTACAGGATTTTATCATTTTTTCTTTCTACAGTGATGTTCTTGTCCGTATGTGCTGCCGTGCAGGCCACAGAGATTCCGGAAACCGAAGAAGTTTTGAATAACATTCGGATTACCGGATCTGTGACCATGGATGACGGCAGTTCACCGACAGGTATTCGGGCAGAGCTTTATGAGACACCCTTTTATTCGGATACGGTTCGATACAGCAGTGAGAGTTCATCACCGATAGAAATTATTTCTCTGTCGGCGGATGGGACATATGCTTTTTCAGAAGTGCCGGAAGGAAACTACAGTCTTGTGTTTGTCGAAGGCACGGAGGTGTATTTTCAGGATTATTCCGTGGAAACGCCGGAAACTGTAGAATATACGGTTTCTATGAAAAACCTGCCGATGGAAGGTGAAACTGTGGAAGAAATCCTGGTTTGCGTTGAAAATATTGTCTGCGGTACAGACCGGGACGTTTCGGTACAGCTTCATAAAAAAGCGGAGGAAGTTGCTGAAGTGACGGAAAGCGTTGAAACCGGAGAAAGTAAGAAAACGACAGAAAGCATTGAAACCGGGGAAAGTAAGGAAACGCCGGAAAGCACTGAAACCGGGGAAAGTAAAGAAACGCCGGAAAGCGCTGAAACCGGAGAAAGTAAAGAAACGCCGGAAAGTGTTGAAACCGGAGAAACAAAGGAAACTTCGGAAACGAAGGAAACCGGATCCGGGGATGAGACTGAAAATATGTCAGACAGGGTTATGATGACTCTGGGAGATGAGATGGCCGCAGCGGCGACAGGACTGAGCGGCAGTGTTCCTGTAGATCGGATAGATGCCGGCGGTATCCTTGTCAATTATCCAATTTATTTTACGAAGGAACCGTCAAAGGTGATACCCAGCGGAGATGTAGTACCCATCGAAAACGGGCAGGGCGTAAATAAAACGTATCCGGGATGCAGAGTTTCGGATACAGGTTTTGACAGTCTTTCTTTGGAGGCAGGAACTCTTGATAAGGATATTTCCATGCGGTATTGTGATGTGGCATCCTACAATGGCCAGTCTATAGATGTGGTGGTTCGATGTACGAGTGTAAAAAATGGCCATCCGCATGAACAGTGGAATGATTTTGATACGGAAAAACAGTGGTATTACCCAACGATACAGTTCCGTACAGAAAATATCGGTGTTTATACAACAGCCATCAGTGACGCCCGGTTTGATTTTAAATTTTATAAAGCCGGAACAGATGAGATATATCCGGTGGCCGGAAATGCTACCCTGTATGATCTGGACGGCATCCAGTCGGCCACTATTTTTGGCGCAGACCAGGCTTATATCACAAAGGATTCGGCGATTACCCTGGATAAGGACAGTGAAGGAAATACAGTTTTTCGTGGTATCGAAGGGCTTGTGGACAATGATTCACCGTCCGTTCCGGGCAACTGCTGTGTCGGTTTTGTGTTTGACCGTGGCCGTATAGCGATCCGTTTTACAGACGGAAGGTATACGAGCGGAAAAACATCCTTCTTTGGCTTTGGCACAGAAGGGGTTATGGATTCGGATTTGCAGCCTCCGGCAAAGAGCGTCAGTGATGTAACAGCTCTGGGAGACTTTGAAGAATTTAACTACCGCATTGAGCAGACGGTGCCTTACTTACATGAAAATAATACCTTAAGGCGGTTTGAAATTGAAGATACACTGGCCGGATGCCTGGAATTTACCGGAAAATGGTGGGTGGATTACCGTCCAATAGAAAATCAACACTATACAACGATGGGAGATACACTAAGGGATCAACTGTTTACCGTTGAATTCAATGAACAGACCGATACGGTGAAATTTACGGCAAAGGGAAGTCCGCAGATGGAATATAATCCGGATTTTTATGCGAAGGACTATCGTTTCCGGTTCCAGGTACGGCCGAAAAATGGCTATGACCTTCGGACCGCGGCGGCGGATTATGTCGTGGATGCGGTGGGAAACACAGAAAAGGCCTATACGCTGAATGAAAATGGTCAGTTTGACGTATTGAATGTGGCGAAGCGGACGTCGAGATTGAAAAGCCAGAATAATAGTGAAACCGTATATACCAATGTGGTGACGGTGAGCGGTCAGTTAAAACAGGCAGAATTTCTGAAGGTTGACGGAACCACAAATGAAGCAATTACCGGGAAAGATGCGGAATTTGAGCTTTATTATGGCGCTGAACCGAATGGGACCCTTGTCGGCAAGTGTTTCTTTGACACGGCGACAGGAAAAATCCGGCTGCCGTATCTGCCGTATATCACATCGACCGATGGCGCCGCCTATTATCTGAAGGAAACTGCACCGCCGGCGGGTTATGTTGTCGGCGCTGTACGAACTATCAGTCAGGGAATCCATAACGGCGATATAACGCTGCATGGAGATGATGTGGTAAAAAACTATAAGCCGGATATTGTTAAGGAAATGATTTCGGAAAAATATGTGAAAAAGGGTGAAACCATTACATATAAGCTGACGCTGCAAAACCCGGGAACCGAACCGTTAAAGGTCACACTGCGGGATGTACTGCCGTGGCAGTTGGATGGAAACAGCGCCACTTATGTGACGGCATCCAGTGAAAATCAGACGCCGGGAGCAAGTCAGGCGTGGAAGAACAATCTCTCGCTGACGCTGCCGAAACGGAGTACTCAGGATAACTCCAGAGGCTGGGTTACGGTGACGATTACGGCCAAAGTAAAAACCGATTTCGATATATCGAAACATGAGAACAATACGATTGTGAATCAGGCGTTTATGGATTATACGCTGAATGGAAAAACAACAACCGAGGAAACGGAAAAAGTATATAACTATCTTTCACCGACGGTTGATTTTACACTGGAAAAGAAACGGGTAACGGAACCGGCCACACCGTCGGACGGCAGTGTAAAAGCCTTTCTTCCGGGGGACGGCACAGAGATTCTTTATGAGGCTGTATTGAAGAATACCGGAAACTGCGAGCTGAACGTGACCGTTGACGATGCTTTTGAAAAGGCAGGAAACTTTACATTTGTTTCGGATATTCGTCAGACCGTTCATCTGCAGGTGGGCGAGACAAAGACGGTAACATTTAAAGCAAAAATAAAGGATGGTGTGCTTGCAAATCCGGCCTATCGGAATACGGTCACGGCGACCGCCATCGGAGAAATAAAAAATGCAGAAACCGGCATGATTGAAGAGACGAAGCCGCTGACAAAGACAGCGGACGCCGAAACACCGGTGATGTGGGGCTTCTATAAGATCAATGATAAAGGCCAGCCGCTGGTCAATCTGACGGATAAGCCGGAATTTACACTTTATAGTGATGCGGCATGTAAAAATCAGGCAGCCGTTTCTGGTTACGATAAGACCAGAGGATTGATTTATTTTGAAAATTATCTGACAGGGCTTGGTGCAAACCGGACATTTTATATGAAAGAAACCCATACACCGTCCAATTATTGGGAAAATACGGCAGTTTATAAAGTAACAACCAATAGTGAGGGGCGTGTAAGTATTGTACCGATGGACGCCGGAAATACATCTGTGATGCCGCTGACAACAGCGAAAAACGGTGTCGACGGCATTGGAATCATAAATAAGTCGAATCCAGGAGCGTATGAGCTTCCGAATTCCGGCGGTATGGGAACCTATCTGTTTACCATTGGCGGTGTTCTTCTTATGACAGCAGCGATTCTGCTCTTTCTCAGAAGCAGAAAAAAGGGCTGAGGTCCGGGATGGATGCTTTCAAAGTAAAATAAATAAAAATCTGATGAAAAATCATCGGGGAAAAGGAGAAATTATGAAAAAATATATCAGGAGAATGAGCAGCTTTATTCTTGCTGTAGTGATGATGATGACTATAGCACTTCCGGCGATGGCAGCGGACCTGCCGGAGAAAAGCGACACAGCGACGATTGCTGTTGAAGGTATTGAATCCGGAGCCACGGTTACGGCATATCGTATTGTAAAACCAATCTATATGACCGGCGGCGGTTATTCTGGCTATGAACCGGAAATTGCAGGTACGATTGCGGGAGTGAAAGATGGCGCAATGCAGCCAACAGCGGAAGAAGTTTTTAAACTTTCACAGAGAACAAAGGAGCTTTCTGTTCGGGCAGCTCTGACTGAACAGGCGGACGGCAGCTACGCGGCAAGCGTTGGCGCCGGTACATGGATGGTACTGGTTGAGGGTGGACAGAACAGTCTGGAAAAAGTTTATAATCCGGTGATGGTCAGCGCCTCCTATAAGGATAATCTGCTTGTCGGCACCGTTGTTGATGCCGGAACCTCTCAGTGGAAACTTCAGAATGGAACAACCGTAGCAAAGGCAACGGAACCAACGATTGAGAAAACAATTGTAAAAGATGGCAGTGAAATAAAGGGCGATGATACAGCCATAGGAGATACGATTCATTTTAAGGCAGAAAGTCAGATTCCTTCTTATGGTGCCTCATATACAGACCTTACGTACCGGCTGACAGATAATCTGAGTGAAGGACTGACTTTAAATAAAGATTCTGTCTCTGTGAAGGTGAATGGCCTGGCTGTAGCTCCGGGAGCAAATACATATGGAATAACTTTCCAGGGAACCAACGGATATACCATTGATTTTACAGGGGCTTATGTGAGAGCCAATGGTCAGAAAGCGGTTGAAGTGACCTATAGTGCGGTTTTAAATGAAAAGGCATCCAGCGGATTTGATGCGGATACCAATACAATGAAGTTGGATTATTCTACGAAATTCAATGGCGAAACCAGTGCGAAAGAAGATATAACGAGACACTATACCTTTGGTATCGATGCTTCGATTACCGGCCAGAGTGGGCTGACAACGATTACAAAAACCCACGAAATGATTAAAGTTGCCGCTGATAAATACGTAGAAAAAAACTATACGGATCAGGAATACACAGTGGGGGTTCCGGGAGCTTTAAAGGATGCGGAATTTACACTGTATAAAGATAATAATGGAAGTCTTGGGGAAAAGGTTGCGACATCTGTTTCCACAGGCACAGGCCATATGGAATTTACAGGACTTGATGCCGGTTCTTATATCATTAAAGAAACAAAGGCGCCGTCCGGATATCAGTTGGATGATACGGAACATACTGTTGTGATCCGCGCAGAATATAACGAGGATGGTACATTGAAATCTTATACGATTACGATTGACGGCAAAGCAACGAATACTTACAGCGCAAGCTATAATGGCGTCGGTGCAATCCAGGAGATTAGACAGGATAAAGGCGTAACATCTATTTTTAAAAATACGAAAATCGGCCAGCTTCCTTCTACGGGCGGCATGGGAACCTATCTGTTTACAATCGCAGGTGTCTGCATCATGGCAGCGGCAGCAGGTATTTTACTTGTCCGCAGAAAACACGCTTAATATCTGAGTTTTTCGCCCATAGCTGATGCTGTGGGCGAAAATGATACTATGGAGTTATTTATGAATAAATTTTGGAAATGTACAGGATTTATCCTGTTTTTTGCGGCCGGACTGTTGATTGTATTATATCCGACGCTGAGCAGTAAATGGAACGAGCGCCGTTTTCAGGAGCTGGTGACGGAATATGATGTGAATGCAGCGGACGAAAACCGGGATTTCAGCGATGAGATTAAAAAGGTTCAGGACTATAACGCTATACTGAAAGGCTCGGAAGTTCCGGATGCTTTTTCAATCCGGGAAAATGTGGCAGACCCGAAATATGAAGAGCTGATGAACATTAATAATAATGGCATTATGGGAAGCATTGAAATTCCGGTGATCGATGTAAAGCTTCCGATATATCATTATACCCGGGATGAGGTTCTTGAAAAAGGCGTCGGTCATTTATTTGGCAGTTCCCTTCCCGTCGGTGGTGAAAGTACCCATTGTGTGCTTTCTGCCCACAGAGGCCTTCCGAATGCAAAGATGTTTACGGACCTGGATCTTTTACGGGAGGGGGATGTCTTTTATCTGAAGGTCTTTAACGATACACTGGCCTATGAGGTGGATCAGATTCTGAAGGTGGAACCTCAGGAAACATCATCTCTGGCGATCGAGGAAGGAAAGGACTACGTTACCCTGGTCACCTGTACGCCTTATGCGGTCAATACCCATCGCCTTCTTGTGCGGGGCCATCGAATTCCATATGAAGAAGAGGTCTACAGAGAAGCGGCGGAACATTCGGAGCCCCGGTTTGGTTCTTCGCTGTGGATACATGTATTATGTGCGCTGGCAGGTGTGGTTTTAGCTGTTTTTATGTGCTGGCTGTTGCCGGGAATCCTAAAAAAACGGCAGGACAAAAATCATGGCAGCGCAGCGTAAGTACAGAAGGGCTGTGGACATTCTTCTGTTGATTTTTTTCCTGATGGGCGTCGGAATATTAGGTTATCCGACCATCAGCAATCTGTGGAACCAGTATCGGAGCAGGGAGCTGGTGACAGCTTATCAGGAGGAAGTCTGCCGGATGAGTGGTGAAAAGCTTCAGGCCATGTGGCAGGAAGCAGAGGCTTATAATCGAAATCATACGGAGAATGTTGTGACTGACAGCTTTAGCAGTGCCGGAGATGTACCCGAGGAAGCTTATGAGAGGCTTTTAAACCCGGAGGGAAATCGGATGATGGGAAGTCTTCGGATTCCGGACATTGACCTGCGGCTGCCAATTTATCATGGTATCGGCAAAGGGGTTCTGGAAAAGGGCTGTGGCCATCTCTATGGAACCAGTCTCCCGGTGGGCGGCGCCGGAAGTCATGCAGTGCTGGCGGCCCACAGAGGCCTTCCGAGTGCGAAGCTGTTTACAGATTTGGATCAGTTGACGGAAGGCGATTTCTTTTTCATGGATATACTGGACAGGACGCTGGCCTATAAGGTCGATCGAATTCAGGTAGTCCTTCCAACGGAAACGGACAGCCTGGATATCGAGGAAGGAAAGGATTATGTTACACTTGTGACATGTACACCCTATGGCGTCAATACCCATCGTCTGTTAATTCGTGGTGTCCGGACACCATATGAAGCGGAAGAAGGAACGGAAGATGCGGTTGAAAAAACAGTGGAGATAGAGACGGTGCCGTTGCTGATTTTGGGAGTTTTGTGCTTTTTGGGAATATTTTTCCTTTTACGGATCATCCTGCGTCCAAAGTCAAGGCGGTAGACAGATTCTGTATACATGTTTATAAAAGGAGCTTGGTAAGATGAATAAAAATAAAAAAAAGGTGATGGCGGCTCTGATTTTTACGCTGATCTTTTGTCTGTTTGGAAGTATGAATGTCTGTGCAGCAGAACCGATACCATCATTAAATCCGGATGAACCGTGTTCGCTGGATTTATTTATCTTCTATGAAGATGGAGAAAATAAAGAAATCCCGGTTTCAGATGTGGACATTGCAATTTATCGGGTAGCAGAACTTCGGGTGGCGCATGGTTCACCGGAATATACACTTCTGAAAGATTTCGAAGATTTGAAGATTGATTTTGACGGAATGAAAGCGGCAGAATCCCAGACGGCGGCAGTCCGGCTGGCGAAACAGACGGAAGCCTCCGGTGTGATGGGAAAAATGAAAAAAACAGATACTTCCGGACATGTTCTTTTTGAAAATCTGGAAACAGGTATGTATCTGGTTGTCCGTGAACCATCGAAAAAAGCAGATAATTTTGAAATGAGTCCGTTCCTTGTCTCTGTGCCGATGGCCCGGGTTGATGTCGGAGGCTGGGATTATTCGGTAGAAGCGCGGCCAAAGCTTGGCAGCGGCAATACACCGACGCCAACGCCGGAAAAACCATTGACACCGGAAAAGGGAAGTTCGTCAAAAACATCCGTTAAAACCGGGGATACAACACCTGTGGCTTTCTGGATCGTATTTGCAGCAGTTAGTTTAGCGGTTATTATTCTGACGGGCAGTGTGCTGTTTAAAATGCGGAAAAAGAAATAAAAGTCAGGTCAGTTCGGCATCATAATGGCGGAACAGGGGCGATATAATGTCTGCAGAAAAAATTTTAAGACCAGAGTGGATACGGCTGGGAAGTGAAAAACTGGAATTTGGCGGAATGGATTTATGGCAGGATACAGAGATTTTATATTCGGATATGGTCCTTGTGTATATGATGATCTGTGATGGGGCGCATCAGAGATGGAAAAAACTGGACGTTAATGAAATTCAGAGAGATATGCAGGGAAAAGTCCGGATTTATTGTAAAAAACGGGTAATCCGGGAAATTGATTTTGCCGATACGGGCGTTCTGGCAGGCGAATTTATGATGGCATTATCGGAAAAGTGCGGGTGGCTCTGTTTGGGATATAATGACTGGATAGAGCAGATGCTGCAGGAAAATTTCGAAGCGCTTGAGCATATGATTTCTGTGATGGAAGAAAGTGAAAAAGTTTTTGGGGTGGGGAGCGATGGCTGTGAATGAAAAAAAGAAGGACCTTTTGGAGACTGTTGCCGACGGAGTGGGATGCGAATATTTGTCGGATTTGAGATATAAAATACCGGCTTATACAATAAAACGTGTTTTAAAGGAAATAAAGCCGGAGCAGTATAGCATCGAAGCATGGAATGATGCCGTATCCTACATCACCGGAAAAGATTTTTCTTTTGAAAGCAGAGATCAGGCATTGGAATATATGAAACATTACAAAGAGTGACGGATACCATGGATTCAGACACCCTCTAAGAGCAGATGATACAAATGTATGACCTGCTCTTTTTTTAACTCGCCTTTTAAATACAAAAAGGTGCAAACTACGGCGCCTCCGGTCCGTTGAAAAGGAGAATTCGGAATGTTAAAATAGAAGTAACAGAAATATCGAATCCAGGGCCCTGCCGCTACTCCATTTTTATAGAGGCGGGCACCGACAAAAGGAGGAGAATCCGCCAGCCGGCGGTGCGGCAGTGTGGAGACCTGCCGTAAACTCCCGGGAGCAGAGCTCTCCCGGCGGGGAGGTTTTCGGAGCGGAGGCGCGGAGACTACGGCGAAAAATTATGTCAACTGTAACTTTGAACAATGTGAAAAAAATCTACAATAACACAGTAACGGCAGTCCAGAGTTTCTCCCTGGATGTGGCGGATAAAGAATTTATCGTGCTGGTGGGCCCTTCCGGCTGCGGGAAATCGACGACGCTTCGGATGGTTGCCGGATTGGAAGAAATCTCCGAGGGGGAACTGTACATTGACGGCAAGCTGATGAATAATGTGGAGCCAAAAGACCGGGATATCGCCATGGTATTCCAGAGCTATGCTCTGTACCCTCATATGACGGTTCGTGAGAATATGGAATTTCCGCTGAAGCTGAGAAAGGTGCCGAAGGCGGAGATTGCACAGCGGGTACAGGAAGTTGCCGAAATACTCGGAATTACGGAATATCTGAAACGCAAGCCAAAGGAACTGTCCGGCGGTCAGCGTCAGCGTGTGGCAATTGGACGGGCGATGGTCCGTGAACCGAAGGTTCTGCTCATGGATGAGCCGTTGTCAAATCTGGATGCGAAACTGAGAAACCAGATGCGGGCGGAGATTATCAAATTGCGCCAGCGGATTGATACCACCTTTATGTATGTCACGCATGACCAGACGGAGGCGATGACGCTGGGAGACCGTATTGTTATTATGAAAGATGGTTTTATCCAGCAGATCGGAACACCGCAGCAGGTGTTTGAACATCCGGAAAATGTTTTTGTTGCTGGATTTATCGGAACGCCGCAGATGAACTTCTTCCAGGCAAAACTGGTAAAAGCATCTGAAAATGCGTATTATGCAGAGGTTTTCGGCACGGTCATTACCCTGTCAGAAAAAACGCAGAAAGCCCTGGCTGAAAATGCAGCGGAAACAGGCACGGTCATTTTGGGTATCCGTCCGGAACATATACGTTTTGCCACAGCCGACAGTGAGAATGTATTGAGCGGCAGTGTGGAAGTTTCTGAAATGATGGGAAGCGAATATTATCTGCATGTGACCTGTAATGGACAGGATGTTATTTTACGTGTGCCGACTTCGGACCTGCCGGAAGCGCTGCGGGGCGGCATTAATTACGGAACTGAGATAAAGTTTAC
>ERZ826764.2279-NODE-2279-length-18867-cov-2.988518_pt1 | contig 18867 bp, 20 predicted proteins | sample MGYA00519870_ERZ826764 | MGnify/ENA primary metagenome ERZ826764 (study PRJEB31778, sample SAMEA3449239) | human gut metagenome | biome: human gut; feature: human-associated habitat; material: faeces | place: United Kingdom | collected 2010/2012 ...
CCGCTCAGTCCTGCAAGCTCCACCGCTTTACTGTAAAGCTTCTCCGTCTGCACCGAATTAATCTGATAAAAAGATGCCGGAGAAATTCGGAATCTGCAGCCGCAGAGAATATCTTCAATATATCCCTTCCCATACAGAATCTGCTGTTTATCCCCCAGAATCAAGCTGTCCGTACGGTTATTCACATTCTGCACCACTGTTGTGATTTCCGGATGAGCCTTCAGCAATGCATTGGTAAAATTCCTCTTGGAAGGGAAAATCGGCGAGGCCGTCACAAGAACCACCATAACCTCACCGGTGGCAAAGCCTCTTCTCACCAACACATAGCGAAGCAGGCCATAACCCGTATCCTCATCATAAACCTTGATTTTAAAAGAACGCAGCATCCCGCGGATTGTCCCAATAATCTTATCCGCAAGCTCGTCCTCAATCAGACATTTCTCTACCGGGATCACGCGGTGTGTACCTTCCTGATAGACTCCGGAAATCGGATTTCCTTTCCGGTCTCTGTCAAAAACAGCGGTTACCTTATTCCTGTAATTCCATGGATTTTCCATGCCGATAATCGGTTTGAAATGCCCTTTCAGCTCCGGGCATTTCTCCAGCTCATTCTTTACAAATTCTTCTTTCTTCTTCAGCTGTTCTTTATAGGTCATGTGCAGATATTTGCAGCTTCCGCACTTTTTTTCATTTACACACTTCTTTTCCATATGCTCATTCCTTATCCTTCAGTTGTTTAAAAATCTCTTTGTATTCCCCGCCGAAAATACTGCCTTTTCTCCATACAAAATAAAAATCATGCTCCACATTGAAATCTTTCAGCGGAATTTCCCGAATACTGCCCTGATCCAGTTCCTGCCGGACAGCGGCTTCATAGAGAAAGCTAATCCCATGGCCTTCCTGCACCAGATATTTCATAACGTGGATATTGTTGATTTCGTGGAGTTTGCGGAAATCTCTTACCGACAGGTTCTTTCCTTCCAGTATGCGTTCCAGGACCTCCCTTGTGCCGCTTCCTTTTTCTCTGATGAGAAGTGCTTCTCCGAGCAGATCCTCCGTCCTGATCCTGCGGCTGTCATTCATGCCCGCCCGGGTCTGGTACCTGGCACCTGCAATAGGAATATACTTTTCCGTATAGTAAATCTGATAATCATAATCCTGGCGGGAAAAATAGCCTTCAACCAGTGCAAAATCCAGTTTTCCTTCATCTATAAGCCCCAGAAGGTCCGACGTATTGGCAACGGTAACATGGACGGAGGCCTCCGGCGCCCTGAGCATGTATCTGCTAAGCATGGACGGAAGGACAAACTCACCGATTGTCATAGTCGCGCCCATGTGCAGGCTGCGTTCTGTCGCCCCGACCCGGGCCATAAGTTCCTTTAATGCGTATTCATCGTGGCGCATAGTGAGGCCCGCGCTCTGCAGTAGGCGGCCTGCCTCCGTAAGCACCATCTTTTTTCCCTCGCTGACAAAAAGCCGTGTTCCGTAGTATTCTTCCAAATGCCTGATATGCTGTGACACCGCGGGCTGTGTAATGCACAGTTCTTCCGCTGCCTTCGTATAATTCAGGTTTCGGCACACTGCCAGAAAGGTTTCCATCCGAAAATCCTGCATGAGTTCTCCTTTTCCTTAGCCTTTTCCGGCTGTCATATTCCGCCGGTTTTCCTGTTTTTTCTCTTTATTAATAATAACATAGCCTTATATAAAAAGAAATAAAGATAACTTTTATTTATTCCTTTCCATACGGCATTTTCCTGACGTTCCGGTGTGCTTCTCTCTTCTTTTTTCCATATTATCTTGACGTTTTCTCCCATACAGACTACAATGAACGATATAATTTTCCGTTAATTCCATTAAGAGGACTGAGGGAGGTTTTCTGCATGCTCAAATTAATTTGTTCTGATGTGGACGGCACTCTGGTACCGGACGGAGGCCATGATCTGAACCCGGAATACTTTACCCAGATACGCCATTTGAAAAAAAATGGCATTCTTTTTGCCGCTGTATCCGGCCGTTCCTATTCCAGCCTGAAAAAATTGTTTGCACCGGTAATTGATGATATTCTGTTCATCTGTGATAACGGCGCGCGTACGATTTATCACGGCAATCTTTTGTCCTGTTATACCATACGCCGGGAACTGGCTATGGAAATTGTGCGTGAGATTGAGGCTCTTCCCGGATGTACTACCTATATTTCCGCAGTAAAGGATGGTTATGTTAAAGAAGGGGCCGACGAGCTTTACCGCTGGCTGACGGAAGGGTACCAGCTGGATATCAAAAAGCTGAAACGGATGCCTGAGGATCTGCCTGCTAATGACGGTATTCTCAGCGTGGAAATGTATCATCCCACGAGAGCCGAGGAAATCGCCCACCAGGGGCTTTACCAGAAATGGCACGGTCACAAAGAACTGCAGCTGGTATGCGCCGGAAAGCAATGGATGAATTTCACTCCCATCAACGCCGATAAGGGAATCGCCCTTTCCGAATTTCAGAACCGGTATGGAATAACTCCCGGTGAAACCATGGCCTTTGGAGACAATATGAACGATGCAAGCATGCTGCTTCGTGCGGATCAGAGCTATGCCATCGGTAATGCACGAAAGGAAATCAAGAGCCTGACCCGGTTTGTGGCAGATACTAATATCAATGACGGAGTACTGCAGGTGCTGCGTACGGTTAAAACAAATATACAGTAGAAGGGGCGATATGTCTCTCTATTGCCTGTCAAAACAGGAGCTGCGGGCTAATGATGGAAGCAGCTCCTGTTTGTCTGTATATTTTTTATCATTTATTTATATTCGGATATTTAATTCCCTCTTTTCAAATTTTAAACCTTATGATATACTCTAATACATGCAGATATAGTTCATCGGTAGAACGCTAGCTTCCCAAGCTGGAGAGACGGGTTCGATTCCCGCTATCTGCTTTTTGTTTTGCCCAAATTCCCTGAAAACAGGGATAAACAGACTCACTTCTTAAATATATCCAGCGCATGGCTTGTAATACCAGCCAAATCAATCCGTTCACAAACGGCAAAATGATATTTCAAATATAATTCAAAGGTATCATCATCCATTTCATCAATCACTTCACGCATAAACAAAGCACAGCCGTCTGCTGCGACATAGTGTAAGCGTGCTGTGGGAAACACAGACATCAAATCGTCAATATCTTCTTTACGCACAAGCTCAAATAAATCCTTTGGCTCCGATTTTGCAGCGAATGTTTCGGCGTCAATCAGCCCCTTTTCAATATATTCCGCAACATTGATATTTCCCCGCCGGAATCCTTCATCCAGAAGGCAGCCATCGGAAATAACATAGGCCGCAAAAATACAGCCGCCCGGTTTTGTAACGCGAATCGCTTCACCCAGGGCCTGTCTTTTATCCTCTTTGCTATAAAGATGATACAGCGGCCCCAACAGCAACGTAATATCATATTTATTATCCGGGAAAGCAGATAAATCCAAAGCATTGCCCTGAGTAATCGTTATATTTTCAGTTGATAAGGTATTTTTTCGGAATACCTCAATGTTATGCTCCACCAATTCCACCGCATCAACAGCGTATCCCCGGCGTGCCAGTGCATGGGAATACCGTCCCGTTCCCGCACCGATTTCCAGCACACGGGCACTTAGGTTTATATATTTCTCTATATAACGCATGGTGGTAAGGAATTCCACCGACCCGCTTTTTAACGCCAGACGGCTGTCTTCATCATAGTTATTGTAAAAATCAATTAAATACGGATTTGTTTTCATATTACTGCTCCTTCGGTTTAAAGTAGTTAAAAGGTATCATTAAGCAAAGAATTTCCAATCCGGCTTTTCCTGCTTTATAAAAGCAGAAAGTAAATTCTTCAGCATATTTTCAACATTCTCTCGGTCAAATGTCAGTTTTCCGGTCGCTGTTAAGACCGCTATGCCATGTGTATAAAGGAACAGATCTAAAAATATGGCTTTTCCGCGTTCCAATTCAACTCCAATGCTGTCTGAAAAAATCTTTGCCTTTTCTTCATTTCCCACTTCCTTATAAAAATCCTTTGCCTCTGTCATATCCAAATCCATATCATTAATAAAAAGCAGTTTAAACAAATTTGTTTCATCCCTGGCGAACGCAACATATGACAGAGGAAGAATCAGGCAAGAATCTGTATTTACGGATGCTCTGTAATCAGCGACATACTGATTATAAAATTCAAAGGCGAAATCAAGGAATTCAATCTTTAATTCATCCATATTTTTATAACAGGTAAAAAGCGGGCGTGTTGAGCACTGCAGCTTGTCTGCAATGCTTCTCGCATTTACAGCATCAAATCCTGCCTGTCTTGTAATGTCCAATACAGTATCCAAAATCATTTCCTTCGATATTTTTGCTTTGGGCGGCATAATTTTACCTCACTTTTATAAAAGAAACAAATGTTACGCAACTATTGTTACACAACAAGTGATGCATGTCAAGAGATCTTTTAATAACATGTCCATTCAACTTTTCTTTTTGCTTATTTTTGATATTTCATTCTTATCCCCATAGAAAAGCGGCATAACCCATTAAATTGGATCATGCCGATTAATAAGAAAATTATATTCTCGTTACAGAAACCCTTAAGACAAGCTGCCACTCACTGACGCCCATACCCACCCTTCGTAACCACCACATTCCCGTTCTCATCCAAAAGCGGTGTCAGCCCTCCGGCATTAGCCGCCTTACGCCACATATAATTAACCCCCGTTTCCATATCAACCCATATTTCAACCGCATCAACGATTCCCTGACTGTAAACTCTTACAAACCGATCCATACCTTATCCCTCTCTTCCCTTACAATTCCCATTCCAAAATAAAGCTTATCATTTTCCCTCTCCACCGCATATATTACTAATAATCAAAATCCCCGGATGATATTATGCAGACATATTACAAAACCACCTTAGAGGACACCCTATACGATGAAGATACCGCCGTTCTCACCTACAAAATCAACTATCCCTGCATTTCTTCCTCGTTCTGCTCCGTACAGAGCATCAACGATTTTTATTACAGGGAAGCGAAAAACAGTGAAAACTACTGCCGCACTATATTATACCAACAAGCCCTTGAAAACGCAAAGGATACGCAGGCCCGTCCCTTTAACAGCTACGAATTTATCATCGATTTCACGGTGACTTATAATGAAAAATGCATTTTAAGCCTGTACACAGACACCTACACCTATACCGGCGGAGCCCACGGCGGTACAAAACGTACCTCAAACACATGGAATTTAAGGAACTGCACGCTGCTTCAGCTTGGCGACGTATATCCTCTCACCCCGGATTCCCTGTGTAAGCTGCAGAAAAACATCACCCATCAAATAGCCGAGAGACAGCAGGAAAATCCCGATACTTATTTTGACAACTACGAGTTTTTAATAAGGGAAAACCTGAATCTGGCTAATTTCTATCTGGAGCCATATAACGGCATCCTTTACTTCCAGCAATACGACATAGCCCCCTATTCCACAGGAATCCCCACCTTCCATTTCCCCATATGGAACATTTTCTGATTCCGCATGGCTGCATCATACTAAAGTTTCTCAGGTACGGCGGAGGGATTCTCCCTCCCCGGCCAGCAGCTTCGATCTCTCTCCCGCGTACATAACCGTCAGTCTGTGCATTGCCCTTGTACAGGCAATATAAAGCAGTCCCCGGTCATTCTCCGTCCGGTAAGTGTCCTGATCCACATCCGGTACAATCACTTCATCAAATTCCAACCCTTTAGACATCTGAATCGAAGCTATGGACACCCCGTTGACAAAAGCCGTACTTTCTGGTGCAATCCGGTTCACTTCACAGTCCTCCGAAAGAAGCTCTGCCATCCTTTCCGCCTCTTCATTGGTTCTCATAAGGATTCCCATGGAGGCATTCGGCCCCGCAGCAAAACGGTGTATCTCCTCCTTAATCTGCCTTATCTCCTCTTTCCTGTCCGCGCAGCAAATCACATCCGGTTCCTCTCCGTGCCGTTCCACAGGTTCTATCAAATCATTGGGACATATTCTTTTCGCAAATTGGATAATTTCCCATGTGGAGCGATAGCTTTTATTCAGCATGACAAATTCCGCATTTTTATAAAGGCTTCGTATATCCTTTAATGTATGAAGATGATTGGGATTGATAAACTGTCCGAAATCCCCCAGTATCGTCTTGGGGCAGCGGAACATCTCATTAAGAACCGCAAATTGTACCGGCGTATAATCCTGCATTTCGTCAATAACCAGATGCTTTGTAATACCATTTTCCCGAAAGCCTTCAAATACGCCGTAAAGATACAGAAACGGAAAGACATCCTCCCATGCCAGAGTTTTAGCCGCGGGCATTACAAAAAAATCCGCAATTCCCATTTTGATATAAAAATCCTTATAAACAGCCAGCGGATTTTTGATAATAAGCATGGCCTCCAGGCTCTTTCTGATCTGTGCTGACCTTGGAAGGGTCTCTTCCCTTATATTCTCCGTCCGCAGGCGTTCCAGGATATCTTCCGCGGCCAGTTCCAGCCGCCGTTTCACCGGCTGTCCTTCATAGGCAAGGAAACGGGCACGGATCCACTCTTTCGTTACAAGGAACGCTCCGAAACAGTATTCTTCCGGCGAAAAAACAGCATAGGGCAGTTGTTTTTTATATTCATTTATAAGCCGCAGGAATCTCATAGAAGACTTGAACCGTATCCGTTCCGCCCGGCCTTTATCCATTTTCTTAAGGGGATCCTCTTCCGGCAGAAAGCCGATGACCTTTTCCAGCTGATGATGTGCAATATCCCACAGGCTCGTCCCGGATATGGGTTCCTCTCCCAGCTCAGGTATGACATTGGATATGTAATCCCCAAAAACCTTATTGGGAGAAAGAATCGTCACTTCACGGGAATGGAGCCGGTCCTGGAAGCGGTACAGCAGATAGGCGATCCTGTGCAGGGCAATGGAGGTCTTCCCGGAACCCGCCGCTCCCTGGATAATGAGTGTTTCCGCCTTTTCATTGCGGATGATCCGGTTCTGTTCCTTCTGAATGGTGGAAATGATGGATTTCATTTTTTCATCCGAAGTATGGTTCAGTTCTTTTAACAGCACCTCATCACGGACATTTCCGGAACTTTCCAGTGCATATTCCAACACCCCTGCCGTAATTTTAAACTGTCTTTTTCCGGTGAGTTCGCCGCCGACATATCCCGCCGGCGCTTCGAAGCCTGCAGGGCCGTTTTCAAAATCATAAAAAAGCCCTGCCACAGGAGCCCTCCAGTCAAAAATCAAGGGTTCCCTGTCATACTGAAAAGCGAAACGGCCGATATAGTAGGTTTCCGCATGGCTGCTTCCCTCTTCCAGAAAATCGATTCTGGCGAAATACGGAGATTCCTTCAGCCGTACCAGCCGGTTTCTTCCCTCCGCGGCAAAGGCGCCTGTCCTGTCCGTCTGCTTCAGCAGCAGCTCGTTCTGGAACATTTCGTCGGGATCTATTTCTCCCCGATTGTCGGCCATATAATGCTTTGCATCCCGGTATTCTCTTTCCAGCTGTCCCACAGAATTCTCCGCTTTGTCCAGTGCCTTTTCCAGAATAGCATTTATCCGGGCCAGATGCGTGATTTCCTCCGGAAAAGGTATTTTATTCTCCTCCATCCTCCCTCTCCTTTCTGTGCAGCACAAACCGCTGTGTGGGATAGCCGAATTCCACCAGCAGTTCCGCTTCGGCAAAGCCCAGGCCTTTGATCGCCCTGCGGTGCCCGATATCCGCCCTGTCACCTTCCCGGAAGGTGGTAATGCTGAGCTCCCTCCCCTTCAGAAGCTCTCCCATCACCTTATCTAAAAAGGCCTTCGGAATCCCCATTTTCCGGTATAAAGGATGGCATCCCATGAAATCAATGCTTCCTGTCTCACCGGTAAAAAGCAGAATTCCCACAGCCATTGCCCCGTCTTTTAGAATCAGCGCCTGTCCGGTGCGGATCTTTTCCTTCAGCACCCGGATATATTCCGCTTCATCCAGGCAGGGAAAGCCATCGACAACAAGCCGTACCAGCTCCATCCAGCAGGGGATGTCCTCCTGCACGGCAAAGGCAATATCCCACTGCCGCCTTTGTTTTTGTTCCAGCATTGCATAACTCCCTTCTAAATGAAATCTCAGCTGAAGGGGATAAAACCGTTCTGTTTCCCGGTATCTGCCCGGCGCCGTTTTATACATGGAAGTAAAGCACGCCGTAAATGCCTGCTGGCTTTCAAATCCTGCCGTAAATGCGATTTCCAGAATGGGCTTGTCGGAAAAAATGAGCAGCTTGGCCGCCTCCGTCAGTCTCCGCCGCTGTATATAATCATGGACGGTAAGCCCTACGGTATCGGCAAACATACGATGGAGATGATATTTGGAGTAGTGTACCGCCTCCGCTATCCTGTCCAGATCCAGTTTTTCGGTGAGATGATTTTCCACATAGTCAATAACTGCCGTAATATTTTCAATATTGCGGTTTGCCATAGGTATTTCCTCCTTCAGAAATCTTATTATACCCAATTACGGGGAATCGCTTTTAATCAATCTTGCGGTTTTCCCACTTTTACACATAAAAAATCCGGCAGTTACAAAGTCCGGCCAATAAAGCCTTGACAGAAAATCGAACCGATAGTATGATTATTAAAACTGCAGTTCGATTGTGAAAGGAATTCTCATGGCCGGAAGAAAAAAAGAAGCCCTCGTCCAATTTCATAAAAAAAGCATACTGGATACCGCCGAAAAACTGTTTTCAGAAAAAGGCATCCGACAGACCACCATGGACGATATTGCCAAAGCTGCGGATTACAGCAAATCCACCCTTTACGTATATTTCAAAAGCAAAGACGAAATTTATGAACACATTATATACAGCCACATGTGCCGCCTGAAGGAAAGCATGGAAGAATGTACCCGGGAAAACCTGGATTTTGAACAGTGTTATTTTCGTATCTGCGCGAAGCTGTCACAGCTGTATGAACAGTATCCGCTGTATTTTCCCAGCATTCTCGGGAATATCCCCGTGGATGAGCAGTCTCTTGCCGACAGCGAGATCCTTCACCTTATTTATGATGTGGGTGAAGAAATCAATGACTGCATTACAGAGATTTTCCGGCAGGGAATCCGGGAAGGCATACTCTCCCCCGACATCAATATCCTGCCCTCCGCCTTTACTCTCTGGGCCGCATTGGGAAGCCTGATACCCATGGCGAATGAAAAAGAATGCTATCTGAAAAAAAGAATGAACATGGATAAATCGGAATTTCTTCAGCACAGCTTCCGCATGCTGCTGCAATCCTTAAAAGGAGGATGTTGATATGGGTATCCTCACCGGCTTTTTATGCCTTCTGTGCTTCTGTCTGCTGGGCGTTAAAGGAATAACAAGAAAATTCGGCCTTTCAGCGGCGGATAACTTTTTTATGAAGCTTCATAAGCCCTTGTCCGCCGCCCTGCTAATCATCGGACTGATTCATATTATCTGTGCCCTCTCTCTTTTAAAAACAAGACACATTTCCGTATACCTGTCGGGAGCGGCCATTCTGATTACCCTGATTCTCCTGATAACCCTGTGCCATATCTGCCGGGATGACCGGCTCCGGCTCAAGCAGCACCGGCTTCTCACCTGCATCATGCTTCTGTGCATTGTTTTACATATTGTTTCCTACAGTATTGACTATGGAAACTACCGTTCGGCCATTGCAGATATCCACCTGTCCGGCACAGATTTTTCCCGCATGCCTGACGGAAACTATGAAGGGGAATACGATGCCGGTTATATTTATGCCAAAGTACAGGTCACCCTCCGGAATGGCCTAATTACCCATATCGACCTGCTCTCCCATGACAACGAACGCGGAAAAGCGGCCGAGCAGGTGCTTGATGTTATCACCGATACCCAGACCCTGCCGGTGGATGCCGTTTCCGGCGCCACCTGTTCCAGCCTGGTTATCCAGAAAGCTGTTGAAAACGCTCTGATAGGAGGTATCTCTCATGAGTAAATGTATTATTTTCTATGTATCCCAACACCACCAAAATACAGAAAAGCTGCTGAAACAGGCCATCGGCGGTGAACCTCTCGCCGAACTGGTTCCCCTGACTGATGCTCCCCTCCCGGATCTGTCCCAATACAGCCTTATCGGCCTGGCTTCCGGCGTTTATATGGGCGAACCTCATGCTACCATGCTTGCTTTTCTGAAAAAACACAAGAAAGACCTGGCAGGACGTAAGGTCTTCACCATCCTCACCAGCGGATCCAACCAGAAAAATTACAGCAAAAACTTCCGCGCTCTCTTAGAAAACTGCGGCTGCAGCATCACAGGCAGTTTTCAGTGCAAGGGCTTTGATACCAATGGCCCCTGGAAGATCATCGGCGGTATCGCCAAAGGCCATCCGGACGCCGCAGATATCTCGGATGCAGCCGCCTTTATCCGGGAACAAATCAAAACCACGCTTCCTTCCGATACCAGATAAGGAGCCGTACTTCACCGGCTCTTTCTGCCAGAAACAGCACTGCCAGGGAAAATCATACCCCTGGCAGTACTGTTTTTTATATTTCTTTTACCGCTTTCCTCAGAACCGGAAGCAGAACTGCTGCCGCCGTCCCTCCCGCCATGGCCGTAAAAAACTGAGGAAGAGAAAACATCCCGGAAACCAGTGATGCCTGCGGTTCCGCCAGTACAAGAAGGTAAGGCACCGCGAAACAGGCAATCCCTCCATACAATCCCGCCGTCTTTGCCGCAGCCCCTCCCGCCACTGCCAGGCATTTTCTGAAAACGCCTGTCCTTCCTCCTCTTCCCGCAATCAGATACCATACGGCGCAAATCGTGATATTTCCCGCAATAATAAAAGGAATAAGCGCCCACAGCGGGCCTATCCCCAGAAATCTTGCCAGCACCGGGGAAAGTACGGCAACAGTAAAGCCCGAAGCAGGCCCGCAGAGCATCACCGAGGTAATCAGGAGGAAATTGACCGCCGAGCCTGTCAGAAGGGTATTTCCCAAGGGTGCCGTAGCCGCCTGCAGTACAATCAAAAGGACAAGAAATACCGCCGTCCGTGTTATCCGGATAATCCTTTTTTTCTGTTCCATAAAAATATACCTCCGACTTGGATTTTTCTTAGCATTATAGTATGATAGAAAAAATCCATCAGTTGCACATGCAACGAAAGGAACTTTTATGAAAAAAACACTTATTCCGGAGGGAACCCCTCTCTTTGAAAACATCGCCCGGAACCAGATCCCGGAAATACTGGAATCCCTATCCGCCGTGCAGAAGGATTATCATAAAAATGAAGGAATCCTCCGTCAGGGAGATTCGGTATCGGATCTCGGTATTCTCCTCTCAGGCAGCGCGCATTCTCTGAAAACCGATATTACCGGAAAACAGGTCATCGTGACCCTGCTGAAGCCCGGCAGCTATATCGGCGTACTTCTGGCCGCCAGCCAGGAAAGGAAAAGTCCGGTAACCGTACAGGCAGACGAAGCCTCTTCCGTCCTGTACCTTCCCTATCGGAAGCTGCTCACTCAAAGCAGCTGCCCCGGACACGCCCTTCTCCTTTATAACCTTCTGCGCGGAATCGCGGAAATGGCTCTCGTATTACACGATCGCAACGATTGTCTTATAAAGCCCACCATCCGTGACAAGGTACTGACTTACCTTTTCCAGGAGGCCGAAAAGACAGGCTCCCGTTCCTTCAGCATCCCTCTTAACAGGGCCGCTATGGCTGAATACCTGAACGTGGAGCGCAGCGCACTTTCCCGGGAACTTTCCCGGATGAAGCAGGATGGCCTGATCGACTTCAGCCGCAGCCATTTCCGGCTCCTTACGTAACATTCATCTTTCCTTTTCCTGCTCATTCTCCAGAATTGCCTCCAGAAGAATCCGGGCCGCCAGCGTGGATCCTTCAAGTGAAGCATGTTCGCCGTCCGAAGCATACATCTCCACTTCCGGATGGGCATGCTTATACTTCCACCATTCTTCTCCCACCGGTGCCAAAACCGCTCCTGTTTCAACCGCCATTCTCCGATAAGCATCCGTCATCTGCTGCTGCCCCGCCTCATTTTCTTTTTCCGCCCAGGTCATATAAGCTACAGAGATGCTCCCTGCCTCCCGTATCCATTTGCTGATTTCCCTTGCCGCCTCTATCATAACCGACTCCGGCCCAAAAGGATGAGCATGCTCCTGAAGAACCACATAGTCATAATTGCCGAAAAGAATATTAAATCTCACATCCGGTTCCTTCTGATGCTGATGAAGAAACCATCCTCCGTGGGCGATCATCGTCACCTCACAGGGTATCCCCTTTTCTCTCGCCATCCCGGCAAACAATTCCGGCATGTCATTTACATAGGTATGGCTGTTCCCAATAAATAAAACTCTCATTTTTTTCTGTTCCTTCCTTATTATAAATAGTATAGGTAATATTTCTTTTCTCTTTTTCAAACAATGTTATTTGATTTTCAGTCTTATTTCGTTGCCTGTTACAGAAAATTCTTGTAAGATGATTTTATCATGAAAAGATACAGAGGGGAATCTTGAAAAAAATATTATCTCCTGTTCTTATATTCTTTTGTGATGTGACGATGTATACATATACTGATGAGGTTTTCTATAATGGGGATTTATTATGAAAAAATATTTAATAGCTTTACTCAGTTTAAGCATCCTTAACTGCCTTCCAATGCTTGCCTTCCTGTTTCTCTCGTTACCTTTTGGTATGATATTGGGGTTGCTGTTTTTAGTAATTTGTTTTGTCACTCCAATCGCTGCCGTTATTTATGCAGCAGTCTCAATTTATTTTTTATTCAGGAGAAGAATGAATGTAATAGGTGGGATTATTGTATTAGGGATAAATGTTATATATTTAATATTAGGCCTGCCAATAATAATAATGCTTATGTCTCAATGAACGGACATTATTCTTATGGGGTTAGTATATGAATGGTATTATTCATATACTTAAGGGATCTTTAATTCTCAGCTTCAGAAACAAAAGATAGACGCATAGTTTAGAAAAGTGATTATACGTCCTCATATGGAAAGGAGTATTGTTATGGCGTTTATTGCGATGATGATTGCCAGTATTTCTTTATTTCTATTTGTGCTTGGTATTGGCGGAATAATTCTCAGCATTGTTTTTAGATTCGTAAATTCAAGATGGGCTAAAAAAAGGAATAAGAAAAGCCGGGTTTTGTCGGTGTTTGGCATAATATCCTTTGTTTTAGGTTTTTTATCTGCATTGCCGTTGCTCTTAATCATTGGTTTTAATATCACCAGCGACATTAAGCAGAGCATTTCGCAAAGGAATTCAATTGAATATAATGTTTACGCGGATAACATAGATAGAGCAAAAACTCTTCTTGAAAAGGGTGCAGACCCAAATAAACAAAAAGAATACATATATCCGCCAATTTACTACGCTGTTAAAAATGATAATTATGACATGGCAAAAATGCTGTTGGACTATGGCGCAGATCCCAATGCAGAAGCAACATGGAGTACGCAGCTGTTTTATTTTGTCATACAAAATAATGATTTTAAATATGTAAAACTATTTGTTGAATATAATGCAGATGTAAACTATGTCAAATTTGAACAAACACCTTTAGATAAAGCTTATTTTACCAATAACGATGAAATAATTAATTACTTAATAGCAAACGGTGCGAAGACATATGAGGAAATAAAAGGCGAATAGGACAATAGCTTTATGTCTGACATTTTGAGTTCCTGTAAGGAATGGCGAAATAATGACTTTAAGATCGAATGATGCAGATTAGACTGAAGGCACAAAGAATCTTTGTTTGCTCTTACTCCCCTTCCATTACAGAAGTCTCTTCTCTGTTATGCTCTAAGCTTCCTTCATATTCCGCCTCACGATGGACACCCTTTCTGTTCGTCTATGTATTTACCGCTGCCTGGGCATGTTAAGGACCTGTCCCCCTTAGAATGTACCCATGGCACTTATTTGACTGATATACTCAGGACTTATCCTCCATATTGTCAAGAAAAGATTAGGCCGATCCAGAGTTATCCACTGATTTACGAGTACAAGGGATTCCTCTTCTGGATAGATAATCCGGATTTGCACCTCTGCTCACATAAACTGAATGAATTGCCTCACCCCGGATCAGCCCATAATAAATATATTTCTCACTCTCCGAAAGACATCTTTTATTTGTGTCAATGTCACTGACAATAAGTCTATATATCCATCAAAATTTCCCCCTAATTAAAAGAATGATGATATACACGTTAAGATTCCAGATGCAGCAAGAAACACATATACGAATATCTGAAAATGCCTGCTGTCAATCCGATCTACTACCTTGTTTCCCAATCTGATACCAATAAATTGTCCAACTATGCCAGGAAATACCAAAAGTAATGTAAACGGCTTTAAAATACCACTGGTAATACGATTAAAGCTATTCATTAAATTAGTGATTAAGAAAAAAAATTGTATCGTCCCCAGATATTTCAACTTTTCATTTCCCAATAAAGCAAGAAAATACACGGTCATTGGCGGACCGCCGATATTGAATAAACCATCCACTATACCAGACAATGACGCGCAGACAGCCGCGACTCCACAATTTGCCTTAACTTTAATCTTTTGATTCATAAATGACATATAAATGGCAATCAACAGCAGAAATATTCCCAGCCAAAAGTTGATCCCGGACAGATTAATCGATGATGCCATATGGATCGTTGTTGTACTCACAATCAGATACACTACGGCTGGAAATACCGCTTGTTTCCATTGAATATATTTACGGTATCGCCAGACCAATGTACATAAAAGGAAAATCAAAATTAAGCCGGATAATCCGGAGGCCTGCAAAACCGGCAGGTATAACGGGAAAAAAACCATAACAAAGATTCCAAATCCAAAGCCGATCGTTGACTGGATAAATCCGCCGCCAATGCAGACCAGAAATGTATATAGGAAAAGTGGTGCTTCGCTATACATAACCCACTCCCACATTACAGGCCCTGCGCACTTCTTAAATACAAGCGGGACAGCCTTGCTGATTCAAAGTGGTTGATTTTCTCACAGCCAGCGGGAAGTCCGGCACAGACAATCCCATCGAATTCAATTTCCCGAAGTGCTTTAAAAAATCCAGGAAGATCTAACGTTCCCAAGCCCAATGGAACCCAACTCATTCCTCGTCCGCGCCACGACAACGTGAGATCCAAATCCTTAATATGGACATATTCGATCCGGTCAGCATAATCCTTTATTAACTGAATTATGTTAACTCCTGCGACCATCGCGTGGCCATCATCCACACAAAATCCAACAAACTCCGGATTTGTTTGCCGAGCAAACGCATCAATCTCCGGACGACGACAGACAGTCGTATAAGAATGATGGTTATGCAGAAGCTTAATGCCCACATCTTTGCAATAAGCTCCCAATTCGTTACAAAGAAACGCATCTTTATTAACCGCATCCCAGTCAGCCAGAGAATCCAGTCCCTGATCTTCAGGCCAGTTCTGACTTGAACAAATCAAATATTTTCCTCCCATTTCCGCTGTATACTCAGCATCCTCTTTGAGTTCGTCCAGTCCTTCGCTTAAATTGCAGTACAAAGCAGACATGGAAACTCCATACTGATTGCATATTTTTTTTACCTCACTTGAAGTGAAGTGTCTTTTTAGGAATGGAAAGTTTTCGAGATAATCATATCCCAAATATGATAATTCTTTAACGCATTGTATAAACTGGTTCCGAAATTCTTCTGAATTTTCCACATATTGGTTTACCCACATCCATCCGGTATATGCTGTTTTCATATATCTTCTCCCCTTTTATGCTTTGACTCCGCCGCTGGTCAATCCGCTGATAAATTTCTTCTGGTTAAAAAGGAACAGAATAACTATCGGTACAATAGACAGTACGGCACCTGGCAGCAGTACCTCCATCTTCTGTGCATTGGCGCTGATCAGAGAAGCCAAACCAATCGGAAGTGTGAGTTTTTCATTTGTTCGCAGGACGACCAAAGGCCATAGGAAACCATTCCAGCTATTCATTGCCATCAGGATAGTCATTGCACCGAACGCTGGTTTCATCAGCGGTATCATAATGCGGAAATAAATACCGAATTCCGTACAGCCGTCAATACGCGCGGCTTCCATAAAGCTGTCCCCCAGGCTCGACGCAAACTGTTGAAAGAAAAAAATGCAGATAGGAGACAGGATAAATGGAAGGATAACACCTGCAGTCGTATTTATAATCTTCAGGCCAATGCAAAGCTTATATAATGGCAGCATAATAATTTCCAACGGGATCATCATAACAAGCAGCATCAGTGTGAATATCAGCCCACGGCCGCGGAAACGGTATACACCGAGTGCATATCCGGTCATACTGGAAAAGAAGAGAGCTAAAATGGTTTGCAGCACAGTAATCATAATGCTGTTTTTATACCATGAAAAATACATACCGCCACGATATTCAGCCAGTGTCCGGAAGTTGGAAAATGTAGCAGTATCACCCAAAACCAGAGAAAGTCCGCGGCTAAACATATACTGTGTAGGCTGAAGCGACGCGACTATAAGAAAGTAAACCGGAAACAATGCTACCAATGCCGCTATTAAAATAAAAATCGTCAGCAGAACCGACTGCCATGTAATTTTCTTTTTCATCATTCAATCCTTCTCCTTACCGAACATTCCAAAGCCACGCAACTGAATAAGGTTTATCATCATAATAATTGCCAACAATACAATTCCAATGGCACTGCCGAAACCCATGTCATTACGCTGGAACGACATCTGGTACAGATACCTTACAATTGTCAAACCAATATCGCCGGGAGTCGAGTCCACCCAGTAGACATAGCTTTCCGTAAACATTCGGTAACCTGCAATAACCGTAAGCGTAAAAATATAAATCAGTGTAGGCTTAAGCATTGGAACGGTAATGTTCCAAAATTTACGAAACGCGGACGCACCGTCGATTTCTGCTGATTCATAAATATCCTCAGGGATACTTTGCAGCGCCGACAGACAGTATACCATGTTGATACCAATCGATTTCCATATATCCAAGGTTACCATCATCAATATACCGGTAGAATAACCCATGTTCCAGGCAATGCTTTCCTTACCAAACAGGTGCAGGATCTGGTTAAATAAGCCGGAGTCCATATCACTGAACATCAGGCGGAACGCGATCCCGGCAATTAATGCTGACACCAGCGATGGGATGAAAAACGCCGCACGAAACATATTGCGGAGCTTCAACAGCTTAGAATTAACGATTACGGCCAACACGATCGGAATGATCATCATAATCACCAGCATACAGCCAGTATAGATGGTATTCGTGAGGATTGCATGGCCAAAATGGTAATTAAACAGCCTCACATAATTATGAAACCCGACAAACCGCTCTTTGCCAAAGCCTTCCATGCTCATAAAACTCATGCGGATCGTTTCAATAGAAGGATATAGAAAAAAAATAAGGAATGAAGCTATAAATGGGGCTACAAATATATAAGGAGCCATTTTTTTACTATATAGAATACGTTTAGGATTCCAGGAAGTATGAATCTGCTTTGCCTGCATTGCAATCACCTCTCAATGTTATAATCTGCCATGACCGTAAATATGGCCATGGCAGAAAATCACTTTCTTGTCTCAACAGATTAATTTTTCAAATTGCGAACCTCATTGGCCGCGTCAGTTAATGCCTGTTCCGGACTCTTTTCCTGTGTAACAAATACTTGATACATCACATTATTACGCATTAACTCTTGAGCCGTCGTGGATTTCTCATCACTTGGATTGATTGGAGACGGGATACCATTCTCAATATACGGCATCATAATTTCAAAGAATGATTCCCCGGAAAAATAATCCATTGGTTCAGTAAGGCTTGCATCGGTCCATACATTCAGATTAACAGGATCGAATTTACAGGTTTCCCAAATATTGATGGAGCCTTTATCGCTTAATTTTGCCCAATAAAGCAATTCCTTAGCTTCTTCGATATGCTTGCACTGGCTTGTGATAGCTGTCGGTGTACCGCCCACACAGGTTGAACGAGGCTGGCCTTCCTCAAATACAGGAACCGGGCGCACGATCATTTTACCGTAGAGGTCAGGCATATAGTCCATCAGACGAATCATATACCAGGATGGCATCAGCAAAGAAGCACAGTTGCCCCCATTCATCCAATTATAAAAGCTTTCGTTGATCAGATCCCCGCCAGGAGCTTCTGTTGCCAATCCCTCCTGGAATACATCATACATCCACTCCAGTACATCGATATTTTCTTCATTGTCCATTGTCACATTACCATCCGCGTCGATATAATCCAAACCGCATTCGTTCAGCAATGGCCAATAGGGACGCTGGTTCAGAGTTTCATATGCCGTCCACGCCATGCCTGTTGCATCCGTAACCCTGCGGCCTATTTCAAGATATTGATCCCATGTTTCAATCGCGTCAATTTCTTCTACAGTGACTCCTGCTTGTTTAATCAGATCCATATTGTAGTACATACATGTAGCTCCTACATGGGTAGGGATGCCATAATATGAACCATCTTTGGAATATAACTCAAAACGGGAACTGACCATGTGATCCAGCTCCGGCTCCACAATATCGTTGAGAGGGACAAGTTGGATATCGCCCTGCATAAAGTTCGACCACCATGTAAGGTTGATATCCACAATATCAGGAGCTCCTACACCGGATTGCAAGGCAATGAGAAGCTTATTGTGCATTTCTGTAACCGGATAAAACTCCAAACTCAATTCAATGGGATTATTAGGATGCTCTTCATTATAAAGCTCAGCACCATATTCAAAAATTTCCGTATGTTGTTCGTTAACCCAACAAGTTAGTTTAATGG
>ERZ826764.2280-NODE-2280-length-18864-cov-19.647350_pt1 | contig 18864 bp, 8 predicted proteins | sample MGYA00519870_ERZ826764 | MGnify/ENA primary metagenome ERZ826764 (study PRJEB31778, sample SAMEA3449239) | human gut metagenome | biome: human gut; feature: human-associated habitat; material: faeces | place: United Kingdom | collected 2010/2012 ...
TTTCATAAAGTGCCTGTAATTCATCTGCATTTTTCATACGGATATCCATCAATGTTTTTTCCTGATTCAACAGAATAAGGTCTAGACAGAGATTCTTCGCATTCAGCAGAATATCTCGGCGAGCAGCCTGTTGTTGCTTGTCCACCGCTTCGTTCTGCAAAGTAGCCTGCCGATTGCGGACAATATACTGAGTAGGGAAATCAAAACCTTGTGAAGCGACAAGTTCCGTACCGTGCCCCCCTTCGGCACCATTACTGTAAAAAGAACTGTAGCTCACTGTAGGGTCAGGCAAGTTGTTGTTTGTCCGGTTTTCCATCTTGGTTGCATCGGCTGCATGTTTCTGCGCCTTGAGCTCTTTATTATTCTGCTCGATGCTTTTCAAAATGTGCTCAATACTCTGGGCCTGCGCCAGCAAGGGAGAGCAGAAGGCTATTATAAATAAGATTCGTTTCATATATTTCTATTATTTCTTCTTTCGATTCATCAGTTCATAAACAATCGGAATAATGAAAGCGTTCAAGAAAGTCGATGTCAAAAGACCTCCCAGAATAACTTTCGCCATCGGACTTTGTATCTCATTACCCGGCAAATCGCCACGGAACGCCAAAGGTATCAAAGCCAACGCGGAAGACAATGCAGTCATCAGGATAGGGTTCAAACGGTCTAACGAACCGTGAAGAATGCTTTCTTTCAAATCCATACCTTCTTCGCGCAACATATTGTAATGACTTATCAACAACATACCATTACGGGTAGCAATGCCAAACAACGAGATAAAGCCGATAATAGCCGGAATGCTTATCTCACCCGTTGTTATCATCAATGCAAATACCCCACCAATCAACGCCAAAGGCAAATTCAACAAAATGACTCCACTTTGGGCTGCATTCTTAAACTGGGTATAAAGCAACAGGAAGATAACCACGATACTCATAAACGAAGTGAGCATCAGCGTACGGCTGGCCGCCTGCTCGCTTTCAAACTGACCGCCATATTCCACATGATATCCTTCGGGAAGCTTGATTTGCGCATCAATCCGTTCCTGTATATCATTCACCACGCTGCGCAAATCACGGCCGCTGGTATTGGCTGAAATCACAATCTTACGCTTCACGTTCTCACGGCTGATGGTATTCGGTCCCATGGCAGAAATCACATCGGCTACATAGTTGACAGGGATTTTCTGACCGTCACCGGTATCAATCATCAGGTTGCGCACCTTCTCCATCTCATCACGCACCTCATCCTTGGTACGGACAATAAGATTAAACGCTTTGCCTTCTTCATATACCTGTGAAACAACTTCACCCGCCATGTTCACTGATACAAACTCGGCAAACTCCGGTAAAGAAATACCGAATTTGGCAAGCATCTCGCGTTTGGGAACAATCTTGAGCTGCGGACGTTCGATTTGTTGTTCCACATTCAAGTCGGCAATACCCTCCACACTGCTGATGGCATCCTTTATCTGATTACCGATGGCAAACATCTTGTTCAAATCATTACCAAACAGTTTGATGGCAATGTTGGCCTTGGTACCCGAAAGCATGGCATCGATACGGTGGCTGATAGGTTGGCCTATTTCGATATTCGCACCGGTAATGGTAGATAACTTGGCACGCACATCGGCTACCAGTTCCTGGCGGGAACGGTCTTTCAATTCAAACGGGGCCTCAATTTCACTCACGTTAACCCCTAATGCATGCTCATCCAGTTCGGCACGTCCCGTTTTACGGGCTACAGTCTGTATTTCGGGAATAGACATCAGCAACTCTTCTGCACGGTGTCCCATTTTATCCGATTCTGCCAAAGAAATTCCCGGCAATGAACTGATATTAATGGTGAACGAACCTTCATTGAAAGATGGCAGAAAACTACGTCCTAATGCAAAAAACATAACCAATGCCACCGCAAACAGTCCACCTGTAAAACCCAATACTACGGATTTATGATTCAAGGACCATAACAAGGTATTGCGGTAATGCTTTTTCATCCATACGGCTACAAATGCCTCTTTGGGTAATCCTTTACTTTTATTATTACCTAACAGATAGCTGCACAGTACCGGAGTCAGTGTCAAAGCCACTACCGTAGAAGCAAACAACGCCACAATAAAGGCAATGCCCAGCGGAACCAGCATACGACCTTCCATTCCTGTCAGGAAGAACAAAGGAACAAAGCTGACTACAATAATCAAGGTAGAGTTCAAGATAGGCATACGCACTTCTTTCGAAGCATTGAACACGACTTCAATCACGCTTTTACGTTCCCCTTCGGGCAACAAGCGGTTCTCGCGCAGATGTTTCCATACATTTTCCACATCCACAATGGCATCATCCACCAACGAACCAATGGCAATGGCCATACCACCCAAACTCATGGTATTGATGGTGAGTCCCATATAGTGAAGAGTCAATATAGAAACAATCAATGACAACGGAAGGGTTACCAATGAAATAACCGTGGTACGTACATTGGCAAGGAACAGGAAGAGAACAATCACCACAAAAACAGCACCTTCATACAACGAATCCTTCACATTACCGATAGAGCTTTCAATAAAACGGCTCTGACGGAAAATATCTGTAGAAACGTGTACATCAGCCGGAAGATTCTTCTGCAAATCCTTCAATGCGGCTTCCAACTGCTCTGTCAGTTCAATAGTCCCGGTCTTGGGTTGTTTGGTAACGGTCAGCAGTACGGCAGGTTTTCCTCTCTCCGAAGCAGTACCCAGTTTGGGTTCCTGCGAACCAATCTTCACATCGGCAATATCCTCCAATGTAACGGGCACCCCTTCCACCGTCTTAATGACGGAACGTGACAACTGAGCCACATCATGGCTGGAAAGCACCCCACGAACAATATATTCGTTTCCATATTCATAAATCACTCCGCCATTGGCATTCTGATTCATGTTACGGGTAACGTTCATCACCTCTGCCAACGTAACATTGTAATGTTTCATGCGGGCAGGGTCAAGCAACACCTGATATTCCTTGATATCACCTCCTAGCACGGCAACCTGTGCCACACCTCCCGTAGAAAGCAGGCGCGGACGGATAGTCCAGTCTGCCAGTGTACGGAGATCGAGCATGGAAGTAGTATCCGAAGTCAGACCGATAATCAGCAATTCACCTAAAATAGAGGATTGAGGTCCCATGGTAGGTTTACCTACATTCTCGGGCAATTCCTCGCTGACCAAGGACAATTTCTCACTAACAATCTGACGGGCCAGATAGATATCAGTATCCCATTCAAATTCCACCCACACAACGGAAAAGCCATTGGTGGAAGATGAACGCACCCGGCGCACATTGGTCGCACCATTCACAGCAGTTTCTACAGGGAAGGTTACCAATTGTTCCACCTCTTCGGCAGCCATACCATTCGCTTCAGTCATAATCACTACAGTCGGCGCATTCAAATCGGGGAACACATCGACTTCCGTATGAAAAGCCGTGTAAGTACCGCCAATAAGCAGCAAAACCGACGCCACCAGAACCAATATACGGTTCTGAAGGGAAAAATGTATAATCTTATTTAGCATAGGACGGCTGATTAATGTTCATGACTATGAGCCGGAATCGCATTGCTGGCCGACGCTAATTTCACCTGATAAGCTCCCTTTGTTACCACACGGTCACCGGCTTTCAAACCGGTCAGAATCTGCACTTTCTTTCCGTTGCTCGCTCCCAAAGTTACCTCCTGTTTCTTATATCCTTCCTCATCCAGTTGCAGATAAACAAAGTACAAACCTTGTTCTTCGGTCAGTGCCGTAACAGGCAAGGCCAGCACATCGGGCATTTCCGACGAGAGCAGATACACCTCCACATACGAACCGGGAATCACATCTCCCCGATTATCAAATTCGAAAGTTACAGGCACATAAAAAGAAGTACCACCGGATGCTTTACCATAAGAAAGCAGACGCCCTTTCAACTCACCCAGCTCATATACCTTATTATCGTATGGAGTCTTGAAGTTTGCCGACTGGATGCTATGCAGATAACCATAATATTTCTCGGAAACATCTGCACGAAGGAACAGACGACGGTTCTGAGTGATACTCACCAAAGGCTGGCCTACCGACACATAGTCACCTTCCTGCACCAGACAATTCTTGATATAACCACCTAAAGGAGCTGTGACGGACACACCTGTCTTGGTCTGGTTCTTTGAAATAGCCTCGTATGCCAATAATGCATTTTCATAACTCTCCTTAATGGCATTGAAATCTTTCTGTGATATTATCTGACTTTTTACCAACTTGGCGGCACGTTCATATTCTTTTTTGGCGGTTTCATATGCGATACGGGTACGTTTTACAGGGTCTCCGTCCGGCATATTCTCAGCAGAGATATTCAGAATGGGAGCCCCCTTGCTCACACTCATACCGTCCGTTACCGGATGGCGGAAAGAAACCACACCGGCTACATTGGCGACTACTACGCTTTCATCGCCTTGTGCTGCCTGCACCTGACCGCTGGTCGTTATCACCTGACGGAATGATTCAGGCCGGATTATTTCCGATTCTACCCCGGCTGCTTTTGCTTTTTCTGGAGCCAGAATTATCTCATCGGAATGTCCGGCTGCAGAAGCTTCCGCTTCATGATTATGCCCTTCGTGACCTTCATTCTCATGGTCGTGGTTTTCTTTTTCATGGTCATGCCCTTCGTGATTATGGTCATGCCCTTCGTGGTCGTGATTATGTGCTTCCTCCGTTCCATGATCGTGTCCTTCGTGATCATGACCCGATTTACTGTTGCAAGAGCCTAAGAGGAACAAGCCTAAGACTCCCATAAAGATAAGTTTCTTCATGATGATATTATTTGTTCTTACTTTTTACTAAATGCAAAATTAGTGTAAAGAAAATGCAACAAAGTTGCGGATAAAAAGATAAACTTTCTATCTGTTAAGCAAGAACATCGCAAGGAGGAGCACGCAACCCCTTTACGTGGGGAAGACACGTAGAATGCAGTTTTTCTAAATAGTAATTATAAGGTAATGTGTTGTGTTCTGTCAACTGCAATGAAAGCGCCAATACATCCGTTACCGTATATAGCAACAAACAAAACGAATAATCAGGAGAAACACTGTCCTGAGCCCGATCCGGAGTTACACTTTTAAACTTAGTCACGCATCCGGCATTACATGTATGATTCTCATCGGAACTATTATGCTGCTGATGCTGTACAGAACATTGACAGCCGCACAAAGTCATATCATGCTGCAAGCAAAGGATTTCCCGGTGATGATGATGAGGCAGAACAGATGCAGTCAACATGATTATGCTGACCAACATTAATACCCATGCTATATATCGTCTCCGTTTCATCGGGCACAAAAATAGGTGTTTATCATGTAAATTCCAAAAAGAAAGCATGGTAAATGCCAAATTATCAGCAATTACCATGCTTTTTATTATCTTTTATGTATAAAGCTTACCAAATAGAGACACGTTTTTCAGGAGCCAAATACATAGGATCCCCCTCTTTAATGCCAAAAGCATCATACCATGCACCAATTTGAGGGAGTGCTCCGTTCACACGCCATCTGCCCAATGAATGTGGATCAGACTTGGTTTGCAAACGAATCTGCTCGTCGCGGATATTGCCAGCCCACACTCCGGCGTATGACAAGAAGAAGCGCTGTTCCGGAGTAAATCCGTCTTCTACTGGTAGCGGAGCATCTTTTGTCGCATTCTTGAACGCTTGGAAAGAAACCTGCAAACCACCATGGTCGGCTATATTCTCACCTAAAGTCAAAGAACCGTTGGCATTGAGTCCCGGCAAAACCTGGATGCTATCAAAGAAATTCACCATTACCTGAGCACGTTCTTCAAAACGTTTGGCATCTTCGGCTGTCCACCAATCTTTCAAATTACCATCCTTATCGAACTGACGTCCCTGATCATCGAATCCATGAGTCATTTCATGACCGATAACCACGCCAATAGCTCCATAATTAAATGCATCATCAGCATTCATATCAAAAAACGGATATTGAAGAATACCCGCCGGAAAACAAATCTCATTCGTGGTCGGATTATAATATGCATTGACAGTCTGCGGAGTCATTCCCCATTCATCTCTGTCAACCGGCTTGCCTGCCTTGGACAACATATAATCCAGTTCGAATTCTGTAGCACGCTTCACATTGGCCCAATAAGAATCTTTTTCAATATTCAAACCGGTATAATCCCTCCACTTATCAGGATAGCCTACCTTTACATAAAAAGAATTCAACTTCTCAATAGCTTTAATCTTTGTGCTGTCACCCATCCATTCCAAATTCCGGATACGTTCTCCCAATGCGGTCTGCAGATTCTTTACCAACTGCACCATACGTTCTTTTGCGGCTGCCGGAAAATATTTCTCCACATACATCTGACCTACCGCTTCACCCAGTACCCCATTCACAGTACTTACGGCACGCTTCCAACGAGGTTGGTTAGCCTGTTTACCGGATAGTGTTTTTCCATAAAAATCAAAGTTTTGTGCTACCAAATCATCACTCAAGTAACCGGCAGCCCTGTCTATCAGATTCCATTGCATATAAGCGATCTGATTTTCAACCGGCAAGCTATTGATAATTTTCTCAACCTCTTTAATCGGCTCCACTTGAGAAACACTCAGTTCAGTCACCCCTTTCACGCCTATACCATTCAAGAAAGCATCCCAGTCAATGCCCGGAATCTCTTTCTTTAATTCATCCAAAGACATTTTATGATAATTGGCCGCAGGGTTACGCTGTTCCACCGCACTGAAAGAAGCTTTCGCAATACGGGTTTCGATATCCATTACAGCCTCCATTTTCTTTTTAGCGGCAGCCTCATCAAAACCAGCCAATTGGAACATCTTTACAATATGTTCCTTATACTTATTACGGATATTGACAGTCACATCATCATTGTCCAGATAATATTCTTTTTCACCCAGACTGATACCCCCTTGATACAATTGAAACAAATTGCTCTTGCTGTCCATGATATCGGCACCCACATAGAAACTGAAATAAGGGAATACACCGCTATGAGCCAGTTCCGCCATCAAAGGAACTATTTCCGATTTATCCTTCACTGAAGCAATCTTTTCCAAATCAGCTTGAATAGGAGTTACTCCATCCGCATTCAGTTTCACACTATCCATAGCCAGATTATAGATATCCCCTATTTTCTGACCTATTGTACCTTGCGCATTCTGTCCGGCAGCAATTTCCACAATCAATCCTTTCAGTTGTTCCCGATTATTTTCAGCAAGCATATCGAATGAGCCAAAACGGGAATATTCATTGGTCAGAGGGTGTTTCTTCATCCATCCGCCACAAGCATACTGATAAAAATCAGCTCCTTGAACAGCCGTAGTGTCCAAATTTGTCAAGTCTATACCCGAAGTCATGACGGCTTCCTTTTTACTGTCGCATCCGGCAGCTACTGCCAGAGCCAATACAGCCATTGGTAAATAATGTTTTGCTTTCATTTGTTCTATATATATGATACATACTTTAACTTCCCTGCATCTCTTCTAATTCCATAGAAACGGCCTCCCATTCTTCTACCGTCTGATCCAAGTCCTTTTTCAGTTTCTGATGCTTTTCATACAAAGCCATATCCGATGCACCTTCGGGAGTAGCCATATCAGCTTCCACCTCGCCAATCTCAGTTTCCAGCTTTTCTATTTTCTGTTCACAATCCGCAATTCGTTTCTCCAATTTGCGAATTTTCTTATTCAATTCCTTTTGCGCCTCATAAGATAATTTGTTCTCACTGACCGTTTCGGGTTCTTCCTTTTTAGTGGCAGACACAGTAGGAGAAGCCGAAAGCTGCAACTCATTCAGACTCTCTATTTTCTTTTTCTGTAAAAAATCATAAATGCCGCCAATGTGTTCTTTTACTACTCCACCTCCGAATTCATAAACTTTGGTCACCAGTCCATCCAAGAACTCACGGTCATGAGAAACAACAATCACCGTTCCATCAAATTCCTTGATAGCTTCTTTCAATACATCCTTTGAGCGCATATCCAGATGGTTGGTAGGTTCGTCCAAAATAAGGAAATTCACCGGTTCTAACAAAAGTTTTATCATGGCAAGACGACTCCGCTCCCCACCCGACAGTACCTTTACTTTTTTATCAGAAGCCTCACCTCCAAACATGAATGCTCCCAGAATATCACGAATCTTCAAACGAATATCCCCTTTTGCCACATAATCAATCGTATCAAAGACACTCAGATTTTCATCCAACATCTGAGCCTGATTCTGAGCAAAATAACCAATCTGTACGTTGTGCCCGATGGTCAGTTTACCTTCGTATGGGATTTCGTCCATTATACATTTCACCAAAGTGGACTTACCTTCCCCATTCTTTCCGACAAAAGCCACCTTCTCACCTCGATTAATAGTCAAAGTCACATCGTGAAAAACGATATGACTGCCATATGCTTTCTTCACCCCGTCACAAATGACCGGATAATTGCCGGAACGCATGGCAGGCGGAAACTTCAACCGTAAGGCTGAATTATCTTCATCATCAATTTCAATAGGAACTATTTTTTCCAATTGCTTGATGCGGCTCTGCACCTGGACAGCCTTGGTAGCCTTATAACGGAAACGCTCTATGAAATCTTCCGTATCCTGAATTTGCTTCTGCTGGTTCTCGTATGCACGCAATTGCTGCTCACGACGTTCTTTGCGCAATACCACAAACTCATCGTAAGCCACTTTATAATCATAGATATGCCCGCAAGATATTTCAATCGTACGATTGGTCACATTATTAATAAATGCGCGGTCGTGACTCACCAATACAACGGCCCCCGCACTTGTCTTCAAAAAGTTTTCCAACCATTGAATGCTTTCTATATCCAGATGATTGGTAGGCTCGTCCAACAGCAACACATCGGGCCGTCGCAACAGCAACTTGGCCAACTCTATACGCATACGCCATCCACCACTGAACTCAGATGTAGGACGGTTAAAATCCTCCCGGCTAAATCCCAACCCCATCAATGTACGTTCTATCTCAGCCGTATAATTGGTACCTCCCATCATCAGAAAGCGTTCATTGTCATGTGTGAATTTCTCAATCAGTTTATGATAGTTTTCTGAATCATAGTCTGTTCTATCCGCCAATTCCTGATTCATTCTCTCAATACTAGCCTGCAAGTCAAAGATATGTTCAAAAGCCATCTCCGCCTCTTCCATCACAGTATGTTTATCACTCAGAATCATGACTTGAGGCAGATAGCCTATCGTCACATCACGCGGAACAGAAACACTACCTGAAGTAGGCGCCTGTATTCCTGCCAATATTTTAAGCATAGTAGACTTACCGGCCCCATTCTTCCCGACCAGCGCAATACGATCTCTCTTATTGATAACGTATGACACGTCCTCAAACAGAGGCGTTACTCCAAACTCTACTTTCAAATTATCTACTGAAACCATTCGTTTTTATCCTTTTGCAAAAGTGGCAACAAATATACGGTTTTATATGTAAAAAAGATAAAATACAAGTAAATAAAAAAGGTCCTTATCCTTAACAAATAGGATAAAAGTATTAAAACGTGTTAGAGAACATATTTTTTTAGTTGTTTTATTTGCAAAATTCACTAAAGTCCGTACCTTTGCAATGTGTTTTTCATAGTATTAGATTTAAGGTTAACAAAGGTTGGAGCAAGGCGTTGCTCCTTTTTTTATGTCTACATTTTCGAGAAGAGATTTTTTCACTTTATACTTTACTCCTGCTAATTTCAAACTAGAACTTAATGACTAACTTCCTCGGAGAGCTAAATAACGACTTCACCATTTGTTGGTAACATCGTAAGCTCCCAAGAGTCTGTGCAAAACCTTAGAAGCTATATTTAATTGTCACCTATTTTTTATATATTTATGGAAAGAAACTAGACAACATATCTATAAACTACATAGTAGGAGAAAACAGAAATCAAATTCAAATGATACCTCTCGACCAATTGATTGCTCCAAATTCTTGGGCAAGGATTATCAATTTATTTATGGATATCTTGCCTATAAATGAGCTTGGGGTTAAACATGTCAAACTTCAATAAAAGGAGCCTACCGTATAATCCTGCAACATTACTAAAATTGTATTTATATGGTTATAAGTATTCAATAAGGTCATCAAGAAAACTGGAGTACTCCTGTAAGGTAAATGTGGAATTATGATAGCTATTAGGAGGCTTAACGCCCTCTTTTCGGACAATCGCTTATTTCAAAAAAAATAATGCGAAGGCTTTTAGAAAAATCTTTAAATAGAATCATAAATTGAGGACCAAACCTCAAATATCTAGGAATGGTCCTCGATCTATTCGAACTTCAATACTTAAATAAAACCTCTGCCTTTTTAACAAACATCTCTTATAAAACTCTTTTTTTCATTGAATTTACTTGAGATCCATTTCTGAATTTGATGGCAATATACGAATATCAAAAATATCTCCTGTCATATTCTTTAATCTAGCGGCAATTTTCAATGTTATATTTTTCTTACCACGGGTCAATTCAAAAGGAATAGGAATATATTTTGCATAATTCTTCGTGACCAACCCTTCATCACCTAGACTACGCACAAATGATTTAATCACCTGTCCATCTATCAACAAATCAAAAGCAAATTCATCCTGATCATTCCCCCGAAACGCAATATAAAGTGTCTGCTCCTTATCTGGAAGTGATGCTAAATTATACATAAAATATCCTCCATTGACTGCACGACGCCATGATGAAATATAATCATATTTTCCTGTAATATTACTCACCTGCTCTATCTTGTGCATTCGTTCAGAATCAGTATCTCCTATACAAATAGCATCTACATTTATCGTTCCTAAATTTTGATTCATATTGACATAATAGCTACCATCCCAAACTGTTTTTATATACTCTTCTTTGTCATCAACATGAATCATGTAAATAGCATATCGACTAAAATTTATCCTATTGTAAGGAACCAATTTTACAGATTTTCCTTCTTTCGGATTATAGATAAATAATAATTCCTTCCCAACTACTCGTCTGATATTACCTTTTATTTCATTCAATGTTCCAAACAAAACAGGAGTATCTGACATAGGAATCATTACATTACTAACAGTTTTACGCTCATGTCGGAATTCTTCTTTCCCAATATTAGTATTGTCTATTTTAGTCGCTAACACAATAGGCCCGTAAGTCATAGCAAGATATCTTTCACTATTTTTTAAAGGTACAATTTCTAATAGAGGTGTAAATGTCACTTTAATTTCATCCCCATCTGACCATTCACGTGATATTGTAACATAACCTTTTTCTGATTTTATGCCTTTCACAATTTTATTATTTACTCTCACAACCATACTTTTATTTTTGATCCAAAAGGGGATCCGTATTTTTAAATCTATTTGTTGTGTAGATGAAGACTTTATAGTAAGTAATGTCTGATCTTCGTCAGGAAAATTAGTAGATTGAGTAATCATAATGTTCTTTTCATTCCAGTCCAACGTTGATGCTATAAACATATTTACATAAAGTGAATTATCTTTATGTGCATAAATCATTTTCGCAAACTTTGCTGGAGCTTCAAATCCCGTACCTGTACAACACCAAAATGAATGATACCTTGTTCCATATATTTTATAATGACCAGGCCGCATAGGAGTATAATAAACACACATTCCTTCTTCCGGGTCATAATTAGCTAAAATATGATTATAAAGTACACGTTCATAATAATCAATCCTATCTACTCTGCCATCAGTTTGATAAAGACTTTCAGTCAATCGCATCATATTAACTGAGTTACATGATTCTGGACCACCATATTGTGGTATTTTCTTTTCAAACATACTTTCCTCGAAAAAATGCTCTCCAGTACTATTTCCACCATTTATCCATGTATGCTTTTGAACAACAATATCCCAAAAACGAGTAGCAGCATCATTGTAAGCCTTATTATTCGTATATCGATAAACTGCATTAAAACCTGTAAATTTAGGTATTTGTGTATTAGCATGCCAACCGTTCAGTATATCCTCTCCTTTGGAAAGAGGTACCCACATATCCTCATCATTTAATTTTTTAGCCCATTCTAAATATTTCTTATCTCCAGTTATCTTATATACGTCTATATAAGATTCATTAATAGATCCATGTTCACATACCAACATTTTTTGAATGTTCTCATGATTCAATTTATCTAATACCTCATAACCAAACCAATCTGCCATCCCCATTAATATTCTTTTAGCATCTTGTATATGACATCGCTTATAAACTCCATAAAGTCCTAGCATAATTTTATTCATAATATACACAGGTTCCCAAGTTTGGTTGATTAGAGGATTGGATGTCGTAAAATCTCCATCAATCATATCTTCAAACACTTGCTTACCATTAACAGTAGCTAATAAATAACCATCTCCATGAGCTTTTTGACAAAGCAGTAACTCATTGACAATATAATTTAATCTATCAAGAATCATTTTATCATTTGTTGTCTGATACATCATAGACATGGAGGACATATAAAAACCAAGAATATGTCCAGCTAATGGTCCGCCTCCCCACACATCTTCTGATTCCCAAAAAGGATAGGGTTGAGCTTTAGGAGTCAATCCTGCCTCACGTCTAAACCAAGATAACAATCTATCTGGCTCCAACGTTAAAAGATATTGATGATCTAAATCCTGAATATGCTTAAAGTACTTGTCCGTAATTCGAACCTCACTCAATGAAAAAAGATCTATTCTATTTTTAGATAAAGGCTTAGTAGTTCCCCACATATAAACATTTGATATGCAGGACATCACAATTACAAACAATAATATTTTATATTTTTTCATGTCAATATTTATTATATATTTTCAAGTTGAGAACAAAAATCAATTACTTTTGCAAATAATTCGGATTTTGAGTTAATTTTGGATTTGAAGTTAAAACAACCTCTGGTATAGGGAAAACACTACGGTAATCTCCTTTAGGCTTATGTGACAACCAACTTTTTTTAGTAAACAAACCAAAACGAATCATGTCCCTTCTTCGGTGAGCCTCCCAAACAAATTCCCACCCCAACTCATCATACAATCGTCCGAACTCAACCGGGTCTTGATTACCTGGATCTACAATATGATATTTCTCTACATAACCATATTGATAAATAGAATTAGCTTTAAGTTGCTCATCCGTAACCATTATTTTTTCTGGATGATCTCTAAAAGCTCGTTCCCTAACCTGAGAAACCAAAGCACCAGCCCCCGGCTGCCCCGTTCGCAGTAAACACTCTGCTTTCATCATCAACACCTCAGCAAAACGGAAAAAAGGGAAATCAGTATCAGAAGAAGAAGGAGTCTGAGGAGCGACCTCAAATTTATTCATGCGCCACCCCTCAAATTCTTTTACATAACTAGCATCAGGTATCTCTTTTACAATGATAAAATCCTCACCTATATTATCATAAATCCCCTTTAGTATTTCACCGTTACTACTATATTGTGCTCCTCTAAGCCATGTATCATCTATACGACTATCATCTTCATCATAAGTATCAGCAAACTGAGTTATTGCCATTGTTGTTCCACTTCCCCAAGGAGTTGCTTCCAAATTAAATTTATCTTTTAACTGAGCTTGCCAAGAACGCATATGCATATCATTTCCTGTTGCAATAATTTTATCATAAGGTACTGCTAAAATAATTTCTTTTGAAGACTCAACTCCAGATGATCTGAATGAATCTTTAAAATTTTGAGAGAGCATACAAGGGCTATTATTGATTATATCGTTACATTGTACAATACAATCCTCCCAATGAGCCGTTCCTGTATACACTTCAGCGTTCAAATACACATTCGCCAACAATGTCTTTGCCGCCCATTTATTAAATCGTCCATACATAGCACCTCCTTGCTCCTCGCTTAAATAAGGTATAACTTCAATCAGTTCTTTTACTATAAAATCAAAGATTTCCTTACGAGAACTTTTTTCTGGCATTTCATCTGATGTAGTAATTACCAAAGGAGCATCTCCAAAATTATCACATATCAACCAATAATAAAAAGCTCTAGCTGCTCTTAGTTCCATTATTCCTTGTTCCTTTGCCTCCAAAGAAGGAGCGGGTACTTTACCACTCTCAATCAATTCTATAGAATAATTAGCAAATAAAGCTCCCCGATACATCCAATCCCAAAATTCTTTAATATTAGCCAGCTCAGAATTCCAATCATGATAATGAAAATGCATATATTGGCCACCATCATACCAACCTGTGGCAGTAGGAGGAGATACTATTGCATCTCCAGTCACTTCATTCGCTGTCCAAAATCCCGTATGGCTAAACACTCCACGTAAAGGTGAATATACACTTGAAACCACAGATTTAAAATCTTTTACCGTATATTCATAACTATCCTGTGTTATTGAAGAATATACTTTTTCTGTTAAATCATTACTACAACATGACATTATTCCCGCCAAGCTTATAGAAGTAACTATACCTACTATCTTATTTATTGTTTTCATAATATTTAGAATTTAAATGACATACCAATTGTATAAGTTCTAGCCGAAGGATATCTATAACGATTATCTATACCTGGATACATTCCGTTTACAGGAGTTTCCGGATCTATACCACTATATCCAGTAATAACAGCAAGATTAGAAACAGAACCAAAAAAACGAATATTTTTCAACCAATTCCATCTTGTATTCCAAGTATAGCCTAAAGTCAGATTATCAATCTTCCAATAGTCACCATTTTCAATATGATAACTTACGTAAGCCAGTGGTTGATCTACAGCAAGAGGACGTTTCCCAAAGACAGGATCAAAAGCTTTCTCCATTACATTCCATCCTGCAGTAAACATAGCAGGTACCCCATGAAAAGCAGCAGCCGAATTCCATATTTGAAAACCAAAAGCCCCACGCATTGTAAGACTTAAATCAAAATTTTTATATCCAAAAGTATTATTCCAATTCACATAATGTTTCGGCAAGCCATTACCTAATACTTTTTTATCAGAAGGAAGCGCATCATTTATAGATTTTGGGGTTCCATCTTCACCCTCTATTATCCAATGCCCATCATCATCTATATCAATAGACTTATATCCCCAAAAATTACCGAAAGGTTGCCCCTCTTGTATTCTGTGTGTTGCCTGCCACATAGGAGATCCCGTTGTCCCCGTATCTAAATATGTACTTGCAACAAATTTACCAGAAAGTGTCACTAATTTATTTGCATTACTAGAATAGTTTATATTTGTTACCCATTGAAAATCTTTTGTTGAAACAGGCGTTACCTGTATAGAAACTTCTACCCCTGTATTACGTATAGACCCTCCGTTAGCTTGTATTGTAGGAAATAAATATGGAGGTGAAGGAACATTATATTCCCAAATCAAATCCTTAGTCGTTCTTCTATAAAAGTCAATGCTTCCGGTTAACCGATTATCAAAAAAGCCAACATCTAGGCCAACATTAAGTTCCTCTTTCTTTTCCCAACGGAGATCTGGATTCGTATTGGAACTAGGATGAACAGACTTAATCCAAGTGCCATCATAATATGCATAATCATTAAAATTAATCGAACGAAGAGACATATAAGGAGAATATGGTTCCGTACCTGTAATACCAAATCCCGCACGTATTTTCAATGCAGAAAGAGATGACACATCCTTTAGAAAATTCTCTTCCACTATATTCCATGCTACAGATACAGCTGGAAAAGTTCCCCACTTATAATTCTTACCAAATTTAGTAGATCCCTCCTGTCTTATACTAGCAGATAAAATGTATTTTCCTTTATAATTATAATTCAAACGAGCAAAATAAGCAATCAACAAATTCTCCCTTTTCTCCGAATCTTCATTAGCTTTTCCATCACGTAAAGCTTGACCTTCACTCATATTATTATATGTATAATCATCTGAAGGAAAATCCCAATTTTGCATCCAATAATCTTCATACCCACTTTTCATCCAACTATACCCTCCCAACAAAGTAAAATTATGATCTTTAAATAATGTCTTATTGTATTGAACTGTCAATTCAGATAATGTTTCATATGTAGATTGTGTACCACGAGATGCATATCCATTCTTACCATTTTTAGTAGTTGAAGAATGTTGCTTCGTTTCATAATATCCTCGGATCTGATTAAAAATATTTTTAGATGCAGTATATTTAATATTTAATCCTGCAATAGGAGTAAATGCCAAATTAGCAAACATTCTTAAAGCAGTTTCCTTATTCTCTCCCTCTGTTTCCCATAAAAGAGCCAACGGATTTAAATAATCATTAATAGGTCTCTCTTTCCAATTTCCATTTTCATCTCTAACAGGATCTGTAGGATTAAATTGAATCGCTCCTGCATAAACATCTGTTTTATATCCACCACCATCTGCACCATCAAAATATTTTTTTAGAGAACCATTCAACCCTGCATTAATACGCAATTTATCATTAAACATGCGATGAGTAACCTCAATGCGTGGATAAATGATCTGGTTGTCCGAACGTTGAATTATACCCTCCAAACTCCTATATTCAAGACTTGCCAAATAATTAGTTGTCTGACTTCCTCCTCTTAAACTTACATTATATACTTGTGAAATAGGAGTACGAGTTATTTCATCCAACCAATCCACATCACCACCATAATCAGTCGCACCACCATACCCTCCTTGAGCTACTTTCTCACGATATTGACCTGCTGTCATCATTGGTAACTTTTTCACGATCTGTTGAATAGAAATATAAGCATTCACATCTACTGTTGTTGGCATTTCCCCATTTACATGTTTTGTAGTAATAAGAATAACTCCATTAGTACCACGTGTACCATAAATAGCTGCTGCCGAACCATCTTTTAATACATCTATTTGTGCTATCTCATCAGGAGAAACAGAATTTAATGCTCCAGGAATTCCATCTATGAGAATTAACGGAGTGGTGTTTTGCCCTAATGTTGTGATACCACGCAAAGATAATTGGGAAGAAGAAAGAGGATTGGCATCTGGGGTTATAACAGCTAGTCCCGGAACTTGTCCACGAATCATCTGAGCAGCATCTGGAGAAGGGACCTTCAAAAAATTCTCTGATTTTACAGTGGCAATAGAACTAGCGACCTCCCCTTTCCGCTGTGTTCCATAACCAATAACAACAACTTCATCTAATAATTCAGAATCTTCTTTCAAAATAACTGATAAAGCCTTACCTCCCTTCTGTACTTTCAACTGTTGAGATTTAAATCCAATATATGATATATCTAATAAGGCATTTTCCTGAACTTCCAGCATAAAAATTCCATCAATATCTGTAATAGTACCATTTGAAGTCCCTTTTTCTTTAACTGTTGCTCCAACCACAGGGGCTCCATTTACATCTTTTACAATACCACTAATTTTAATTTTTTGTTCATTCGCTACTTTTAGTTCCTGAATTCTTTTAATAACAATATTCTTCCCTTGTATTTCATAAGAAACATTTTGTCCTTTCAAAATCTGATTAATAGCTTCATCCAATTGATTAGCATCTATTGTTACCATCTTCCGAATATCCAAATCTCCAGCAATATACACAAATGAGAAACCACTTTTAGTTTGTAATTCCATCATCGCCTTTTTCACTGAAACATCATTCATTTTCAACGATATAAGTTGAGAGTACACACTTAAATTTAGGCATAATACAGCCCCGACCATCAAGATGGCCCTCCTTTTGTAATTCATAAATTTAGAATTTAAAAAATTAAAAACTTTTGTAGGAAGGCGATTTTAAGAAATATTTTTATTACTTTTGTCACATTCCTCAAAAAAGATCTCACATTTGACATTTTGAGGGAATAATATGGAAGCCGGGAGATTTCGCAGATCTTCCGACTTTTTTATATCCAGTCTTCCCACCCTTATTTTACGTACTTCTATTCATAGTTCTTTTTATTTAAGATTAGACAAATAGTTAATATAAAATTATTTCTTTATCATTTAAAGTATAATGTACCTTTTCCGTTGCTGATAATGCCTCCAGAATATCTCTAACACTTTGACCGTTTTTATTAAAATTTCCATAAAAACGAATTTTTTTTAAAGCATCATTAGCAAATTTAATTCGAACGCCATAATTACGTTCCAATATTTGTGCTACTTCTGGTAAAGGTATTTCATCAAAGAAAAGTCTACCGGTTATCCATTCTATATTTATTCCATCCCTTTTCCATTCTTTTTTCATAGTCTTTACTCTTTTATCTAATATCACCTGTTCATTAGGTAATAATAATAATTCCTCCTCTCTCTGAAGCTGATTATTTAAAACAATTCTTCCTTCTAACAGAGACACAACAACTTCTTTATCTTCAGGATAATCTCTAAAATTAAATTTAGTTCCAAGTACTCTTACTTGTAACTCTTTTGTTTTCACATAAAAAGGCATTTCAATATTACGAGCAACCTCAAAATAACCTTCACCTTGTAACTCAACATCACGATTGTATACTCCAAAATTTTGTGGATAAATAATACGTGATCCAGCATTAAGTATCACTATAGTACCATCTGGCAAACGGAGTCTTGTTTGTGATCCTATAGGTGTTTCCACCTCTATCCCCGTTTCCGTTAAAACATTTTTAAGATTACTTTTACCCCTCCAATACGAGAAATAAGAGATAAAACCTATTATTGATATAAAAGCCACATATTTATAGACTATTTTCCATCTTAGCCTCTTCCTCATCATCTTGTTCTTTTGATATGTATCCACCCGTTTCCTAAATAACTGGAAAGCCTCATCTTTATTATATATAGAGTTTTTCATATCACTTATGGCAGAAAACCAAATTTCTTGCCGCTGCATAAAATACTTTTCATTTTC
>ERZ826764.2281-NODE-2281-length-18862-cov-5.613708_pt1 | contig 18862 bp, 17 predicted proteins | sample MGYA00519870_ERZ826764 | MGnify/ENA primary metagenome ERZ826764 (study PRJEB31778, sample SAMEA3449239) | human gut metagenome | biome: human gut; feature: human-associated habitat; material: faeces | place: United Kingdom | collected 2010/2012 ...
CCTCGTGGTGGAGCAGATCAAACAGGGGCTGAACGCCTATGAAAACCCGGTGGGCGTTCTGACCAACAGCCCGGATTTCCCCTGGCAGATGACGAATTTACGCAGCTACATTGGAGCCGCGCCGGAGCAGACGGAGCAGGCGGATTGGGGTGGTTTCCGGATGGAGCCTTTTGGGCAGGCCGCCGGAACGAGCGTCCTGCCCGGGGGCTACACACCACCCGCCCGTTTCGTCAGGACCGCGTTCCAGAAGCTCCATATGGTGCAGCCGGAGACCATGCAGGAAGCCGTTATTGCAGGCTTTCACATCCTGGAGGGCGTCACCCTGCCCAACGGCGTGGTAAAGACGGCCAACGGGACCTTTGACTACACCCAGTACACTTCCATGATCGACCTTCCGAACAAGGTCTACTATTTCAAGACCTATGAAAATCCCCAAATCATCCGGGTGGACCTGAAGCCGGTCTGGGCGTCCGGGGAACAGACGGTGCGGGATCTGGGCAGCATCCATGTGCCGATCCGCTACGGAACGATGGAGTGAATAAAAGCCCTCCGCTCTGTTAAAGCTGATTTCTCCACACACTTTATTTATGATAGCAAGGGATACAAGTTTTGTATTCTCTACAAATGTAAGGATTTCTTTCAAGAATGAGAAGCAAACGTACATATAAATCAAATATTTTTATGTACGTTTGCATTAGAAACAATACTGTGAACCGGTATGTATGTAAAGCTAATAAAACAGAACTGACATGAGTACTTTTCGTTCCATAGAAGAACTGGTCAAGAGCCTCGACCGGGAGAAAGAACTTCTGAAAGAAATGTTTGCCAAACGGAAATCACTTTCGTTTCGTTACGATTATGCGCTCGAAATGACCGAATACAAAGAAGAGCGTATCCGCTATCTGATAGATTATGGAGTGATTCGGGATACGGGCGACTTTCTGGAGATGGAGGATATCTATCTGAAATTCTTTGAAGATGTGCTCGAAGTCAATGAAGAAATCAATGTCTCTTTCGTGCAGGATTATCTTACGCGGCTGAATGAAAACATAGATTATTACTTGAAGGAGAACAATGAACAGCGCAAATACAATTACCAGCGGGAAGTGAAACGCTGCTTGAAGAACATCGCTCTTACCACCGTCCGCAATGTGATGGACCTGAAAAGGAACATGGACAACACCTATAAGAACGAACCCAATTACAGGATTAAAAAGACCAAACTTTTCCGGTTGGACGAGAAACGGAATAATATCGCCCTGCTGATTCGCAAGAGTGAAGAGTTGATAGACTACGGGCAGCCTACTTTTTTCCGGGTGGCGATGGATGTACAGATGCGGAATGTGGTGAGCGACGTGAAACTGCAACTGAATGATTCGTACCATAATCTGATTGAAATACAAAAACAAATCATCCATTACCTGAATCTGATTGATTATCAGAACCGTATTCTGGAGAAAGTGAAGAAACTGAAATATCTGAAAGATCAGTTTCTGTTGGAAGAACATACGGATATCCGCCAAGTAATATCACAAAAGAATCCTGTCTGGATGGAGCCCCAGGTAGGCTATCGCATCAAACTTTCCATTGATTATCTGCGAACCTCCGATGAGGCTTTCCAACTGATGCGGAAACTGGCAGTCCGGCAAAAGAACTCTTCACGGGGAATGAAGCAACTGGCGGACGCCATCCCGGAGGAATATTTGGATGGTCAGTCGCAAAGGATAGACAGCGTAAATTTGCAGGAGGTGCATAATGCCTTCCTTGCGTCCAGTGCCCATCTGTTCTATTTTGTGATGAACTATCGCTACCGGAAGGAAGTGACTCGTGGTGAGAAATTAATCTTTTTCTGCCAGTTGGCTTCGCAGTATGCCGACGAACTTCACTTTACGGATACTTACGAAGTTTCCGGTGAAGTGGAGTACCCTTTGATTTATTCCAGATGATGAGTAGTGTTGAATATGAAATAACGAGTGATCATGAAATATACCGAAGAAATATTTAATATACTTAGCAAAGGCGGTTTCATCTCTTCCAACAGTGTCTCTGCACAGGTGAAACGCCTGTATGACGCTATAGAGGAAGACCTGCCCGATTATTACGATTACTATAAAGGCATCGGATTCTATCTCGAAGGAGGTGACGGCTACTATTACTTTGCCCGCAAAGAAGCGAAAGTTGACTTGGAACGTAAACTGGAAGCTGCCCAAAAGTGGATTGATTATCTGAGCTTTCTGAAAACGTATCATTCGGCATTCGGACCGGGTTTTCTGTTTCGGGCTGCCGATATTGAGATTCAGATAGGATGTGATATCGAACTGAAAGAAAAGGCTTCCAAACTTTTTACGGATAAGAAGAAGTTTGATGAAGTAGTGGGCAAGCTGCTGAAGGAATTGGAAAGCATGGGACTGATAGAGAAAGAGAACGAACTTGACGGGACCTATAAGGTGTTGGCTGCTTTTCATTATATAGAAGATTTGATTGATTGTATCACAATTTCGGAGGAGGTGCAGAATGAGATACCTGAGTAAAATTGTTTTTCTGAACAGTGCCCATATACCGTACGCAGAAGTGAAACTGGACGGAAATGTGCATTTCATCGGTACGCAGGGAGTGGGGAAGAGTACGCTGCTTCGTGCCCTGCTCTTTTTTTATAATGCCGATAAACTGAAACTCGGCATCCCGAAAGAGAAGAAAAGTTTCGATGCTTTCTACTTTCCATACGGTAACTCCTATATAATATATGAGGTGATGCGTGAAAACGGTGCTTATTGTGTGGTAGCCGCCAAATCGCAGGGAAGAGTGTTCTTCCGGTTTGTGGATGCACCGTTTCAGCGGGACTGGTTTATTGATGAACGCAATGCCGTATATGCCGAATGGGGGCGTGTCCGTGAACATATAGGTCCGAAGATTCAGATGACTGCGCAGGTGACGAGCTATGAGATGTACCGTGATATTATCTTTGGCAATAATCGTAAACAGGAAATGATACCTTTCCGGAAGTTTGCCATCGTAGAAAGTGCCAAATACCAGAATATTCCACGTACCATTCAGAATGTTTTTCTGAACTCCAAGTTAGATGCCGACTTTATAAAAGATACCATTATCCGTTCGATGAGCGACGAGGATATCTCTGTTGATCTGGATTTCTACCGTAGCCAGATTAAGGAGTTCGAGCAGGAATACAGGGATGTGATGTTATGGTTCGAGAAAAATAAGAATGGCGAAATACCTGTCCGGAAGATGGCGGGGAAAGTGATGAATGCTTATCGGGACTTGATTTATACGCATAAGCAGATTGATGAAGGACGTGCCGAACTGAACTTTGCGGAGAAGCGGACTTTGCAAGATATTCCACAGGTGAAGGAGGACATTTCCCGGAAGGAGACGGAACGGGAACGCTTGTTGCGGCTTATTGGAGAATTGCAGCAGAAGTACACCAAAGAGCGCGACGGATTGATTACGGATATCGGTGTAATCAATGATTTGCTGAAACAGATACGCGATAAACGTTTGCATTATGAACGGCTGCAGATAGATGAAATGATCCGGCGGGTGTCTCGTGAAGAATTACTGAATCAGGAATTGGAACAGGTGCGAGGAATGAAGGCGGAACTGACAAAGGCGTATGAGGATGTGATAGGAAAATATCGTTTACTGTCCGATAATCTGGAGGCTGATTTCCGTACGTTTGAGAATACTCAGCAGGCACGAATCTTTGCTCGGAAATCGGAGATTGCGGTGAAGCAAGAGGAGCTGATGCAGCAACTTCGCATGGAAGAGGAAAAAGTAAGAGCGGCGCAGGAGGAGAAGATTCAGACAGTAGATAATCGGATGCACCAGTTGCGTGACGAGCAGGCAGAGTGGAATCTGAAACTTCAGAAAGTGCGATACGAGCGTCCTCATCAGAAAGAAATGGAAGATTGTGAGGAGGGTATCAATGAATTGCGAAAGAAAGATAAGGAACTGGAACTCGGCATTCGCCAGCAACAAGCGGATATCAACCGATTGAGGCAGGAATGTGAGTGGAAAGTAAAAGAACTGAAATGGGAGTATCAGACGAAAACGGAAGATATACGAAAAGAAAGAATAGGGGTTGAAGAACAGCTTCAAGTATTGGACGTGTTGATTGAAAAACGTAAAGGCTCTTTGTGCGAATGGCTGGAACTGAATAAACCGGGTTGGCAGGAGACGATAGGTAAAGTGGCGAATGAAGAGTCGGTATTGTATAGCAATGAATTGCATCCCCAATTGTTGAAAGAGGAAACTACCTTGTTTGGAGTTTCACTCAATTTGTCGGCTATCGAGCGTTCGGTCCGTACTCCCGAAGAAATCAAACAGGAGCGTAACGAACGGCAAGCGGCATGGCAGCTTTGTACGGATCGCCTGAAGAGACTGGCGGAGGAAGAGACTGAGGCTGTTTCTTTGTTGGAGAAAAAATACTCGAAGCAGATACGTGTCATTCTGGAAGAACAACATTTGAAGGAAGCCGAACGGATGCAGATACCTGCCAAACTGAAAAACTGGCAGGCGGAATATGCCTCGTGGAAGACAAAGGAAGAGGAATGGAAGCGAAGCCGGACGGAGGAATTTCGGGTGAAACAGGAGGAGACGGCTCATCGGATATATGTGTTGGAACAGGATAAGAAGAAAGTACTGGCTGAACGTGAGAAACAATTGAAAGTGTGCCAGAAAACATATAAGGAGGGTAAAGCGGAATTACAGAAGGAACAGGAAGTGTTCGTTGCCGGTGTGCAACAGGAAATTGATACTCGAAAGCTGCAAACGGAAGAACGGAAACAGGAACTGAAACAAGCGCAAGAGAATGAACTGAACGGAAGAGGAGCGGATACGACTACGATCCGGAAGTATGACGATCGGCTTACTGAAATCCGGAAGGAACTGGATTATATTCATGAATACCGTCCGCAGGTGCTTTATTATGAAAGGGATAAAGCGGAGCTTTTTGATAAAGAACCGGCTACGAGAAACCGGAAAAAAGAACTGGACGCGAAACTTGTTGCAGTGGACGAACGTTTTGCCTTGAAGAAGGAAAAGCTGCAACTACAACTGAAAGGTATAGAGGAGATACTGGACCGGATCAGAAAGGAACTGCGTTTATTGGAGGATGGACTGAACAAAGTGGATATGTTTCGCAAAGATGAGACCTTCTGTCCGCCTGATAGGGTGGAAGTAGGCGAGAAGTCTACCCGGAAAAGTTGCGATGTGATCGTTGAAGAATTGAAATCCCTTATCGTATCCACCATCAGGAAGACGGAAGAATTTAAGAAAGCGGTGACGCAGTTCAACGGTAACTTCTCATCCAAGAATACATTCCATTTCCGTACCGAACTGATCGGAGAACAGGATTATTATGACTTTGCCTCGAATTTGTGTGAATTTGTGGACAACGATAAAATCTCTGAATATCAGAAGCATATCAGCGAACGGTATACGGATATTATTCGTCGGATATCGAAAGAGGTGGGCGACCTGATGCGCAATGAGAGTGAGATACATAAAACGATCAAAGCTATTAATGATGATTTTGTGGAGCGGAATTTTGCGGGAGTGATTAAGGAAATTGCTCTCCGACCGTTGCAAAGCAGTGATAAACTGATGCAATTATTGTTGGAAATAAAGCGGTTTAATGACGAGAATCAACATAACATGGGAAAAGTGGATTTATTTTCGCAAGCTTCCCGTGAAGATGTGAATGCTACGGCAGTACGCTATCTGTTATCGTTTATGAAATATCTGCTTGATGAGCCGGGACGTAAACGGCTGGCATTGGCGGATACGTTCAAATTGGAGTTTCGTGTGAAAGAGAATGATAATGATACGGGTTGGGTGGAAAAGATTGCGAATGTGGGTTCCGACGGCACGGATATTCTGGTGAAGGCAATGGTGAATATCATGTTGATTAATGTGTTTAAGGAGAAGGCGTCGCGCAAGTTCGGTGACTTCAAAATTCATTGTATGATGGATGAAATCGGCAAACTGCATCCTAATAATGTGAAGGGTATTCTGGACTTTGCCAATTGCCGGAATATTCTGTTGGTGAACAGTTCGCCCACTACTTATAATGTGGAGGACTATCGGTATACTTATTTACTGAGTAAAGACGGCCACTCGAATACGCAGGTGGTTCCGTTGCTGACTTATAATCAGAAATAGACAATGATGGGTGAATTTACTGTAGCAACAGCTCGCAAATTATTGAGATTGCTGAATGGGGAGTCCATTCCTTTTACCAGCTTTGCGTGCGAAGTATCGATTCGATTAAATAAGGAGGGGATCATAACTATCGTTTCCCATGGTAGAAATAGAACTTTTCGGATGCTTGATCCTGAAGGATGCCGCCTTTATTTGGCACAGCATTATACATCCGGTATGAGTCTGGAAGACTGGATCGAAATAAAGACTCGTGAGAAGGAAGTGGCACGCTCGGAACAAGTGGCAAAGGGGGCTAACTCTAAACTTAGGCATACTCGTGCGTTTAAAGGTTTCCCTCTTAATTGTTACGAGCCGATAGAAGCAGTTTTTCATGAGGAACCTTACTTGCTTTCTCCGGCACAAGGTACTTGCATATTCATGCAAGATTACGAATCTTTTTGTATTCCCGAAGATGTAGTGGTGGTCGGCATAGAGAACGGAGAGAATTTCCGGTATATCCGTGCTCAGAAGTATTTATTTGAAGGGATGAAAGTACTCTTTGTATCTCGTTATCCCCAATCGAAAGATTTATGTGTTTGGTTAAAGATGATTCCCAACCGTTATATTCATTTCGGAGATTTTGATTTGGCGGGAGTGTCTATATTCTTATCGGAGTTCTATTCGGAATTGGGCGAACGGGCGGAGTATTATATACCTGCTGATGTGGAACAGCGACTTCAAAATGGGAATCACGTACTTTATGATGTTCAGTATTCACGGTATAGATATATGGAGGTGGCAGATGAGCGTTTGAAACCGTTGGTTGAGATGATCCATAAGTATAGACGAGGATATGAACAGGAAGGTTATATTAAAGAGCTGGATAGTATATGATTACAATTGATAATTTTGAAGGTATAGTGCCGTATAAGATTTTAATGCGTGGTGAAGAGTATTATGAATCAGGTGCAGTTTCTGATTTGAAAGAGACTTTGCCCGGCGAGTGGACTGCAACCGTTGACGGTACCAGTAGTTATACTGTGGAAATATCTCTGGAAGGAGACAAAGTAGACTCATGGTACTGTGATTGTCCGTATGACGGGGGAATCTGTAAGCATGTGGTAGCAACATTGTTAGCGATTCGTGACAATAGTGAGAAGGTGAGCCGTAGTGCTTTTGCGAAGATGTCAATATCTGCGAGGAATGACAGAGATGAAAAAGGGGATGAAAAGGAAACCGTGGATTTAGAACGGATAGAAAATATAATCAAGTATAGTCTGTCTGATGTGGATATACAGCAATGTCTTTCTTTCATTAAGCCTCAGGAACTTTCGCAGTTTGTATGTGAGTATGCTTCTACGAATCCGGAATTTAAAGCGGCCTTGTTGAACCGGTTTATTGCAAAGAAGATCTCGGCAACTTCAAAGGATAAAGATTACAGAAAGGAAATTCAAAAAACTTTCGAAGGTTCTAGTCGTAGTAAAAAAACTCGTTATCATAATCGGTATAATGACTTTGAACGTGACTGGGGAACTGTTTTTAGTCAATTGGATACTTTGCTGGAGAAAGCAGACTTCTTTTTGAAGTTGGAAAGCCTGGACAATATGATTGCTATAGCTCTTCAAACGCTTCGTTCGATAGGAGAGAATTATGATGATGAACTATTATATGATGATGATATATGTGCTTCAGACTATTGTGAACAGGCAGGAGATTTAATTCTAAAAGTGATTCAACATCCGAAAACTACTCAGCAGCAAAAGAATGAGATATTGCAAGCACTTTGTCAGATTGCCAAAATCTCGATTTATCGTGATTATGACCTCTATGATGTAGATGAGCTCATGATGCAAATCAATCTCTCCATCCAGCCTGTAGAAAAAGCATTGGAACTGATAGACAAACTTCTCGAAGAAAGAAAGGATTCATACGATCTGTATCAATTGGTTCTTCGTAAGGTTGATTTGTTGTTAGGGCAGAAGGAGCAAGGAAAAGCGGATGATATGATTCGCCAATATCTGTATTTATCTGAAATCAGAGAAATGGAGGTTGAGAAATTAATGGAGCGTGAACAGTATGATGAGGCTATCCGATTGTTGGATGAAGGAATAGAGATTGCGGAAAAAGAAGAATATTCCGGGATTGTAAATGAATGGATAAAACTTAAATTGAAGATTTATGAGATGACGAATTGTACTTCTAAGATAAAATGTGCTATAACAACAGATTCGCTACATTAGCTTACTGGATTTTTACGCTCGTCGGGACGGGTGGTCCCGCCCCTTGGCGCTGGCCGTTCCCCGACCGATGAGTTTAAAAACGTAAAATAATCTGCGATATATTTTGATTCTCCACGGATTATTGAATAACAGTTTTCTTATTTCGATGTTTTATGAATTTAAGATACTTGTAATTACGTGGAAGAATTTCTTCGTTTGACTCCCAGAATTTTTCACTCACATCGGGCTGGATCGGAACAAGGTGCTCGACAGACTTGAATTTTTGCATCGGAGTCTTGCCGTTCAGTGAGGAATGTGGTCGTTTCTTATTGTAGAACTCCTGCCATTCCATAGCCATCATATTCAAATCAAGTGTCTTGTCCGACAAATCTATAAGATTCCAAAACTCTGTCTTATCGGTCTGCTGAGACCTTTCGACTTTGCCATTCAGATGCGGAGTCCTTGGTTTGATTGGTCTGAATTTGATAAAATGGTCATGCAGTTCATATTGGAAGTCATAATTGAAAAATTCTGTTCCCCAATCAGTTTGTATCCGCTGAACGGGAAAAGGAAAGGTGTTCAGTATCTCTCCTAAAAAATGAATTGTACTTTCCGCTTTTTTATTGGGATATATACGAATGGTTCTCAAACGGGTACAATCATCTATGGCCGTGAACTGGTATGCTCCGTTTCGTACTTTCATTACATCCAGCTGAACCCTTTCCCCGGGAATTTCTTTACTATATCGGATATAGTCTGACTTTTTACGCCGTTTCACAACAGCTCTGACCTGATGCTTTTTCAACACACGCCACACCGTCATGGCTGAGAGCTTTATTCTCTTCCTAAGCAGATAGTTGGCAATCCGTTGCGCTCCCCATCTTCTCGTCTCACGCAGATTAAGGATAATGGTTTCAATTTCAGGTGTTATCTTCATATTGGCAAGTCTTGATGGACGTTTAGACTTATCGGACAATTCCGACTTGCCTTGTTCTTTCTCGCGATTTATCCAACGGTATAACGTGGAACGGGCAATCCCGCACCGAAGGGCAGTTTTTGTCACAGAACCCGTTTCGGCGTATAGTTCAAGCCATTTTTGGCGCATCCGTATTTTCCGTATATCTTCTTTCATGCTACGAAGATACGGATTAAGATTTGCCTACGAAAAGAAAAAGTGTAGCGTATCTATTGATACTTTACATGCTTTGATGGCTGTGGTATTTCTGACAATCAAAGACAAGAATTTATCCATAGGAACTACATAATCAAAGTTTTCTTTTAATTCTGGAAGACTTTTATAACCTCTTTATTTATAAGAGGTTTGAATGGAAGGATAAAATAGAGGTAACGAATTGGCAACCGTGTCTGTTTCTGCGATTTGCTGTGAGTTGCTATCAATGTCACTCGTCTTGATGCAAAAGTAGCAATAAAAATCGGAAATATATCAAAACGTCCCATGATTTTTATCGCAGGACGTTTTTTATATTCACTAAATAAATTTGTTTCAGTAGGGATATTTAAATTCTGCGAATTACGGGTTATGATTGCTCAAATTTATACTTCAATCCATATTCTTCCAGTTTGACGTACAGTGTTGTACGCCCTATTCCGAGTAGTTCGGCGGCAACTTTGCGGTTTCCGTTCGCCTGCTTCAAGGCACGCAAAATCCTTTCCTTTTCCTCCACATCGTTACGCAGGGCGAAACTGACGGAAGAGGATTGTTTCGTTACGGCAAGTTCCAGATGCTCTTTCGTGACGACACCCGTTTGTGCCTGTAACACTGCACCCCTGATTTTTTGTCGAAGCTCACGCACATTGCCCGGCCAAGCATGGGTCAGCAATGTTTTTCGAGCTTCCCCGTTAAAGCCGGTAACGGAACATTCAAGCTCATCGTTCGCTATCTCACGGAAGAACTCCGCCAGCGGCATGATGTCCTCCTGACAGTCACGCAATGGCGGTACGATAATCTCGAAATCATGCAGACGGTACAGCAAATCCTGCCGGAAACGCTTTTCATTGACCGCCTTTTCCAGATTCTCGTTGGTGGCGGCGATGATGCGGACATTGAAACTTCTATCCGTCTTATCACCAACGGGACGGTATCGCCGCTCTTGTATGGCGCGAAGAAGCATCTGCTGGGTTTCCGGTGCGAGGTTGCCCACCTCGTCCAAGAACAGCGTGCCGCCTTCGGCTTCATGGAAATATCCTTTCTTGGCACTATCCGCGCCGGTGAACGCGCCCTTGATGTGTCCGAAGAAAGCGGAAGGCGCAAGTTCTTTGGCGAGCGAACCGCAGTCCACTGCCACGAATGGCTTGCCGGAACGTTTGCTTTTATCATGCAGGTGGTGGGCGATATGTTCCTTGCCCGTGCCGTTCTCACCGAATATCAGCACGCTCATGTCGGTTGGTGCTACCAGCCTTATCCGGTGCATGATTTTCCGGAAGGCGGAACCGTCACGGGCAAACACGGGCATACGGCTTCGCCCGATATTCCGCTCTTTCAGTATGGTGCGGAGAAGGGGCACGAGTTTGTCCTCCACGAGTTGTTTGGGTATGTAGTCCAACGAGCCGAGTTTCATACTTTCCACAGCCGTATGCACTTCGGCATAGTCGGTCATAATGATGAACGGCTGCGTCATGCCCTCCTTGCGCATCCAACGTAATAGGTCGATTCCGTCACCATCAGGTAAGCGCAAATCAGAAACTATTATATCATTGTCAGCGGCTCGTTGCAGAAGTTTCTTTGCCGTTGAGAGGTGGAAAGCCTGCACGGTACGGAAGCCTTCCCGTGCCAGCAGGTTGCAGACAAACTCGCAATACACGATGTTGTCCTCCACCACGATGATTTTTGTTTTATCCATTGTTGTATTTCTTCCTTTCTTCTTTTGCCAGCCGGATAATCTCCGAACCTTTATCCAGCACGGCTGTCAAGGCGTTATGTATCGCCTCCCAATCGAGTGTATCCTCGCAATGAAGCAGTTTATAAAGTTCCCTTAACGGCTGGTCTGCATGTAATATCTCCCACGAGCTGCGCAAGTGGTGAGTAAGGGCATCCAGTTCTTGAAGGTCATTTAGTTGTGCCGCATCACTGACTGACTGCATTTCCTTTTCGGTTTCCGTTATCAGCTTCTCCAGCATGACGGATTCATTGCCGTAGGATAGCAGTAATGTGAAATCCGGCTTTTCATTTTGCGCCACATTCATGGCGCATTTGTCGGAAATCTCCATCAGTTCCGATATGGAGAACGGTTTGAGCAGGCAACCGGAAAAACCACGTTCCATTAGTTCCTCCTTGCTGCAACTACCCGAGGCTGTTGTCACGACAACAGGAATCGTCTTTGCATTACCCACGTTGGAAGTGCGCAATAGTTCCAGCAGTTCGAAGCCGTTTATCTCCGGCATATTCAAATCGGTCAGAAGCAGACTGTATTCTTTCCGGCGTATCATTTCCACCAGTTCCGCAGCATCGGTGCAGGTGTCACAGTGTATCCCTTCCTGTGCATACATTTCTTTCAGCATCAAGAGAAGTACCTCGTCATTGTCGATGGCAATTACATTATGATATGCTTCATTGTGACGAACGGAATTTGAATTGAACTGCTCCGGCAGTTCTTCGGCTGTCTGCATGGGTATTTCCACTGTGAAACGGCTCCCCCTGCCTTTTTCGCTGTCCAGCCGGATTGTACCACCAAGCATTGCCACGATATGCTGTATAATGGATAGCCCAAGACCGAAGCCATCTTTTGCTGCGGCATTTGAAAGTCTTTCAAATGGACAGAACATACGCTGCTGCTCCTCTTCGGTCATACCTGTACCCGTATCTTCAACGATAAGTGTCAGCATCCCGTTAGCGTAATCTGTCGTCAGAGAAATGCCGCCGTTTTCCGTGTACTTGATGGCGTTTGACAGCAGGTTATTTCCAATTTGTAGAATGCGTTCCTTATCAGTCAAGACAACTGCATCCGTGTGATTCGTCACAGTAAGAGCAAGTCCCTTGTTTATGGCAATTGGCATAAACTCTGATTCGAGCGTATGCGCTATTGATGAAATCCTACACGTGGAGAAATTAGGCTGCTCCTTGCCATTGTCCAGCCGGAAGAAACTCAGAAGAGTATTAAGCATTTCACGCATACGGTCAGAGGATTGCTGAATATTTTGGATATACATCCCGATTTTATCCGTATTGTAATCTTTCCGCATCAGTCCGGCATAACCGGTTATTGCCGTCAGCGGTGTACGTAATTCATGGGTAATGGTATGCACGGCTTTCTTGCGGGAAGCTATCAGTGCCTCGTTCTGTTCAACAGACTGTTTCAACTGTTCTATTAAATCCGCAGTTTCTCGTTTGTATCGTTTGATACGGGTGATATTTCGGTGGATAATTATGTAAGAGATTATCAATAACAAAACAACAAATCCTGTCAAGCCACCTATCTGAATAAAAGCCCTTTCACGCATGGCGGCTATTTCTGATTCCCGGTTCTGTAAGTCTGCTTGAACTTTCTCGTCTATTTGAACTACCAGTCCTTGCAGTTGCCTGTTTATTTCTGTATTTCGTGCCGCAAGACTGTCCGCGTGTTCCGATAAACGGCGGCTTTGCGCCTGTTGCTCGGCTATCATATTTCGGTTAAGGGAACGGAGCATCATGGTAGTCACAGTTGGTTTCGTTTCTTCTTTTTTGCCGAAGATGCCCAAGAATCCTTTCCGTTTAGGTTTCTTGGGCTGTTCCTGCACACTCTTCTGCACGATTACAGGTATTTGGCTGGTTATCTTATCGTTGATGGCTTGTTGCTGTTCAAGTATCTGAACGATTTGACACATTTGCCGTTCCTTGTCTTTGAGAAGATGGCGTACACTGTCTATGCGCTCTGCCGGATAGATATCTTTGAAACGGCAGAGCATACTGTCTATTGCCATACGCTTGGAGTGATAATGTTCCAAGTCTTCATCATCCCATTCCAATATCGTTTCACCTAATAAAGAAAACTCTATCAGTTGAATGTGGATGTTGTTTATGTCTTTTCGGAAATCGTCAATCTGTCGGTTGTCGGATTCCAATGCCTCTACTTCTTGCCATTCGTTATGCCAAATGCCAATAATGCAACTTATGAGTATTAAAATTAGCGTATAACCACAACCTACTAATCGAAGAAATTCCTGCATAGTATTTCAGCACTTCAATCATTATAATTGATTATTTTAATGAAGTTTTAACCGGATTTTCTCGTTGTCTGACATGAAATATTCATAACATTAAGTATTGCTATTGTCTATCTCTTTAATCACCCTACAAGGATTGCCGACAGCCACACAATTTGCGGGGATTGAACGTGTGACTACACTTCCAGCCCCGATAACGCTATTTTCACCAATGGTTACATCCGGTAGTATGATTACGCCTCCACCAAGCCATGCTCCATTGCATATTTTTACAGGTTTTGCAAAAGTATGGCATATTTCTTTACCCGGCTTCCAGTCTGTTACAATTCGTTCCCTAAGTCGTGTGGAATGGGTTGCGGTATATATCTGTACATTTGAAGCAATAAGGACATCATCACCTATTTCTATTATATTATTATCAACAAATGTGCAGTTCATGTTGATTATTACTCGATTTCCACATAATATATGTTTGCCGTATTCACAATGAAAATCAATATCTACACATACATTCTCACCGATACGTCCGAACAATTGTGTCAGCAAACCATACCTTTTTTGATAGTCGCCATAATCAGTATTATTCAGTATCTTGATGATTCTTTTTGCTTGCAATGCCATATTTGACAATGTTTTATCACTGCCGTTGAATAATTCACCTGACAGACATTTCTCCAATTCGGTTTTTCCCATACTGTCTTTAATCAAATGTTACTTGCCAATCTGGATTTTCATACGCATCGAAGCAAAGTTTTATTTGCGCTTCTGTAACCTTTTCCTGTGCGAGTTCAGGAAGTTCATCAAGACTGAAAAAATTGCTTTCAGTTGTTTCTTTATTCTGAGTGAAGATTCCGCCCATAATGTCGCAAAGGACGAATATCTTACATACGTTATATGCATATAGCGGCAGATTATGCCTGTTGCGGTCTTGAACAGCTATGATTCTCCGCGCTTCTACATCAAGTCCGGCTTCTTCTTTAACCTCTTTTATTGTATTTGACCTAACTGTTTCTAAAACATCGACCCATCCTCCCGGAAGCGACCATGTACCATTGTTTTCGTGAACGAGCAGGATTTTACCCTCTTTGAAGATTGCTGCACGCGTGTCTAATTTCGGGGTCTGAAAACCTGTTTCATTGCAGAACAACCCTTTTACTTCTTGAAACGGTTGCCCACTATATAAACTTATGATTTCTGCGGATATGTCTCTGATACGTTCAAATCGCTCAATATCAAAGCTGTCTTTACAATATGCCAACGCAGACTGAGATAAGAACTGTAGCTCTTTAGCCCAATGAAGCCATTTTTCTTTATACTGATTATGATTTGTCATATTACTAATTTTGATTAAAATGCAAAATTAGCGAATGGAATCCGGCTGTTTTTTGTTCTATCTTAAAATCGTATTCAATGGTTTGAAGTAATTTTGCATTTATGATAATAAAACAAGATATACAAGCCGCCTTTTTTGATGTGGACGGCACTTTATTGAGTTTTGAGAAGCATATTGTGCCTAACTCAACACAAGATTCCCTTGCGGAATTACATCGGAAGGGAATTAAGATTATTATTGCAACAGGAAGGTCTGCAATGAATCTGAATGAGATTTCGATGTTACCTTATGATGGAATAATTGGTTTAAATGGGACAAGCTGTGTTCTTAGGGATGGCACTACTGTTTCACATCATGCTATTCCACATGAAGTCTTCATTCGTTTCATAGAACTTGCAAAGAGATACGATGTCGCAGTATCAGTAGAAGGGGATGCTGGAGTTTTTGTTAATCAAGTAACTGCAAGAGTTGAAGAAATGTCACGTATGATTGCTCAACCTTTGCCACAAATTCGGGATTTAACACAAATATTTATTCCGGGTGAAACTTCACAGTTGTGCCTGTTTGCAGATAACCAGACTGAAATAGAAATAATTTCACAATTACCACTCTTATCATCATCAAGATGGTGTGACGTATTTGCAGATATAAATGTCGCAGGGGTTGATAAAGGGACTGGTTTGTGTGAAATGGTCAATTTTTATGGTCTTAATCCCTCGTTTACGGTCGCATTTGGTGATGGAGGTAATGACATTCCCATGCTTCGTAGGGCTGGAATTGGAGTCGCTATGGGAAATGCTTGTGATAATGTTAAAGATCATGCGGATTTTATAACCGGCACTGTTGATGATGACGGCATAAAATATGCCTTGCAGTATTTAGGGATAATATAGGATTATGACTTTGTTTCCGAACGAATTTTACTAAGTGTTGGAAGCGTTGTACCTAAATAAGATGCTATATAGCCCAGATTTATCCTTTGAAAAAGGGATGGAAATCTCTGAAGTAATTCTATATAACGTTCCTTGACCGGAAGAATCAATCTATTTATGTGCATATCTTGAAGCCATAGAAAATTTTCTTGCTGTAATACCCGCATCCAGTTAGCGATATCAATGTTCCGAATATAAAGATTATTTAGACTTTCAATGCTAATAGAATAAACTACTGTCGGTTCCAATGTTTCTACATATTCAAAACCTGACTTATTTCTATATAAATCCCAAGAACCACATACAGCGTCCCCTTCCAAAGAAAACCAAGTAGTAATTTCTTTTCCTTCATGTAGAATATACGTACGTGTAATACCTCGTTCTATAAAATAAACATGCCGGTCAAATTTGCCGGCTCTTATCAGAATTGTTTTTGCAGGGAAAAGATGTTTTTTAAAACAAGAAGTAATCAGACGAATCGATTCATCTGAAACAGGATAGTAGCTTTTTATTTTATTGATTATATTTTCCATATTGCAATTTTACACGTTTTTATTGATAAGATCAAATTTATCAATAAAAATATGGGCAAACCAGTGTGAAATAATACATTATATGAAGGGGCTGTCTAAAGCCCCAGTTGCATCTTTTTATATTTTCAATCCTTCCAGACGGTTTTTATCTTTGATCTGAAAACCCTGTCACCCAATGATGATATGGTCGGCAATGAAATTCCCTGACGAACTTCGTTCATTCGTCAGATTGCAAATCTGTGGCTGTTACAACCTCATTCCCCGTTTGCGTTTCTTTTTCCTGCGAAGTATCTCTGCCATTTCCTGATTGGCTTCCGCATCAGCGGCGTTGTAAGACAAGCCGTTGCCATTCAGTAATCCCAACGAACCACTGAATAACTCATTGCGTGCTGAACCGGACGGTGCGTTTGGCGTGGCAACATCATGTACTTTGGCTGTCATGCCCATACGTTCATTATATCTATTGTGCTGCAAGGCTGCGTCAATCTTGGTATAGCTGAACCGTCTGTCCACTTTGGAGCCGTTGAAACGGTAGCCGTTCTTTGTGAATACAATTCCCTGTACCTCGTCCGTTTGCTCCTTGTGCTTGAAACTGACCTCCACGCCCAAACGATGCAGGTTGGCGACAAACACGTTCCAGTTGCCGCACCTGCCGACTTCCTTTTTGAGAATGTCGTATAATTCGTACTTCGTTTTATCCGGTTCTTTCAGGCGGTTGCGCTTGACATCATCTTTTCCATTCGCCATGTGCAAACCGTATTTCAAAGTAAGTTCCTTACAGATACGGGTGCTGCGTAAACGCTCGTGCCTGTCCGAAATGGTGTTGCCGTTGTTGTCGATGCGGTTGAAGGCGATATGCACATGCGGATGCTCCTTGTCGAAATGTCGGGCAATGAAGAACTGCGTGTCCCGAATGCCCATCCTTTCCATATATTCAAGTGCGATACCAGCCATTACACGATTGGGCAGTCGTGGCTCATCCTTTTTAGAGAAACTCAATGCAATATGTCCGACAGGTTTCGTAACCTTGTTGTTCATCCGTGACTGCGCATTGAAACTCTTGGCGATGGTTTCCTTGTCTTCCATGAACAAGCCGTCGTATGCCACCACCTGCGTCCCCTTGCCTTTGTCAAGGATGTAATCCACCACACCCTTGAAGTCGCTACCCTTTACGATTTTCGCCATCATATCCCTATCTTGCTCAGAAGTTCGTGAATCCTTGCTACCGTCACTTTGCAGTCCCAACGGGCTTCCAAGAAGCCTCCGGCGTTCGCCTTATGCGCAAGCTGGTTGAGGTTGTTCGCCATGCCGCAAAGCTGGCGAACATATCCGGATTGTTCTTTCGACAACCGTTCCTGAACATATCCGTTTCGGAAACATTCTCTCATGTACTCGCTCGGTGATACACCTGCCCCGTGTGCCTTTGTCAGCAGACGGTAGTAGTCGGCTGTCGCTATCTTTACCGCTATACGGTATTTCAATTTCTCGGTCGCTCCCTTTTTGGGGCGACCGCCCTTGTTGCGTTCCTTATGTTCCATATTTCAATGTTGTTACTGTTTATACTGAATAGACCAACGGGATGCCGCTCCTACAATTTCGGGGAGCGGGTAGCAAGCGGTTTCGGTACACCCGAAACACAAACTTGCTACCTCCCCAATTCCATCGGATGAATTTCGGGCAGCTCCCGTTTTTCTCTTCTGGGATGTCATAATCCAAATCCTTTTTTCTTGGGTTTTACTATGGTTCTTGGCGATGGATTAACGGCTAATTCCTGACGTTTTCCACACAAGTAATCGTTCAGGTCTTTGTGTCCGTTGTAGTTGTTGGAAAAGTCGCGGATACGTCCGGCAAACTCTTTTTCCAGTTCCCAATATGCTTTCCGTCCTGCCACATCATTGTCAAGCAGACAGTGGATATGCCCATAGCCGTGCAGCACGTCAATGGCTTTGGAAACATTGGCAACCGAATTGAGAATGACGTAATCCTGCCTGTCAAGGTTGGGCATGGTCGGACAATTCTTCATCCGCAAGGTGAGGAATGAAAGGTAGTCCGTCATGCCCTCGAACACGAGGCATTTCTCTCTCGGCTCACCCGCCTGCCGGATATGGCTGATGTCCTTCGGTGCGATGCAGCCCTTGAAGAAACGGTTGCGCACTTCATATCCTCCCGCCACGTTCGGGAAACCGATAGCGAAATAGGGCTTGCCGTTATGGGAGAAGTGCAGTTCCTTACATTCCGGCTTTGCCAAGGCGGTATTTATACCCCGTTCCTGCAAGTAGCGGAGCAATGCCGGATGGGAAAGTTCTTTCACTTCCAGATGTTGGAAACTCGGTTCGGATGCCTGCCGGTGAAAAGAGAAAGATACAGGTCGGACGTGTGGCATTTGCTCCGCTATCTTACCAAGCAGATAGGGTACATAGTCCGAACAGTAAAGTTCCTGCGCCAATGCGATGATGTTGCCGCCTCTGCCCAATCGTAGGCTCGGTACAGAACGCCTTACTGCCTTTCGGCAGTAGGTTTTCCCGTACC
>ERZ826764.2283-NODE-2283-length-18820-cov-5.216680_pt1 | contig 18820 bp, 7 predicted proteins | sample MGYA00519870_ERZ826764 | MGnify/ENA primary metagenome ERZ826764 (study PRJEB31778, sample SAMEA3449239) | human gut metagenome | biome: human gut; feature: human-associated habitat; material: faeces | place: United Kingdom | collected 2010/2012 ...
TTTCTGGTTCTCTCAAGTGGATATTCTCTTCCAGCCAAGGTTTTTTCCTCCTATATTTAGTGTCCTATGCACAACCGGACTCTGTTACAAATCCGGTCCGCTGCATGAATCAAAAGCAAAGCTGTAAGCTTCTTACAGAAACTAGAATCTGTAATGTGCGAATGCCTTGTTTGCCTCTGCCATCTTGTGCATATCTTCTTTTCTCTTAACAGATGCGCCTGTGTTGTTAGCTGCATCCATGATCTCGTTAGCTAATCTCTCAGCCTGAGTTTTCTCTCCTCTGGCACGTGAGAATGCTGTTAACCAACGAAGGCCTAAAGCCTGACGACGATCAGGGCGAACCTCGATTGGTACCTGATATGTGGCACCACCGATACGTCTTGCTTTTACTTCGAGAGCTGGCATTACATTGTTCATAGCCTCTTCGAATACTTCAAGAGCTGGTCTTCCTGTCTTCTCTTCTACTGTAGCAAATGCTCCGTATACAATCTTCTGAGCTACGCCTTTCTTACCGTCTAACATAATGCTGTTAACAAGCTTTGTAACTACTTTGCTGTTGTACATTGGATCTGCTAATACGTCTCTTTTCTGAGTATGTCCTTTACGTGGCACGGTTCTTCCCTCCTTAATCATAATTTACTATACAGAACTCTGTCTGCATTGCCCGGTCTCCAGTCTCTGGATCCGGAGGACTTCATTTCGATTAATTCAACGGTACTCACAATGTAGTGGCAGGTATCTGCCTCTTCGTGTTCGTGCGGAAATATATCTCTGTGTGAAACAATTCCAACACTTACCATGTGATACTATTGGTTCGCTGAATTACAGTAACTCTACGCTACTATTTTGCAGCCTTTGGTCTCTTAGCGCCGTACTTGGAACGAGCCTGCTTTCTGTTAGCGACACCGGCAGTATCAAGTGTACCACGGATAATGTGATATCTTGTACCTGGTAAATCCTTAACACGACCACCACGGATCAGAACAACGCTGTGCTCCTGTAAGTTATGTCCCTCACCCGGGATATAGCTTGTAACCTCGATTCCGTTGGAAAGACGTACTCTGGCGATCTTTCTAAGAGCTGAGTTAGGTTTTTTAGGAGTAGCTGTCTTAACAGCAGTACATACACCTCTCTTCTGCGGAGAAGAAGTATTGGTTGGCTTCTTCTGTAAAGAGTTGTAACCTCTCTGAAGTGCAGGTGCTGTAGACTTCTTAACAGATGTCTGACGTCCTTTTCTTACTAACTGGTTAAATGTTGGCATTATTTTCACCTCCTGTTTTATTTGTATGAGATCATAAATTGATCTCGGCGTACGTATGCACGCTAAATCATTATATTAACCCTATCTTTTTTTGTCAAGTTCTTTTCCAAAATTTCCTTGAATTTCGCGGAATACGCGGGTAAAAAAGAGTTCTGCATGCAAAAAGAAAAGATGGAAAACTCCCAACGGATATCTTCCATCTATCTATTCTTCCACATTTTTACATGTTTATACCAAACGATCAGCCATTTGCCCGTTTTCTCTGCTTCTCCTGTCTCTCACTGGTCAGAATCATATAGATTCCCAGCAGCATCACACCGATGCACAGAACATATTTCGGATTTAACGACTGTCCGGTCTTCGGCGTCTCATCCTTTACCTGCGAGTCATCCGCCGCCTGCGCATTATCCGCCGGCTGCTCCGTCTCCGCCGCTTCCGTCGTCTCTGCCGGCTGGCTTTCCGCCTGGCTTCCGCCTGCCGGTGTAATCACAAACCCGGAGGTTGCCTGCGCCGTTGAATCCGAGTGACGCTCATCCACTACGATGACATAATCACACGCATGCACAAAGGAAAATGACACATTGCCGTCCGCATCTGTATCAGACTGTCCCATATACTCCAGGATCTGATTATCTACATTATAATAGAACAAAGTGCCCAGCTTATTGGCGTTCGCCGCACCGACATTTACGGTCAGCTGCGCCGTCAGGCCAAACAGGTTGTCGTGCGCCAGATGCATCTGCGTTGACCATCCGCTTCCGGTTACTGTGCTCTGCAGGTTCGCCGGCACATTGCTTGTTCCCAGTTCCACGCCAAAATCCGTATCTGCTACAACGCTTGTGTCAATGCTGCTTCCGTCAATCGTCCATGAGATTCCATTTCCCATATCCAGAACCAGCGTCAGCTGCTTATCTGCCGCCAGTGTCAGAATATCCTTCGGCACAACCGTGGTGCCGTTCATGGTAATATAGATCGTTGAACCTGAATCCGCCACCGTCATCTGCGTGTAAATCGCATCCCAGCCCTTCAGTTCCTCATTTCCGGTGATATATGCGGTTCCCTGCTCTGCAAATCTGGTCGTCGCAGGCACTTCCGCCGCTGTCGGCTGCACATCTCCCTGTGTCTCCGCCGTCGTCGCTGCCGCCGATCCGGTACCGCTGCTCTGTGCGCCTGCCGCTCCGGCACTGCCCTTTACCGCACCGCTGCCTCTTCCACTACCGTTGCCGCTTCTGCTGCCTCTTCCAGATGATGTGCCGTTACTCTTTCCGCTGCTGCCGCTTCCGCTGCCCGTACTGCTGCTGTTATTACCACTGCTCGTGTTGCTGCTGTTATTGCTGCTATTGTTATTACTGCTGTTATTGTTATTGCTGTTGTCGCCGCTGTTATTGTTGTTACCGCTGTTATTATTGTCGTTGTTATTGTTGTTATTGTCATCTGCCGGTTTTTCCGTGTCCTCGGTCGGCTTCTCCGTATCCTCCGTCGGCTTTTCTGTATCCTCGGTCGGTTTCTCCGTGTCTTCCGTCGGCTTTTCCGTGTCCTCGGTCGGTTTCTCCGTATCCTCGGTGTCGTCCGGCTTATAATCCGTCACCACAATCGCACCGTACGTCTCCACCAGCTTCGGTGCAGCCGGAGCGCTTCCCGGCACTTCAATCGAGTGGATCTTGAAAGAAGTATTCTGCTCGCCAAACGTTTCTAAGGCTTTGCCAAGGCAGAGTGTCTGAATCTCACTGCCGTCAAACGCACCGTCTTCCACGGTTGTCACGCTCTCCGGAAGTGTCACTTTTCCAAGCTTGCAGCCGTAAAATGCATTTTCACCGATCATCTTGGTGCCGTCATATACCTCGATGGTTCTCGCACCCTGCGGGCAACGGTATAACGTAACCCCGTTCGCCGTGTAGAGCGCATTGTCGTATGACATAAAGTATGTATTTCCCTCTTCCACATCAATAGACTGCATGTTGACACATCCGTCAAATGCGTCCGACGCAATGGTTTTGGTTGCCTCGGGGATCACGATGCTCTCGAGGGACTCGCAATTTTTAAATGCTTCTTTTCCGATCGATGGAAGTTCCTTGGAAATACTTAAGTCCGTCAGTCCCGCACACTCTGCAAATGTGCCGTCGCCGATTCCTTCCCTGCTCTCCCATGTTGCACTTTCCAGACTGGTACAGCCGTAGAACACATTGTCTCCGATCTTTGTCACGCTGTCCGGAACCGTGACCTCGGTCAGATATTCACATCCTGCAAATGCGTTATCTCCGATGGTTGTCACACTGTCCGGGATCTCCACCGATGTGATCGTCGTATTGAGGAATACATCATCATCAATTTTTGTAATATTGTCCGGAATGACAACCGCGTTCTCCGCTCCGACATACCCCTGCAAGGTTGTCCCTTTTATGACAAATCCGTCCTCCTGACCGGACGCTGCACTGAGCTCTCCTGGATAGATCATCACCACAAGCATGGCAACGACCAGCACATAGCCTATTTTTCGTTTTATCCGGTATTTCATTAGCACTCTCTCCCATCATCCTTTATTTCGACGCAGCCCCGCCCGTGAACCTCACGCGCGATCCCACGCTTTTACTCTGCTTCCCTGCATTTCTTTGCCACCAGAAACAGTCTTCCGTCTTCTGTAAAATTGTTACAGGTCGACAGGGTCAATAGCTCGTCCCCGTAGACCGGCAGATCTGTTCCGGTAAACACCGAGAGTTGTATGATATGATCGAGGTAGTCGTTAAACGCCTCCTCGGAATCCGCCTGTATAAAATCATAATAACGAAATTCCTGTGAATTCCGGTACTGCACCTTTGCCAGACAGACGGCAAACACTTCATAGGTGCCTTTCTCATAAATTGTATCAAATCTGATCTGCGCGTGCTCCCTCCAGTAATCTTCATCCAGATACTTCTTGAGACTTCCGAACATCGCACCGCTTTTCATGTTATGTCCGTAGATAATAATATTGGTGCTGCGCTGCACCAGATCCGTTCTCGGATCCATAAACAAGGTTCCGTTGATATCGTCCTCCCCGTTTACATTGCGCTTCAGATAATAATCCCCGTCATTCGGGGTAAGCATGACCGGATAGTCAATCTTCGTCCCGTCAATGGTGATCCATCCGGCAAAATCACTGTGCTGCGCCACGATGGCTTCATATTCCGGCAGAACCGGAGGAGGCGGTTCGTTCTCCCGCTCCGTCTGGTCTAAACCCGCCGCAAGTTCCGGTGCGTCCTCTGAAAAAAAGGTGTCATTGTCCACCATCTCTGCAGCTTCTGTCGGATTTTCTTTTAACATCTTCAAATACTCATTCGCTTGACTGCCGCGGTGATTCGTGTAATCTGACCAGAAATACCAGCCAAAACATAGAAATGCGGCCGTCACACACACCGCACCGAGAATCTTTCTGCTGCGGTCCTGCGCCCCCTGCCGGGGTTCCTCCCCCGCCTGTTGTTCCGGTGCCTGTGCCTGCGTCATATTCTTCGCCGCGGATTTTGCCACGGCATCTGCAATATCAAGGAAAAATTTCTTGCCGACTTTGCTGCCGAACTTGATCTTCCCTGTTCGGATCAGCCAATAGAGGCGTAGAGCGGTTTCCGGTTCATTGAGATCGACGGTGCTCTGAATCTTTTCGATTTTCTTTGCATCTTCGAGTCCTCTGGCATATTCCTCTTCTGTGTCAAATGTAAAATTCCCTATCTTATATGCCGCCATGATCGGAACCGCTCTTCCTCCTCTCTGTCTTTATTTTGTGGTTGTTCCGGTAACTGCTCCGGTAAACTCACCGTAGTAAGTCTCGCCGTCCGCCACCAGGTAGCTTCTTACTTTATAAGAGTATGTTGTCTCTGCCGCAAGCTTTTTATCGGTATAGAAAGCGTCTCTGGTACGCGTTACCTGCTGCCACTTTCCATCTGCGCCGGCACGGTATACTTCGTATCCCGTCACGGCACCGTCGCCCGTCCAGCTGATGGACAGACTGTCTGCGGATGCGCCTGTCACAACCGCCGCGCCCGCATCGCACGGTCTGATGTCAAACGTCAGGTTCTTTGTCGCGGTGTAATTGCCTTTTCCTGCAACTGCCGCCACACCGGTACCTGCCTTGCGGTTGTTGGAATACATCAGTGTGTAGTCGCTTAAAAGTTCCAGGGCTTTGCCGTCATCTTCCACCGTCACGGTCGGCTTGATGTCAGATCCGGTATATACCTGTGTCTGAATCGAACCAATGTCGCACAGATGTATGCTCTTGCGCAGAATCTGGAAACTCAGTTCCTTAGTACCTGCATAATGGGTTCCGCTTGCTGTGATTACCAGCTTCGCTACACCCGCGTTGATGTTGTCTTCATAGGATACCGTGTAATCCTTATCTTTTTCCAGCTGCACACCGTCTGCCCATACTTCCGGCTCCGGTGTGATTGCTTTTCCGGTATATGTGTAAGTAGAAGAAATACCCTTCACTTCCAGTCCGTCGATCGGCGTCTGGTCTACAGTAAACTGCTTTGTAACGGTTCCTGTATAGTTGCCGGTTCCGGCAACCTCCATTTCGTAGATTCCTGCCACTCCTGCCGGTCTGCATGTCACGGTATAATCGGTGTCTCTTACGAGTGCGATCTCACCCCACTGGAATGTTACATTCTGTGTAATCTGCTCTGAGTAGGATACCGTGTCCTCAAATCCGCTCATCACCACATCTTCATCGGTGATGTCCTTCGGTGTAATCTCGATGGTGCATTTCCTGGTTCCGCCGTAGCTTCCCTGACCGATCAGAAGAAGGGTCTGCGTTCCGGCGCTCATGCCATCGCTGTTGTTGTCAAATGCAAAGCTGTAGGAGTCTGTTGTCAGAACCGTCTCGCCGATGCGTACCTCTGTAATGCCCAGATCATCCGGCGTATAAGCGCTTCCCGTGAACGGGTAACTGTCACGCAGTCCTACAATCTCCGCCGGACTGATGTCGCTCGCAATATGAAATGTGGTCTGGCGGTAATTCGTAAATCCGCCGGTTCCGTTGATCCGCATCAGCACAGTGCCGATCTCTGTGTTGTCCGTGTCAAAGCTCAGTGTATAGTCCTCACCCTGCTTTAAGGTGTAATCGCCGCATGTCACTTTGACTTCCGGAATCACCGGCTGACCTGTGTATGCCTGATTCGGAATCGGATCCACCGTAACATCCGCAGCTGCAATATCGTGGCTTACGATGGTAAACGGTGCCGTTACGCTTCCCGCATAGCTTCCTTTTCCTGTCACGGTCACAGTTGCGGTACCGCACGCCTTGTTGTTCTGATAAGATACCTCATAATCCGTACCCGCTGTGAGTACATTGCCGTCCAGTGTTACCTGCACTTCCGGTTCCACCCCGTTGTCGCTTCCCATATACGGATAGGAAGTTCCGTTCGGGAACGTGACAATCGCTCCGTCAAAGCTCTTCTCCGTAATCGTGTATTCCACGGTGCGGGATCCCGTATAATTTCCGATACCGGAAATCACCGCTGTCGCTGTTCCTGCATTGATATTGTTGCTGTATGCAACGGTAAAATCGCTTCCCTCTGTCAGCTGACGTACCTCAACCTCTGTTCCGTACTGATATGTCACAAGAACAGTCGGCTTCTTTTCCGTTCCGTCATAAGAAAAGCTGTCCGGAATCACTTCTACCGCAATCTGGTCGGTGCCGGATGACGGTTTTGCCAATGATTTCGCCACGATCTGGAAGGATACTTCACGGCTTCCGATTACGTTGCCTCCATCACCGGTAATCACGACTGTACCGGTTCCTACATTCGTATTATCCGCGTCTGCCTTCTTTGCAATGGTATAGCTTCTTGCCGGCAGAATGTAATCCGTTGATCCGATGGTTGCCTTCAATGAGAACTCCGGCACAATCTCCTTACCGGTGTACTCTCTGCTTCCGATCGCGTTCTGCGTTCCGTCAAGCACCTTCAGGTCGTCCATCTGAAGTGGGTTAATATCAAAGGTTACCAGCTTGATCAGACCAGCATACTCGTTCTTGCCCTTTACCATAATGCTTCCGCCGTCTGTTCCCGCCTTGATATTCTCTCCGTAGGTCACATCATAATCGGACGTGGACAGTGTCTTGTTCCCTATCTTAACGGTAACCTGCGGGCGGATCTGTGTTCCGCGGTACAGGTAGCTGCTCTCTACACCGCTTACCTCCAGAATTCCCGCATTTGCAACAATGCTGAAATTCTCTGTGAGTGTTCCGGTAAATCCGTTTTTCTCATTTCCGATTACCGTCACGCTCGCAGTCTTATCACCGATCTTCACGTTGTTTTCGTATGTATGAATCACAAAGTGCTTTCCGGATGTCAGCTCTGTTCCGTAGTAGCTGATGCTCGGGATTGCCTCCACCGGATCTCCGGTATACTGCTGATCTCCGATTGCCACCTGGATGCCTGCCTCCGAAAGATCCGCTTTGATCGGAACCGTCTTCTCCACGCTTCCCGCAAAGCCTCCCATACCCTTGATGGTAACTACTGCGTTGCCGACCCAGCTGTTGTCTGCATAGACCAGCGTATAGTCGGTATCTTTCTGAAGTGTTGTTCCGTTCAGCACAACACTGATCTGATCGTCAAACGTGATGTTCTTATCGCCGATTGCAATGTCCGTCTCTCCGGCATTCACATAATCTTTGAACCACAGTTCATCCGGAACGGTAATCTCGGCGTCCGCAATGTTTGCGCAGATCTTAAAGGTCTTCTTCACGCTTCCCGTGTAATTGCCGATTCCCTTGAGAATGACAACCGCGTCGGAGCCAATGCTGTCGTTCTTCTCATAAGTACAGATATAATCCGTACCCATGACAAGTTCTGTTCCGTTATAGTACAGCTTCGGCTGCGGTGTTGCCGTTCCGTCCACCAGCGGCTGCGGTTCGATCGCTCCGATCTTAAAGCCGTTTGCCGGTGTGTATCCGCCGTTGCCGATACTTGCAAGTGTGATCGTAAAGGTCGTACTTCTCGATCCCGTAAAGTCCGTGCCGTCCTTTGCCGTTGCCGTCAACGTCACGGTTCCGCGGCTGGTATGATCCGCCCCGTAGGATACCGTGTAATCTGTCGTGCTGATCTTCTGTCCGTCATAAGTAAGTGCCACTTCAGGCTCTACCGGGCTTCCGGTATACTGCGTCTGATAACTTCCATCGATCACTCCGCCGACAGAAAGCTCTACACTGCTGTCCGTAAGATCTCTTGGTGCAATCGCAAAAGTCTTCTGCCATACACCGACGTATCCTCCCAGACCTTCCACGCTTACCGTTGCGGTTCCCGCGTGGATATTATCCGTATATGTCACGGAATAGTTAGAATCTTTTACCAGCTTTTTGTTGCCCTCGATCCGTGTTACCGTCACCTCCGGCTCAAATGCACTTCCGTCATAAACATACTGTGTGCCGTCGGTGAGTGCCGGGCAGCTGATCGTAAATTTGGTCTCGTTTGTGATGAGCTGGCCAATTCTGAATTCTGCCGTCTTGCTTCCGGTAAAGTTGCCGGTTCCGGTCACTGTCACCGTTGCGGTTCCGGTTCCTTTGTTGTTCGCGTAAGCCACCGTGTAATCGTTGACCGGGCTTAACGCATAGGTTCCGTCTCCAAATTCATAGCTTACCGACGGTGCCGGTGTGACAGCCATTCCGTTGTACTCCTGCGCGTCGATCGGTGCGATCTTTACCTCCGGCTCTGCCAGATTCTTCGGCGCAATCGTATAATCTATCGTAAAGGTTCCCTGATAGTTTCCTTTTCCGGTAATCGTCATCGTTGCGGTCCCGGCATCCACATTATTCTCGTAGGAAATCTTGTAATCATCCTCGCCGAGCTTTTTCTTCAGATCTGTGCACTGTACCGTAGGTACCGGTGTAATCTCTTCCGAAGTGTATGTATAGCTGGACTTTAATCCGCCAAGCGTGCAGTTGTTGTCCAGGCTTCTCGGCAGAATCGCAAATGTCAATATTCTGTCATCTGTTCCGTAGTAATCTCCCTTACCGGAAACGGTGATGGATGCCTCGCCGGCATTCAGGTTGTCCGCGTAGGAAGACTCGTCATACGCGATCACTTTCTCGATCTCATCGGCTGTCGTAAGCTTTGTTCCATCGCTCAGCGTCAGCTCGGTGATCTTCGGATACAGACGCTCGCCGGTGTAGGTCGTCTCGTTCTCATCCACCTTCCAGCTGATGATCTCGTCCAGGGATTTTCCGCTGATGGTGAATACAATAATCTTCGTTCCTGTGTAGTTGCCGTTACCCTGTATGGTCACATTTGCCATCGGTCCCGGTTTCTCGTTGTTCGCGTAGCTGCCAGCCACGATCGAATAGTCGGTCGGCGCAGTCAATGTCTTCTTATTATAAGTAAGCTTTATCTCACTTTCTGTAAGGGTCACTGCATTTCCGTCGTACGCTTTCTTGATCGCCTCGTAGGAAACACCGGTTGCAATGTCCTTCGGACGAATCGTAAAGGTTGCACTCAGTTTTGTGGCGCCGTCGCTGTACACATAGCATCCGTTTGCCGTCGGCTGATCCTCCAGCGGGATCTGCTCTACTGTAACCGTCGCCTCCCCGGCATTGATCGCCTGATCCGCGTTGGTTCCGTCACTGTAGTTGACCGTATAATCTGTTCCCTGCTCAAGGACGCTCTTCCAGAGTCCGAATCCGCCGTCCGATACCGAAATCTCATCCGCAGCAAGCGTAATCGGATCTCCTGTGTATACCGGGTTTTCTGCCGGATTCACCGATACATCATAATCCTCATCAAGCTTGGATGCGAGCAGATACTTGATCTCCTGCTTGCCATAGAATTTGCCCTTTCCGGTAATCGTTACCGAAGCAGTGCTTCCTTCTTTTGAAATATCCTTGATGCCGTCATACTTTAATTCGTAATCAGTTCCTTTTACCAGCGTATTGCCCTGGTTATCCGTGAGTGAAATCTCAAGCTGGTTATCGTTTTTATTGTTGGAATACCACAGCATTGCCCAGTATGGTCCGTCATATCCTGTCACCATCCTGTCCGTGCTGTTGGTTACCTTAAGGTTCTTGTCGTTGATCAGTGTCTGGATATCTACCGCTGTAACCTCAAACGTCTTGGTAACAACGCCTGTATAGTTGCCGCTTCCGGTAATCGTCATCGTGTAGGTTCCGATGTCTTTTACCGTTGTCGGTGAACATGCCACCGTATAATCGGTTCCCTTTTTCAGTGTATGATCTGTCTTTGATGCGGAATGATATACAACACTCTCTGTCGGAAGCGCAATCTCTGCTCCCGTATAGTCAAACAGCTCTCTGTCAATGCTGGCAGTAATCTTCGTGCTTGTAAGATTGCACTGGGCAATCGTATACGTCAGACGTTTCGTTGTACCGGTCTTAAAATTGCTGTTGGAATCGCTCGGCGCAATCTCAACGCTCGCCGTACCTGCAAATATCTTGGTATCCGCAGAATAGGTCAGCTTGTAGTCCGACTCCGGAAGTGTTACCATGTCCGCGCCCTGCGCAAACTTTACAACCACCTTCGGCTTCACGTCTGCTCCGTCCGGAGAATATTCCATCTTATAGTTTGCAGTGCTTACCTCGGAGCCATCGGCATCCACATAGTAGCATACCGCCTTTGACATGTCCGCCTGCTCGATTGTGAATTTACCGGTCACTGCACCGCCGTATGTTCCCATACCCTGCAGCGTAATGGTTGCTGTTCCTGCATTCGTGTTGCTTGCGTAAGTAACGGAGTAATCCGTTCCCTCAACCAGTCCCAGATCGTTGTTGCCGCTCTTCCAGGTAATGTCCGGTTCCGGTGTCTGTGCATTGCCGTTATAAGTTACAGCCGCTGCCGTCACTTTCTGGATCAGGTCTGAGAGATCAGCGCCTGCCGCCTGATACTCCACCGTGTAGGTTCCCTGATAGTTTCCGATACCGGTGATGACACGACGGTAGGTTCCGTTTCCGGCATTGATAATATCTGTTCCGACGGTGTAATCCGTCCCCTTCTCCAGCGTCATGCCGTTGTAGGTTGCAGTGATGACCGGCTCCTTGTCCGCTCCTCCTGCCGCAGCAGCCGTCACAGACACAGCCATGCCAACTTCTTCCTGATCCTTGTTGCCAATATCTTTTGCCTTGATCTCAAAATTTACCGTCTTTGTTCCGTAAAGAGAATTCTTTCCGGTAATCGTCAATGTGGCCTGTCCGACATTGACATTGTCAGAATATACCGCATCGTAATCCGCCTGAGAAATGGTCTCCCCGTCCACCAGGAGCTGGAATGCCGGCGTCCACTCATTTCCGGTATATACATAGGAAGTCTTGTCAAAAACAACATTCGCGTCCGCCGCATTTCGCGGTGCACCGCAATATCTCTCTCCGGTATAGTTGCCGGTACCGGTCAGTGTAATTCCTCTTCCTGTCTTGCTGAGGGAAATCGTATAATCTGTTCCTTCAACCAGATTCTTCACGCCGTCTACGGCATCCGCATCTGTACGCGCCGTATCCTTTACCTCTTTGATGCAGGAGGTAAGTGTGGCAGAAGCGTTGTCCGGATCTGCTGCCGCATCAGCCAGCACCTTATCCCAGTCAATATTGTCCTGCAGTGTCACTTCCACTGCCGCGTCTGATATATCCTTCTGTGCGATCACGTATTCCTTCTGAATCTTTCCGCTGTAACCGTTCTGTCCTGTAATGTACAAGTAATAGGTTCCCGCATTCACAAGCGCGGTTGTGTCCGTGGCAGGATCAAACGTTGCTGCCGCGCCACCAACCATCTGTGCATAGGAAAGCTGGTACTGATCGTTCTCTTTTAATATGGTATCTCCCACCTGTACCGCAACGGATGGAATCTGCTGTCCGCCGTTGTATACCGGATTCTCCGGGCTGACTGTCACCGCATCCTCTGAGAGATTCGGTGTGACTGTCAGATTACAGGTGTAGCTCTCTCCGGCATAGGTTGCCGTGATCGTCGTACTTCCTGCGGCAACACCCTCAATGGTTGCCGGGTTACCTGTACTGCTTACTTTTGCCACCGCTTCATTGCCTGAAACCCACGTTACGGTTCCCGTGGCATTCTGCAGTGTGAGATCCTGATCCGTCCATCCCTCACCGATGGTCATGCTGTTCTTGTTCAGTGCTACGGCGGCGCTCTTTTTCACATTACTGCTCTGCGGTGCCACCTGTTTTGCAGCATTGGAGGAACTTCTCCCGGATGCTGCAGTCACATCATAGGTGTATGCGTTTATCGCCGCACAGCTTCCGTTCGCTGTATACATATCCTGCCAGCCGGCATTGCCGAGAATATAGCTCTCTCCCTCTGCCGTACCGCCATATACATAAAAGGACGCCCCGCTCAACCGGACGATCACAGAAAACCTGGAACCATTATCCATTACCTGATTCGCCAGCCCTGCGGAATAAGTATTCTTTCCTTCCTTCACGCTGACTTCTTTTTGGAAAATGCGCGTTCCCGCATCCGGCGCCATGCCTTCTACATCCTTGTAATATTCCACGGTAGCCGTTGCCTTGCTGCCGTCATCCACATGTGCGTAGAAGTCAATACTGTCTAACAGTTCTGCTCCGTCCGCATTGCGGTTCGCTGTAAATACCGCAGCTACAGCCTGGGCCTCGCACGGCGCTCCCGCCAGTACCCCGTCTCCGTTCCGATAGGTGTTTACCGTTCCCTGTCCTGCCCAGACAGTCGTCGGCCATTCCACCATCGTCACAATCAGGCATACTGTCAGCATAAACGCCGAAATTCTCTTGCATACATCCTTGTACATACGCGCCATCTCCTTTGATCTATCCCTTTAGCGTTCGTCCCATTTTATGAAACTCTAAATTATACCTTATCTATTTTATCGACATCTTTTCACGGTTCTTTAACATCTTTTCAAAAAAAACGAGGCAGCCATACATTATCTGGCCGCCCCATTCTGTAATGCAGATATAATCTGCGCTTTATTCTTCTGTATCCTCGGACTCTTCCGGCACATTCTCCTCTAATGCGTAATTCTCATCTGCCACATCAGTGTCATCAAAATCGTCAAAATCATCGAATGCAATCTCCTCGTTCTCATCAATATCCGAGCTCAGCTTGATATTGCGGTATCTCTTCATACCGGTACCAGCCGGAATCAGCTTACCAATGATAACGTTCTCCTTCATACCAATGAGCGGATCAACCTTACCCTTGATGGCAGCTTCCGTCAGAACCTTTGTGGTCTCCTGGAAGGATGCTGCTGACAGGAAGGAGTTGGTTGCAAGAGAAGCCTTTGTGATACCAAGCAGTACCTGCTTGCCTTCTGCAAGCTCCTTGCCCTCTTTCTCCAGAAGCTCATTTGTATCCTCGAAGTCAAGCGTATCTACTAATGTTCCCGGGAGCATATCGGAATCTCCGTTTGTCTCCACACGGACTTTCTGCAGCATCTGGCGCACGATCACCTCGATATGCTTATCGTTGATCTCAACACCCTGCAGACGGTATACACGCTGTACTTCGCGAAGCATGTAATCCTGAACGGCACGCACACCCTTGATCTTTAAGATATCATGCGGGTTGACAGAACCTTCCGTCAGCTCGTCGCCGGCCTCTAAGACTGCACCGTCCATAACCTTGATTCTGGAACCGTAAGGAATCAGATATGCCTTGCTCTCTCCAGTCTCATTGTTTGTCACAACGATCTCACGCTTCTTCTTGGTATCTTTGATATTGGCAACACCGCTGAACTCGGTAATGATCGCAAGTCCCTTCGGCTTTCTTGCCTCAAAAATTTCCTCGACACGCGGAAGACCCTGTGTAATATCGGTACCGGCAACACCACCCGTATGGAACGTACGCATGGTAAGCTGTGTACCAGGCTCACCGATGGACTGTGCCGCGATGATACCGATTGCCTCACCAACCTGTACTGCCTGGCCGGTTGCCATGTTGGCGCCGTAGCACTTCGCACACACACCCATGTGGGAACGGCAGGATAATACAGTACGGATCTTCACCTTTGTAAGCGGTTCTCCGTTCTCATCCACACCCTTGCTCATAACAAGCGCTGCGCGCTTCGGTGTAATCATATGATTTGCCTTCACGAGGACATTGCCCTCGGCATCGCAGATGGTATTGCAGGAGAAACGTCCTGTAATACGCTCCTGAAGGCTCTCGATCTCTTCCTTGCCATCCATGAATGCAGTTACCCACATACCAGGGATCTCTCTGCCTGTTCCCTCACAGCAGTCAGACTCACGAACGATCATATGCTGTGATACATCTACCAGACGTCTGGTCAGGTATCCGGAATCGGCGGTACGAAGAGCGGTATCGGACATACCTTTTCGAGCTCCATGCGCAGACATGAAGTATTCCAGTACGTCAAGACCTTCACGGAAGTTGGACTTGATTGGCAGCTCAATTGTTCTACCGGTTGTATCTGCCATAAGTCCTCGCATACCAGCAAGCTGTTTGATCTGCTTATCGGAACCACGGGCTCCGGAATCCGCCATCATGAAGATGTTGTTGTACTTATCCAGTCCGGAGAGAAGTGCATGTGTCAGCTGCTCATCCGTCTCTTTCCATGTCTCTACGACTTCCTTGTAACGCTCTTCCTCTGTGATAAGACCACGCTTATACTGCTTTGTAATGCGGTCTACGGTATCCTGGGCGTCCTTGATCATCTGTGGCTTTTCCGGCGGCTCGGTCATATCGGAAATGGATACGGTCATTGCCGCCCTGGTGGAGTATTTGTAACCCATCGCCTTAACAGCATCCAGCACCTCGGCAGTTCTGGTTGCGCCGTGAATATTGATGACTTTCTCAAGGATCTGCTTATTCTGCTTCTTTGCTACGAGGAAATCGACCTCGAGCTTTAATTCATTGCCCGGAATGCTTCTGTCTACAAAGCCCAGATCCTGCGGGATAATCTCGTTGAAGATGAAACGTCCCAGCGTGGACTCTACGATTCCGGTAATCTTTTTTCCATCCGGCATGGTCTTGCTCATGCGGACTTTGATTCTGGAGTGAAGTGTTACCGCGCCATTCTCATAGGCGAGGATTGCTTCGTTGACACTCTTGAAGAATTTGCCTTCTCCCTTTGCGCCCGGTCTCTCCTGTGTCAGGTAGTAAATACCAAGCACCATATCCTGTGAAGGAACGGCTACCAGTCCACCGTCAGACGGCTTTAACAGGTTGTTCGGAGAGAGCAGCATGAAACGGCACTCTGCCTGTGCTTCCACAGAAAGCGGAAGATGAACAGCCATCTGGTCACCATCGAAATCGGCGTTGAACGCGGTACACACAAGCGGATGAAGCTTGATTGCCTTACCCTCTACGAGGATCGGCTCGAATGCCTGAATACCGAGACGGTGCAGTGTAGGAGCACGGTTCAGCATAACCGGATGCTCTTTGATGACGTCCTCGAGCACATCCCAGACCTCAGTCTGAAGTCTCTCGACCATCTTCTTCGCACTCTTGATATTATGAGCGGTTCCGTTTGCAACGAGCTCCTTCATAACGAACGGCTTGAACAGCTCGATTGCCATTTCCTTCGGCAGACCGCACTGGTAAATCTTTAACTTCGGCTCTACGCAGATAACGGAACGTCCGGAATAGTCAACACGCTTACCAAGCAGGTTCTGACGGAAACGTCCGGACTTACCTTTTAACATGTCAGACAGAGACTTGAGTGCTCTGTTACCCGGTCCTGTAACAGGACGTCCGCGGCGGCCGTTATCGATCAGGGCATCTACAGCCTCCTGAAGCATACGCTTCTCGTTGCGGACGATGATATCCGGTGCGCCAAGCTCTAAGAGTCTTCTCAGACGGTTGTTACGGTTGATGATTCTTCTGTACAGATCATTTAAGTCGGATGTTGCAAAACGTCCGCCATCCAGCTGTACCATCGGGCGCAGATCTGGCGGAATGACCGGGATGACCGTGAGGATCATCCACTCCGGCTTGTTGCCGGACTCGCGGAATGCCTCTACAACTTCCAGTCTCTTGATGATGCGCGCGCGCTTCTGACCGGTTGCGTCTGCAAGCTCTGCCTGAAGCTCTGCGGAATCCTTCTCAAGATCGATCGCGTGTAACAGTTCCTGGATTGCCTCGGCACCCATTCCGACACGGAACGCATTGCCGTACTGCTCTCTGGCTTCCTGATATTCGCTCTCGGAAAGCACCTGCTTATACTGTAATGCCGTGTTACCGGCATCCAGTACAATGTATGATGCAAAATATAATACCTTCTCAAGAGTTCTCGGTGAGAGGTCAAGAATCAGTCCCATGCGGGACGGAATTCCCTTAAAGTACCAGATATGGGAAACCGGAGCTGCAAGCTCGATATGTCCCATACGCTCTCTACGAACGCTTGCTTTTGTAATCTCAACGCCGCATCGGTCACATACCACACCTTTGTAGCGGATCTTCTTGTATTTACCACAGTGGCATTCCCAGTCCTTGCTCGGTCCGAAAATCTTTTCACAGAACAGACCATCCTTCTCAGGCTTTAATGTTCTGTAGTTGATCGTCTCAGGCTTCTTAACCTCGCCTCTGGACCACTCATGAATCTTCTCCGGTGATGCCAAACCGATCTTAATGGCATCGAAAGAGATAGACTGGCCTGTTGCCTCTTTATTCATTGTCTCTGGCATTTATGACACTCCCTTCTATCTATTCTTCGTCAAGAACGTCGTCTGATGACTCATCAAAAAACTCAGAATCGTCTTCATCCTCTTCCTCATCTTCTACGTCTACCAGTTCCTCGTTCTCTGTATCAAACTGCTTCTGGGAGAATCCCATCTTTGCAAAGGACTCGCTGTCTTCAAATGCAAAATCCTTATCGCCGGAAATGATAGAATTTAAATCGGTATTACCGTACTCACTGGTCTCCATGAGTTCTACTTCGTTGCGGTTCTCATCGAGCACTTTGACATCCAGTCCGAGGGACTGCAGCTCTTTTAAGAGAACCTTGAAGGACTCCGGAATACCCGGCTCAGGGATATTGTCACCCTTGATGATCGCCTCGTAAGTCTTCACACGTCCGACCACGTCATCGGACTTCACTGTCAGGATCTCCTGTAAGGTATAAGATGCACCGTAAGCCTCGAGTGCCCATACCTCCATCTCTCCGAAACGCTGTCCACCGAACTGTGCCTTACCACCTAACGGCTGCTGCGTTACTAAGGAGTAAGGACCGGTAGAACGCGCATGGATCTTATCGTCTACCAGGTGATGCAGCTTCAGGTAATGCATGTGTCCGATTGTAACCGGTGAATCAAACGGCTCTCCGGTACGTCCGTCACGAAGCTGTACCTTTCCGTCACGGGAAATCGGCACGCCCTTCCACAGTGCCCTGTGTGCGCGGTTGTCATACAGGTACTTCATGACTTCCTCATTCAGTGTGTCTTTATATTTTGCTTCAAAGTCTTCCCACTCGAAGTTGACGTAATCATTGGCAAGCTCCAGCGTATCCTGGATATCAATCTCCTTCGCACCGTCGAATACCGGTGTCTCGATGTTGAAGCCCAGTGCCTTCGCAGCAAGGCTTAAGTGAATCTCGAGGACCTGACCGATGTTCATACGGGACGGCACACCCAACGGGTTCAGCACGATGTCAAGCGGGCGGCCATTCGGAAGGAACGGCATATCCTCTACCGGAAGTACACGGGAAACGACACCCTTGTTACCGTGACGACCTGCCATCTTATCACCGACGGAGATCTTTCTCTTCTGTGCAATGTAAATGCGGACTGCCTGGTTCACACCCGGAGACAGCTCGTCGCCGTTCTCTCTTGTGAATACCTTTGCATCCACGATGATACCGTACTCGCCGTGCGGCACCTTCAAGGAAGTGTCACGCACTTCTCTTGCCTTCTCGCCGAAGATTGCGCGGAGCAGTCTCTCCTCGGCTGTCAGCTCGGTCTCTCCCTTCGGAGTTACCTTTCCGACTAAGATATCACCGGCGCGAACCTCCGCACCGATACGGATAATACCTCTCTCATCGAGATCCTTCAACGCGTCGTCGCCGACACCCGGAACATCTCTCGTGATCTCTTCCGGTCCGAGCTTCGTGTCACGCGCTTCTGCTTCATACTCCTCAATATGGATAGATGTATAAACATCATCCTGTACCAGACGCTCGCTCAAAAGAACGGCATCCTCGTAGTTGTAACCTTCCCAGGTCATGAAACCGATCAGAGGGTTCTTACCCAGTGCCAGCTCACCCTGAGAGGTGGAAGGACCGTCTGCAATGACCTGACCTGCCGCTACATGGTCACCCTTGAATACGATAGGCTTCTGGTTGTAGCAGTTGGACTGGTTACTGCGGGAGAACTTGGTCAGATGGATCTCTGCCTTTTCTCCGTCATCATAAGCAATGCGAATGATCTTGGAAGATACATAGGTAATGGTTCCGGGCTTCTTGGCCACTACGCAGACACCGGAGTCAACCGCTGTCTTTACTTCCATACCGGTACCAACCACAGGAGCCTCAGTGCTTAACAGAGGCACAGCCTGACGCTGCATGTTGGATCCCATCAGCGCACGGTTCGCATCATCATTCTGCAGGAAAGGAATCAGTGCAGTAGCCACAGAGAATACCATTCTCGGG
>ERZ826764.2287-NODE-2287-length-18792-cov-14.064098_pt1 | contig 18792 bp, 15 predicted proteins | sample MGYA00519870_ERZ826764 | MGnify/ENA primary metagenome ERZ826764 (study PRJEB31778, sample SAMEA3449239) | human gut metagenome | biome: human gut; feature: human-associated habitat; material: faeces | place: United Kingdom | collected 2010/2012 ...
GCCGTGGGGCTGGCGGTGGACGAAGGAAAGGGTCGTCGAGGACGCCGACCCCTACAGGGCGGGTGCGGCGACACGGGGTCTGCGGTCATCCCGGCGTCCGGGCGGGGGTGGAACCCCGCCCCTACGGGGGCCGGCGGAACGCGGTAAGGCTGGCGGTGACCGTGACGGCGGGACGTCGGGGACGCCGTCCCCTACAGGGCTGGTGCGGCGACGTAGGGCCGGCGGTAATCTCAGGCAAGGGTCGTCGAGGACGCCGACCCCTACGGGGCGCGGCAAGACCGAGCCGCGTGCCGCGGAATTTACCGTGTGCGGGACGCGGCGTAGAAAATGGTGAAAACGCCGCCCCACGGGGCGGCGTTTTGATTTCATTTGCGGGACGTCGGGGACGCCAACCCCTACAGGGCTGGCACGGTGAACAAAACGCTAAAACGTAAAAATACGTTTGTAGGGGCGGGGTTCCACCCCCGCCCGGACGCCGGTATACCGCGGACCCTGCGTCGCCGCCCCCTACATGGTCCCTGCGTGTCTCACGTTCCCGCGGAGCCGCAGGCAAACGCCGTGCAAGGCAAACGCTTTGAAAGAAAGAACGCCGCCCACGGGGCGGCGTTCTTTCTTTGGGCTATTTCGCGCGCTGGCGGATGGCTTCGATCAGCAGGGGGCCGGCGGTTTCGAGGATGCGGCGGCGGAGCTTTTCGGGGCTGTCGCCGGGCTCGACCTCTACGGGGGCCTGCAGCAGGATCTCGCCCACCTCGCCGTTGTCGGCGGGGGCATATACGGTGGCGCCCGTCCAGCGGACGCCGCGGTCCAGGGCGGCACGGCAGAGCTCCGGGGCCGGCAGGCCGTCGAAGGCCGGGCTCAGGGCGCAGCGCAGGCCAAGGGCGCGCCCGCGGTAGGCCCGCGCGAGGCCCTCCGACAGCTTCGGCGCAAAGCCCGCAAGGATGATGAAGTCTATATCGAGGTCCCTCAGCTTGTTCAGGAGCGCCAGCGAGAAGGAGGCCCCGTTCGGGAAGATCGCCTCCTCCACCACGTAGCCCGGCACGTGCGCGCCCTCGGCACGGGTCAGCGCGAAGCTGCCCCGCTCCGTCGCTATGACGGCGGAGAGCGAAAAGCCCTCTATCTCCCCGAAAAACACGCTGTCGAGCAGCGCCTGAAGCTCGGCCCCGTCTCCGGACACGAGCGCGGCGGCGTTCAGCATCCCTGCACTTCCTTCCCCAGCAGCCTTGCGGCCGTCTCCATGCTGCGGTGCTCGATGGCGCGCAGCTTGCGGACGTTCTCCTCCAGCGCGGCGGCGTCGCCGCTGCGGGCCGCGGCGCCGTCTATGAGCCGGCAGAGCTCGCCCTCCTCCAGGCCCTCCAGCGGGACGCAGCCCGCGTCCACGCAGCGCAGGAAAGCCGTGACCTTGGGGTCATAGCTCACGCCGATGAGCGGCACGCCCTGGCCCGCCGCAAAGATGAGCCCGTGCAGCCGCATCGACACCACGACCTGCATCCGCGACATCAGCCCTATGACCAGCGCCGAGCTCATTGGCCCCGGCAGCAGTACGTGGGGCGTGTCCCCCAGCTTCTCCGCGACAAGGGCGGCGGCCTGCCCGTCGTCCAGGTGGTTTATGGGCAGGAACACCGGCGTGAGGCCGTAGGCCTCGTGCGCGTGCCGCGCGGCGGCGGCAAAGACGCCCGCCTTCTCCCCAAAGCCCGGCCAGAGGCGCAGGGCAAAGCAGATGTATTTCCCACCCGGCGCCGCGCCCGCGGCCTCCAGCGCCGCGTCCACCTCCTCCGCAGGGGCGGAGGGCAGGGTCAGCGCCGGGTCCGAGGCCAGGATTATCTCCGGCTTCGTCACGCCGAAGCGCGCCAGCTCCTCTATGCTGTCCGGCTCGCGCAGGGTTATGGCGTCCACGCAGGAGTTCAGCACCCGGCGCGTGCGCTCCACGCCGCCCGGGCGCTTCACGGGGCCGATGCCGCAGCCGTACATCATCACCTTGCAGCCCAGGCGCTTGGCCGCGCGCAGGGTGAAGAGGTAGTACCAGAGGCTCCGGCGGCTCGTCACGTCCTGGATGAGGCTGCCGCCGCCGTTTATATACAGCGCCCGCCGCCGCATGACGGCCAGGAAGCGCGGGAAGTTGAAGGTGTGCACCGCCGTGAGGCCCAGGCGCGCCGAGGCCCCCGCGGGGTCCCGGGTCATGACCGTCAGGGGCATGAGCGGGTCTATGGCGCGCATCTCGGCCACGATGGCGTCGAGGATGGCCTCGTCCCCGGAGTTGCCCATGCCGTAGGCCCCGCAGATGACGACGCCGCTGCGGCCGCGCGCCTCGCGCTCAAGTATCTCCTCGTAGACGGCGCGCTGCTCCCGGCAGGTGGCCTCGACGGAGAACTCCCGCGCCGCGCGCTCGTGTACCGCCGCGCCGAGGCGCTCGCGCAGGCCGGGGTCGGAGGCGAGCTGCGCAAGGCGCGCGCCGAGCTTCTCCCAGTCGCCCGGCGCGAAGAGAAAGCCGGTCTTGCCGTCCTCTATGAGCCGCGGGATGCCGCCGACGGCGGAGGCCACGGTGGGCAGGCGGTAGGCCGCGCCCTCCGTGAGCGCGTAGGGGAAGGTCTCGGACAGGGAACTGAGCGCGTTTATGTCGAGGGCGGAGTAGAACTCCTCCATGTCGTCCAGCCAGCCGGCGAGGGTGACGGCCCCGCGCACGCCGAGCTCCTCCGCCAGGGCCTCAAGCGCCGGGCGCTCCGGGCCTTCGCCGGCGATGATGAGCTTGAGCTCCGGGTGCCCTTCCCTTGCGGCGGCAAAGCCGCGCACCAGGGTGGCAAGGTCCTTCACGGGGTCGAGCCGCGCGGCCGCGCCGACGACGATATCGCCCGGGGCCACATTCGCTCCCACGCGCGCGCAGAAGGCGGCCCGGTCGTGCCTCTTCGGCTCCCGGGAGAAGTCCAGGCCGTTGTAGATGGCGAAGGTCGTCTCCCGCGGGAAGCGGCGGGAGATGAGCAGGTCACGCATGGCGTCCGAGACGCCGACGTGGTATTTGATGCGCCTGAGGGCCAGGACGTTCAGGACGCCGTAGGTCGCCGCGGCGAGCGGGCGGCCCATGTAATCGAGCCGGTAGTCGCTGTGTATCGTGCTCACCACGGGCCGGCCGCAGGTCGAGCGCAGTATGGCCCCGGCGAGGTTCGCGCGGGAGCCGTGCGTGTGGACGAGTTCGAAGCCCTCCTCCGCTATCATGCGCCGCACCTCGCGCAGGGCGGAGAAGAAGCCGCCGGAGCAGACCCGCGTCTCGATGCCGAGCTCCGCCGCTTCGCGGGCGAAGGGCCCGTCGCGGAAGCAGACCAGGGTGATGTCCATGCCCCGGGAGAGGTTCTGGAGCAGGGAGTGGACGTGGGTCTTGGCCCCGCCGGTGTCCCCGCCGCTGATGAGATGTATAACTTTCAATGCCAGGCCCCCTGTTATTCTTGTGTCCGGCGCGGAAATATTGTAGAATGGCCCTGTAAATATATCAGCTTATTATAGCTTAACGGGGACCTATGGTCAACTACCACACAGAAACGGATGATGACGAGCGCATGACAAGCATCTACCTCATTCGCCACGCCGAGGCGGAGGGCAACCTCTTCCGCCGCGCGCAGGGGCATTGGAACGGAAAGATAACCGCCCGGGGCAAATTGCAGATAGACGCCCTGGCGGAGCGGTTTAAGGACACGCGGCTGGACGCCGTGTACTCCAGCGACCTCGACCGCGCGGTCGAGACGGCGGGGGCGCTGCTGCGCGGCAGGGAGCTGCCCTTCAAGCGCACGCCGCTGCTGCGGGAGATAAACATGGGCGTATGGGAGGGCGAGCCCTGGGGCAACGTCAGCTACCGCTGGCCGGAGCAGATGTACCTCTTCAACAACGAGCCGGAGCGCTGGCACGTCCCGGGCAGCGAGAGCTTCGAGGCCGTCCAGGCCCGGATGCGGGACTGCATGTACGAGCTGGCCGCGGAGCACGAGGGCGGCGTCATCGCCGCCGTCTCCCACGGCATGGCGATAAAGATCTTCCTCATGGGCGTCCTCGGCATACACAGCGGGGACGGCAGGACCATGCTCCACGGGGACAACACCGCCGTCAGCCTCATCGAGGTGGACGGGCATGAGCTGCGCGCCGTCTGCTACAACGACAACAGCCACCTGGGCGAGGGGCTTTCCACCTTCGCGCAGCAGCGCTGGTGGCGCGACACGACCAAGGACGACCCCACGAGCCTGCGCTTCGAGCCCCTCGACCCGCGCGACAAGGCCGACGCCGACTTCTACATCCGCTGCTACGCAGACTCCTGGGCCGTGGCCCACGGCTCCACGGCGGGCTTCACGCCCAGCGTCTATCTCACGAGCGCCAAGGCCCACTCGGCAAAGGACAAAAACTGCGTCATGAAGGTCATGAGCGGCGAGACGCCCGCAGGCATCCTGGAGCTCGACCCCCGGCGCGGGAAGGACGAGGGCTGCGGCTGGGTCAGCCTGCTCTATCTGCGGCCGGAGTTCCGGGGCAAGGGCTTCGGCGTCCAGCTCATAGGCTGCGCCGCGGCCTACTTCGCCTCGAAGGGCCGCCGCGCCGTGCGCCTGCACGTCGCCGTCACGAACACGCACGCCATAGACTTTTACAGGCACTTCGGCTTCACGGAGCTCGGCACGGAGCCGGGCGTCGCCTCCGACCAGCTCCTCATGGAAAGGACAAACTGATGAAGGCCGTTGTCCAAAAACTCAGCCTCCCGGACGCCGGGCGCATCATCGCCATCTCAGATGTCCACGGCAACCTGCCCTATCTCCGGGGCCTGCTGGCAAAGCTATCGCTCCGGGAGGAGGACACGCTCATCTTCTGCGGGGACTTCCTCGAAAAGGGCCGCTACAGCCTTGAGACGCTGCGCTATATCATGCGCCTTTCGCAGCTGCGGCGGGTCCACGCCGTCCTGGGCAACTGCGACTTCTGGCAGGACGCCATCTACCGTCCCACGCCGCACTCGGACGAGTACTGCAAGCGCTATCTGCTCTCGGACAGCGCGGGCTGGGGCCCGGGGCTCCTGGCGCAGATGTGCCAGGAGGCCGGCTTCGTCATGGGCCGCGGCACTGACATGGGCGAATTCCGCCGCGTGCTCGGCGCGGCCTTCGAGCCGGAGTTCCGTTTCCTCGAAGGCCTGCCCCACGTCATAGAGACGGAGCACTATATCTTCGTCCACGGCGGCCTGCCCGAGGGCGCTCCGGAGGACTGGGACGGCTGGAAGTGTATGAAAAACGACGACTTCCTCGGCCAGGGCCGCGCCTTCGACAAATGGGTCGTCGTCGGCCACTGGCCCGTCATGCTCTACGGGACCGACACCGTCTGCGCCAACCCCATCATAGAGCGGGAGCGGAAGATAATCAGCATAGACGGCGGCTGCGTCCTCAAGGACGACGGGCAGCTGAACGCCCTCGTGATCCCATATAACGGCAGCGAGGACTTCGGCTTTGAATACTACGACCCCTTCCCGCGGCGCCGGGTGAAGAGCGCGCAGCGCGGCTCGGAGGAGAGCGTCTACATCCGCTGGGGCGACAACCTGGTGCGCATACTCGAACGCGGTCCGGAGTTTTCCCGCTGCGTCCACGTGCGCACGGGCCGGGAGCTTGACATCCTGACGAAATACCTCTACGGCGAGGAGGGCGAGGTCCGCTGCAACGACTGCACTGACTATGTGCTCCCGCTGGAGCCGGGAGACGAGGTCGCCGTCGTGGAGACGACATCAAGAGGCTATTTTGTGAAGCACAAGGGCGTCAGCGGCTGGTACGGAGGTGAGCTGGAATGACGGACAGGGCCGATTTCCTCCCCGTCTCGCGCGAGGAGATGCGCGAGCGCTGCTGGTGGTGGTACGATTTCCTCGTCGTAGGCGGGGACGCCTACATAGACCACCCGAGCTTCGGAACGGCGGTCATCGCCCGCGTGCTGGAGGCCGAGGGCTACAGGGTCGCCGTGCTCTGCCAGCCGGACTGGCACTCGGCGGAGGCCTTCCGCGCCATGGGCGCGCCGAGGCTGGGCGTCATGATAGGCGCGGGGAACCTCGACTCCATGGTCGCGCACTACACGGCCTCGAAGCACAAAAGGCGCGAGGACTTCTACTCCCCCGGCAAGAAGACGGGCCTGCGCCCGGACAGGGCCGTCATCGTCTACGCCAATCGCGCGCGCGAGGCCTTCGGGCCGGACATGCCCATCATAATAGGCTCCCTGGAGGCGAGTCTCAGGCGCTTCGCGCACTACGACTACTGGGAGGACAAGGTGCGCCGCAGCGTCATCTTCGACGCGAAGGCGGATCTGCTCGTCTACGGCATGGGCGAGTACGCGAGCATCGAGATAGCGAAGGCGCTGAAGAAAAAGCGCCCCGTCTCGGAGCTGCGGGATATCCGCGGCACGGCCTGCATAGCCAAGGAGGCCCCGGAGGGCGCGCTCATGCTGCCCTCGTACGAGGAGGTCTGCAAGAGCAAAAGGGCCTACGCCGAGGCCACGCGCGTGGAATACGCCGAGCACGACCCCGTGCGCGGCCGGACGATGGCCCAGGCCCACGGGGACAGGTACCTCGTCGTGAACCCGCCGGCCATGCCGCTGTCCAGGGCGGAGCTCGACCGCGTGGCCGAGCTGCCCTACACCCGCGAGGTGCACCCCATGTACGAGGCCCTGGGCGGCGTGCCGGCCATAGAGGAGGTGCGCTTCTCGGTCATCCACAACCGGGGCTGTTTCGGCGGCTGCAACTTCTGCGCCCTGGCCTTCCACCAGGGCCGCATGGTCACGAGCCGCAGCCACGAGAGCGTCATCCGCGAGGTGACGCAGATGACGAAGCACCCGCTCTGGAAGGGCTACGTCTCCGACGTCGGCGGCCCGAGCGCGAACTTCCGCCATCCCTCCTGCGCCCAGCAGCTCAAAAACGGCATGTGCGCCAACCGCAGCTGCCTCGCGCCCACGCCCTGCAGGAATATTGACGCCGACCACTCGGACTATCTCGCCCTCCTGCGCAAGCTCCGGGCCATCCCGGGCGTGAAGAAGGTCTTCGTGCGCAGCGGCATCAGGTACGACTACATGCTCTGCGACAGGAAGGGCGACTTCTTCGCGGAGCTCGTCAAGTACCACATCTCCGGCCAGCTCAAGGTCGCGCCGGAGCACTGCATAGACTCGGTGCTCGACTGCATGGGCAAGCCGCACATTGACGTATACGAGCGCTTCATGGAGAAGTACCGGAGCCTGAACGCGAGGTATGATAAGGAACAATATGTCGTGCCGTATCTCATGAGCTCGCACCCGGGCAGCACGCTGGAGAGCGCCATAGCCCTGGCGCTGTATCTCAAAAAGACGGGCCGCCGTCCGGAGCAGGTGCAGGACTTCTACCCCACGCCCGGCACGGTCTCGACCTGCATGTACTACACGGGCCTGGACCCGCGGACGATGGAGCCGGTGTACGTGCCGCGCACGCCGGAGGAGAAGGCGATGCAGCGGGCGCTTCTGCAGTTCCAGAACCCGGCGAACCGGCGCCTGGTGCTGGAGGCGCTGCGCAAGGCTGGCCGAGAGGACCTCATAGGCTTCGGCAAGGGCTGCCTCGTGCCGCCCTATGAGCGGAGGCGGAGGAAATGAAGCTGCTGCTCATCCTGCTGGGGGCGTACCTGCTCGTCATAAACCTGGAGGGCTTTGCGCTCATGGGGATAGACAAGTCCCGCGCGCGCCGGGGCAGGCGGCGCATAGCGGAGGCGACGCTGTTCATAGTCGCCGCCCTGGGCGGCTCGCTGGGCGTGCTGTGCGGCATGTATGCCTTCCGGCACAAGACCCTGCACACGAGCTTCACGGTCGGCATCCCGCTGCTGCTGTTCTTCCAGGCTGTGCTGATAACGCTGGCGCTGTATCTGGCCCTGTAGAATAAGGAAAAATGCCGCCCAAAGGGCGGCATTTTCACAGCTTCCCGCAGGGGCGGCGTTATGGTTTGCAGCAGCGTAAGAGCTGCGGGCGGGGGAAAACTTTTATCCCCGCGCGAGTTTCTCTCTCGTGTCCTGCGCTGCGAGTTCGCGCAGCTCGGACATGAAGGGGAAGGCCGCGCAGTCTTCCACGCCGTATTCCAGATTCAGCGTCCGCTCAAGCTCTATCCAGGTCTCCAGCGGGGCCTCGTTGTGCTGGATGACCGCCTCGATGCGGTCCAGGGCCTTGTAGAGCTTCGCCTCCGGCGTCTCCAGCGCCAGGAGCTCCGCAAAGAGCGCGTCCAGCTTCCCCTTCTTGTCCGGCAGACGCGCCGTCAGGCCGCCTGCCGCGTCCGTCTCCGTAGCCTCGTCCGCGTCCGTCTTCAGGAAGGAGGGTATGTCTCCCGTCACGGCCTCGCCCCAGTCGTGGACTATGCACATGTCCAGCACCTTTCCCATGTCCAGGTCCGGGAACTCGTCGCGCAGCAGAAAGGCCATCGCGCACAGCCGGTAGCTGTGCTCCGCAACCGATTCACGCCGCCCCGTGCTCGTCCAGCCGTGCCGCGTGTTGCACTTCATCCGCTCCAGTATGTGAAGGAAGTCCATAAACTCCTTTGCCGTCATTTTCTCAGCCCCTTTCCGCGCCATCTTACCACAGCGCGCCCGCTTTTGCAATTGACAGCCCCGCCCCGGGGGTGATAATCTGATATGAAGATATATTGCTGCACAGGAGGCGGAAACTATGCTGAGACTCTATAACGCCCGCATCATGCCCATGCTCAGTCCGGGGGACTGCTCCATTCTCAACGGCGAGCTCTGGACCGACGGGGAGCGCATTTCCTATGTCGGATGCGCGCGGCAGGACGCTCCGCATTTCGAGCGCGAGCTCGACCTCGGCGGCGACCTCGTCATCCCCGGCTTCAAGAACGCGCACACGCACAATCCCATGGTCTTCCTGCGCTCCTTTGCCGACGGGCTGCCCCTGCACGACTGGCTTTTCCAGCAGGTCTTCCCCCGCGAGGCCAGGCTCCACCCCGACGCCATCTACGCCCTGACCCGCCTCGCCATCCTTGAACTGCTCTCCGGCGGCGTGACCGCGGCCTTCGACATGTACTTCCACCGCGACGCCTATGTCCGCGCCGTCATCGACAGCGGTTTCCGCTCCGTCCTCTGCGGTGCGCTCTCCGCGGGCGACGACTGGAGCGTTGCCCGGCGCGACTTTGAAAAATACAACTCCATGGGCCCCCTCGTGGGCTACCGCCTCGGCTTCCACGCCGAGTACACCGCGAGCGAAGAGCTGCTGCGCTATATCTCCGGCCTCGCCCACGACTACAAGGCCGAGGTCTGGGCCCACAACAGCGAGACGAAAACCGAGTACGACGGCTGCATAGAGCGCCACGGCATGAGCCCCACGCGCTACTTTGACAGCCTCGGCCTCTTTGACTACGGCGGGGGCGGCTTCCACTGCGTCTGGTTCGACGAGGGCGACATGCAGGTCTTCAAAGACCGCGGCCTCTGGGCCGTCAGCTGCCCCGCCTCCAACGCCAAGCTCGCCAGCGGCGTCGCGCCCCTGTGCGAGTTTCTGGACAGGGGCATAAACCTCGCCCTCGGCACGGACGGGGCTTCCTCCAACAACGCCCTGGATATGTTCCGCGAGATGTACCTCGCCTGCGTGCTGCAAAAGCTCCGCCGCGAGGACGCCGCGGCCTGCCCGGCCGGGGACCTGCTCTACGCCGCCTGCAGCGCCGGCGCGCGCGCGATGGGCCTGCCCGACTGCGACAGCCTCGCCCCCGGCAAGGCGGCCGACCTCGCGGTCATCGACCTCAAGCGCCCAAGCATGCGGCCCCTGCTGGCCCCGGCGCAGAATCTGGTCTACAGCGGCTCGAAGGACTGTGTGCGCCTGACCATGGTCGGCGGGCGCATACTCTACGAGAACGGCGAGTTCCACGTGGGCGACAGCGTGGAGCACATCATCGCCGAAGCCGAAAAATACACTGAGGAGCTGATACAATGACATTGCAGGAACGCATCTCGCAGTGGGTGGACGCCCACGAAGCGGAGCTTATACGCGACATCGGCCGCCTAGTAGCCGTAAAGAGCGTCCGGGGCGAGCCCGAGCCGGACGCGCCCTTCGGCCCCGGCCCGCGCGCCGCGCTGGACGAGGCCCTGGCCCTCTGCTCTGAATACGGCTTTGCGACCGCGCTCTACGGCGGGGCCGTCGGCACGGCGGATATGAACGCCCTGCCCGCGCGGGTGGACATACTCGGCCACCTCGACGTGGTTGCCGAGGGCGCGGGCTGGGACACCCCGCCCTACGAGGCCGTCCTCAAGGGCGACGGCTGCCTCTACGGCCGCGGCACGGATGACGACAAGGGCCCCATAGTCATGGCCCTGTTCGCCATGCGCTGCGTGCGGGAGCTGGGCCTGCCGCTCCGGCACGGCTGCCGCCTCATCATGGGCACGGACGAGGAGTCCGGCTCCGCCGACCTGCCCTACTACTACTCCGAGCACGCGCCCGCGCCGAACACCTTCACGCCGGACACGGGCTTTCCGGTCTACAACGTCGAAAAGGGCATGTACCGACCCGTCGTCACCCGGACCTGGGCGGATGAGGAGGTCCTGCCGCGCGTCGCGTCCATAGACGGCGGCTTCAGGATAAACGTCCTGCCCTCGGACGCGCGGGCGTCGGTGCTGGGGCTGGACGCCGCGGAGGTGCTCAAATACGGCGGCGCGGCGGCCTCGCGCTGCGGCGTCGTGCTCTCCGCCTGCGACATGAAGGGCGGGGCGGAGCTCTCCGTCCATGGCCGCCAGGCGCACGCCGCCTCCCCCTGGGAGGGCGTGAACGGGATAACCGCCCTGCTGGAGGTCCTGAGCAGCCTGCCGCTGGCAGACTGTGAGTCCACCCGCGCCGTCCGCGCCCTGGCCGCGGCCTTCCCGCACGGGGATTGGCGCGGCGAGGCCTGCGGCATTGCGCAGAAGGACGGGCTCTCGGGTGAGCTCACGCTCTCTTTCGACCTGCTGAGCCTGGGCGCCTGCGGGTTAGAGGCCCGGCTCGACGGCCGCGTGCCCATCTGCGCGGACGAAGGAAACTGCCGCGCGCCCTTTGAGGCGAAGCTCGGCGGCCTCGGCTTCACGGTCGAGGGCGGCATGGCCCCGGCGCACCACACCCCGGCGGAGGGCGAGTTCGTCTCCACGCTGCTGGGCTGCTACGAGGCCTATACGGGCCGGAAGGGCGAATGCCTCGCCACCGGCGGCGGCACCTATGTCCACGACATCGAGGGCGGCGTGGCCTTCGGCGCGGGCATGCCGGACTTCGCCTCCAACCTGCACGGGGCGAACGAGCGCATAAATATACGCGATTCGCTGACTGCATGCAAGATTTTTGCTCTGGCGATAGCGGAGCTCTGCGGAGAATAAAGGAGAGGAGAAGGAAAGATGGTCACAAGAAACGAGGACAGGCAGGTCCAGGTGATGGAAAACTTCAAGGGCGGCGAGGGCCGGGTGGTGAACCGGGTCATACTGCCTGCGGAGGGCATGTACGGCAAGGGCCGCATCTTCAATGTCGGCCGGCTGGAGAAAAACTGCGAGATCGGCTGGCACATCCACGAGGGCGACGGGGAGACCTTCCTCATCCTCTCCGGCGAGGGCGAGTTCAACGACAACGGCACGGTCACGACGGTGCGCGCAGGCGACGTCTGCTTCACCGGCGACGGCGAGGGCCACAGCCTGAAGAACCTCCGGGACGAGCCGCTGGAGTACGTCGCGCTGGTGCTCTATCACTGATGGAGAAAGTTCGGAAAGACGCACTGGAGGCCAACTTCCTTGAGGTTTATGACAAGTTCAAGTTCAGCTTTTATCGCAAGGTGTTCTCCCAGGTGAAGGAGCGGGAGGGCTCGCTCACGGCGATGGAGGTCTTTTCGCTCGAAGTCATAAACCAGCTGGGGCGGCCTACCATAGGCAAGTTTGCGGAGTTTTTGAACATCTCGCAGTCGAACGCCACCTACAAGGTCGCGAGCCTCATAAACAAGGGCTACCTGCGCAAGGAGCGCTCCGGCCCGGACAAGCGCGAGTACTACCTGGTGCTCTCCGAGAAGTATTACGGCTACATCGGCATGATGCGCGACTACGTCTCGACCGTCATGGAGCGCATGCGGGAGCGATTCCCGGCGCAGGAGCTGGATCGGGTCGCGGAGATGCTGGCCATCATGTCCCGGGAGCTGATGCCCGAGGCGGATGAATAAAAATTCTCGCTTGACAAATGCACAGGGCGGTGTTATTTTGTCATCGAAGAAACCTGTGACTGAGAAGAGTAGCCGGATATCAGGGCTTTCAGAGAGCGGCGCATCTGCTGCGAGCGCCGCAGCTTCGGATGCCGGTGAATGGACTCAGGAGGGGAGCGAAGCTAACTCCCGGGTGTGCGCCCGTTACAGCGCCGCCGCGTGATGGCGCGGGCAGAGCCGGCGGGGGCAAGCCTCCGCAATTTGGGTGGCACCGCAGATCTTGTTTATCTGTCCCAAATGACCGTTATTGGTCATTTGGGACTTTTTTTATTCTAAAAAGGAGGATATCACCATGTCCGAAGCCAAGATCCCGTACAAAATTTACCTGAGTGAAGAGGAGATGCCCCGGGCGTGGTACAACGTCCGCGCCGACATGAAGGTGAAGCCCGCGCCCCTGCTGAATCCCGCGACCGGCAAGCCCATGGGCTTTGAGGACCTGCGCGGCGTGTTCTGCGACGAGCTCATCCGCCAGGAGCTGGACGACGAGACGGCGGAGATCCCCATCCCGCAGGACATCCGCGACTTCTACAAGATGTACCGCCCCTCGCCGCTGGTCCGCGCCTACTGCCTGGAGGAGAAGCTGGACACCCCGGCGCACATTTACTACAAGTTCGAGGGCAACAACACCTCTGGCTCGCACAAGCTGAACTCGGCCGTGGCGCAGGCGTATTACGCGAAGAACCAGGGCCTGCGCGGCGTCACGACGGAGACGGGCGCCGGCCAGTGGGGCACGGCCTTGTCGATGGCCTGCGCGTACCTGGGCCTGGACTGCCGGGTGTACATGGTAAAGTGCAGCTATGAGCAGAAGCCCTTCCGCCGCGAGGTGATGCGCACCTACGGCGCCTCCGTGACGCCCAGCCCTTCTATGGACACTGAGGTAGGCCGGAGGATACTCGCGGAGCACCCGGGGACGACGGGTTCTCTCGGCTGCGCGATTTCCGAGGCGGTCGAGGCCGCCGCCTCCCGCGAGGGCTACCGCTACGTGCTGGGCAGCGTGCTCAACCAGGTGCTGCTGCACCAGTCGATAATCGGCCTGGAGGCGAAAACGGCGCTGGACAAATACGGCGTGGTGCCGGACGTCATCATCGGCTGCGCGGGCGGCGGCTCGAACCTGGGCGGGCTCATCAGCCCCTTCATGGGCGAGAAACTGCGCGGGGAGCGGGACTACCGCTTCATCGCGGTGGAGCCGGCCTCCTGCCCGAGCCTGACGCGGGGCCGCTTTGCCTATGACTTCTGCGACACGGGCAAGGTCTGCCCGCTGGCGAAGATGTACACCCTGGGCAGCGGCTTCATCCCGTCCCCGAGCCACGCGGGCGGGCTGAGGTATCACGGCATGAGCCCGGTGCTCTCGCAGCTGTACCACGACGGCTATATGGAGGCGCGGGCCGTGGGGCAGACGCAGGTGTTCGAGGCGGCGACGGTGTTTGCCCGCACGGAGGGCATCCTGCCCGCGCCGGAGTCGAGCCACGCCATCCGCGCTGCCATTGACGAGGCCCTCAAGTGCAAGGAGACGGGCGAGGAGAAGACCATCCTCTTCGGCCTGACCGGCACGGGCTATTTCGATATGGTCGCTTACGAAAAATTCCACGACGGAACGATGACCGATTATATCCCCACTGATGCGGAAATCGCCGAAAGCCTGTCCAAGCTGCCGAAAACCGAATAACTCGGTTTCCATACGGTGCAGTTTTTCTGTAATTCCAAAGGATTTGCAGAAAATACAGACCCGCATTTCATACAGGCCGGACGGTCAGCCCGTATGCCGCCCTTTTGGCTGAACGCCGATTTGCCAAATGCAAATAGGCAACGAACGGCACGGGGAATACGGCCGGTCCGAACGGCGCTGCCTTCGCTTCACAAACCGCAGGGCCGGTCAAGCGCTTCGGCGCCCGGCATTTCCGCCGTTCTGCGGGAAAGTCCGCTCGCCCAAGCCGCCGAAAGCAGAATCATCCCCTTTGCCCAGTCCGGCTGCCCGCATATGCAGGCAGCCGGACTTTTTATACTTAGATTTAATAAAAATGTTTCCAGCATTTTCATCCGTCATTCGCTTTTGCGAATGACGCTCCGTGCATAACGTTCAAGAACTATGCCGTACAATATCTGTTTCCTGCAAATCCAAAAGGTTTCGCATCCCGCGGCAAATGCCGCGGGTGATAAAACGCTTTGAATCCGTTTTATCAAGAAACAGTTTACAAATCGGATAAAAATGGGGTCTATCATCGGCTTTGCCCGATGGTATATACTCATATCGTGGATTTGTCAGCTGCGGTGCAGTCCCCCGATTCCCGCACAAAGCCGGCCGGCGGCGCGCGGATTGACTCCGCCGGTCAAAAACAGACGCTTTCCGCAGCTTTTTCTGTCAACCTGCGCACGCTTTGCGAATAGAATGGCTAACAGAGAGTCAAATCGAAAAATTCCTCCCGCGGCCCGGACCGCCTTCGCCCCCGAAGGGCCATTGTGACAAAAAATGAAAAAAGGAGACGCACCACCTTGGATAACAACCTCCATATCGAAACCCTGCTGGCCAACACCCCGTCGGTCGACGGCAGCGGCATCGCTCCCGTCACCGGCGCCATCTACCAGACCTCCTCGTTCATCAACAACGGAAAAACACCCTATTCCTACACCCGCTGCGACAACCCCACCCGCAGCGCGCTGGAGGAAAAGATGCGCGTGCTGGACGGCGGCGTGCGCGCGTTCGCGTTCGCCAGCGGACTGGCCGCGGTGACGGCCTGCTTCTCGCTGCTGCAAAGCGGCGACGAGGTCGTCATCTCCAACGACATCTACGGCGGCACCTACCGGCTGCTGGAGCAGATTTTCGGCCATTTCGGCATCCGGTTCCTGCTGACCGATATGAGCAGCCTCGCCGAAGTCGAAGCCAATCTGAGCGAGCGGACGAAAATGGTCTACTTCGAGACGCCGACCAACCCGATGCTGCGCGTGGCGGACATCCGGCGCATCGCTGCGCTGGCCAAGCGCGCCGGCGCAATCACGGTCGTGGACAACACCTTCCTGACCCCTTATTTCCAGCGCCCGCTTGCGCTCGGCGCGGACATCGCGCTCTATTCGGCGACCAAATTTCTCTGCGGCCACCACGACACGAGCGCCGGACTGCTGGTCACCTCAGACGTCTCCCTCGCCGACCGTCTGGCGCTCATCAGCCGCACCGAGGGCGCGGCGCTGTCGCCCTTCGATGCATTCCTCATCCAGCGCGGCATGAAAACACTCGCGCTGCGGATGGAAAAGCATCAGCAAAACGCGCGCGCCGTCGCCGCGTTCCTGAAAGACCACCCGTCGGTCGCGGAGGTATTCTGGCCCGGCGACGAGGACAGTCCCGATTATGCGCTTTCGTGCAGCCAGTCGACCGGCTTCGGCGGGATGCTGTCGTTTGCCCTGAAAACGCGCGAGCAGGCGCTTTCGCTGCTCGAAAACGTAAAGCTTATCAAATTTGCCGAATCGCTCGGCGGCACCGAGAGCCTGATTACCTACCCGCTCACACAGACGCACGCCTCAACGCCCGCGCCGCTGCGTGAAAAGCTGGGGATCACCGACCGGCTGGTACGCCTGTCTGTCGGAATTGAACAAGAAAACGACATTATCGGCGACTTATTTGTCGCACTGCGCGCTTGACAAACCGCAGAATGCGCAGTATAATAAGCACATACAAGAGAATACGGGGTGCTTCGGGGCGTTCCGCGTCCTGCGGCTGAGATTATACCCGCATAACCTGATTCGGATAATGCCGACGGAGGAAGTTCTTCTTTTTGCAAAGACGCTTGCGCTGTGCCGTTTTTCATCATCCGGCATGGCGCTTTTTTTGCGCGTCGGCCGTGCGTTTTTCAGGCGGTTGCCCCCGTGATCTCATACGAAAACGCAGTTAAACTGTTGAATCAAAACCCTTCGCAATCTGATTGTGCCCGGTTTTGTACCGCTTTGACCTGCGTTTACGTATCCAAAAGAAAGGATCTGGTAAAATCATGGACGCAACAACGCGCAAACACCTGCTCTGCGTCTGCGAAACGGCGATTTTTATCGCTCTTGCATTCGTACTCAACTTCGCCAAGCTGGAATTTGCCTGGCTGCAGGGCGGCTCCATCTCCCTGTCGATGATCCCGATTCTGGTGCTGTCGCTGCGCCGCGGCGCCGCCTGGGGCATTCCTGCCGGTTTGATTTTGGGCATCATCGACTGCGCGATGGACGGCGGCTTCGGCTGGGGAATCTGGTCGGTACTGCTCGACTATCTGCTCGCCTACGCGGCGGTCGGCACCTGCGGCTTCTTCTACAAGATGCGCAAGGCCGGCCCGGTGGTCGGCACGCTGGTCGGCTGCCTGCTTCGCTTTGTGGTACACTTTATCAGCGGCGTGACAATTTATAAAATTGCGGTTCCGACCGATGTCTACGGCCTCACTTTCTCTCCCGACGGTCTTGGACCGGTGATTTATTCGCTGGTGTACAACGGCGGCTACATGCTTTTCAACACCGTCATTGCCGTCATTGTCATTTTCATCCTGCAGAAGGCTGCGGGCAAGCTCCTTGCACCGCAGAACTGACAAACGTTTTTACCGAGCATGGACATGCTCCCTTTGGGAGACGTTCATGCTCTTTTTTTCATGCGAAAGCGTATCATCCTCCAAGGACGGCTCCAGCATGGCCGCTTTGTTCAGCACGCAATAGAGCCGTTGCCATTAAAAAGGTATTCAGCGGTGCCCCCCTGCATTTGCTATGCGCACAGGCAGACCCGCTGATTCGCCCGGGAAAAGACTTTCAGTGCTTTTGCCGGATTTGCAAAACCGCCGCGCTTCATCCGGCAGAGACCTCCGATTGAAACTGTACAAAAAACCAGGCGCAATCCGATTTTGCAATTGCTTCTGCCGTGCAAAATTGGATTTTGCCGTGCAAAATCTTATATTATGTCTGCCAAAGGGGCGATTTGACAAAAACAGCGCTTTTCAACCGTTTTTCATGAAATGCAGTCATTATGCAATGCGCATCCGCATTGCATAGCGCGCTGTGCAATGCGGAGATGAAAAGGATTTTGTAATTCATCGCGCTGAATCCAAGCGCCGGAAAACGCGGAAAAGCCTCGGATTTCAAGGCGTTCTGCGCACTTCGGCGCGCATTATATATTGAATAATACGGAGTTTTTGTTCAGCCGCTTGATCAGGGTGAGCCGCCTCCCCGCCTGTCGAAAAAGTGCGCATCCCGGCGCACTGCCGCATACACTGACTATGACACGCAATGCGATGCCGCATTCCGGCGCCGGCAAATTGCGGTCACAGACTTTCTTTTAGGGGGCAAACCATATGAAGCCTTTGTCCGATTTGCCCGCGGGCAGCCTCGCGGCGGTGTGCGCCGTCGGCGGCGGAACGCATCTGAGCCGGCGGCTGCTCGATTACGGGATTGTAGAGGGCACTGACATACAGGTACTGCAAAAAAGCCTCTGCGGCGACCCGACGGCCTATCTCGTCCGGGGCACGGTGGTCGCCATCCGCAGAGACGACGCAAAGGAGATTATGGTCGAATGACAGAGACCGTCTATACCGTCGCACTCGCGGGCAACCCGAATGTAGGAAAAAGCACGCTGTTCAACGCGCTTACCGGTTTGAATCAGCATACGGGGAATTGGGCCGGCAAAACGGTGGACGTGGCGCGCGGCCGCTTTTCCCATCGCGGCGCGGAATATCGTTTGATCGACCTGCCCGGCATGTGCTCGATGAAAAGCGACAGCGCCGAGGAAAAGCTGGCGCGCGACTTCATCGCCTTCGAGCCGATTGACGCGGCCGTCGTCGTTGCCGACGCGACGTCGCTGGAACGCGGCATACGGCTGACGCTCGAGGTGATGGAGGCGACGCCCCGCGTGCTCCTCTGCGTCAACCTGATGGACGAGGCCGCCAAAAAGGGCATCCGCGTAAACATACCGAAGCTGCACGAAAAGCTGGGCATCCCCGTCGTCCCGATGAGCGCAAACCGAAAAAAGGGCATTCGGGAGTTCAAGGACGCGCTGCGCGCCGTGATCGCACTGCCCGATCCATCGGCCGACGCGCCGCTGCCGGAGACGCTGCTCTACGATACCGAAACCGAAAACGCCCTGATGTACCTCCAGCCCTATCTCGCCAAAGCGCCGGGACTGAACACGCGCTTTGCCGCGATCTGCCTGCTGGAGGGCAGCGACAGCGCCGCCGAGACGATGGCGGAAAAAGCCCTGGTCGAGAAGGGCCGTTACGACGAGCATATCCGTAACGCACTCGCGGCACTCGAGACAAGCACGTGCGGCTTCGAGCGCCGGGTGGCGCGCCAAAACATTGAAAAAAGCGCCTCGATCTGCCGTGACTGCGTCCGCGCGCCCCGCAGCTACACAGACGGCGACCGGCGGGTAGACCGCATCCTGTCCTCAAAGGTATTCGGGCTGCCGATCCTGCTTCTGCTGTTCGGCTTCCTGTTCTGGCTGACGGCTGCGGGTGCGAATTACCCTTCGCAGCTTTTGATGCAGCTCTTCACCTACCTGGAAGGCGAGCTGTCGGCGCTGCTGACGTCCCTCGGCGCACCCGAGGCGCTGCGCGCGCTGCTGGCAGAGGGCGCCTTCCGCACGACGGGATGGG
>ERZ826764.2294-NODE-2294-length-18769-cov-12.503634_pt1 | contig 18769 bp, 15 predicted proteins | sample MGYA00519870_ERZ826764 | MGnify/ENA primary metagenome ERZ826764 (study PRJEB31778, sample SAMEA3449239) | human gut metagenome | biome: human gut; feature: human-associated habitat; material: faeces | place: United Kingdom | collected 2010/2012 ...
CCAGCCGCAGCGGCGTGCCCTTGAGCGGCCGTCCCTCCAGCGTCTGCCCCTGCCGGTGCCGGAAGGTCGCCTCGATGATCCCGATCACAAAGTCCGCCGCCCGCGTGCGCACCTCGTAACCGCCGCCCTCCACCATCCGCCTGAATCGCCCGCACGCCAGCGCGATCTCCCGCCCCGCCACGATCCGCCCGCTGAGCACGCCCTCCACATACCCGCACACGGCGTCCGCATACTTGCCATCCAGCCTCATCCGCTGTCAAGCCGCCTCAGCGCCTCAGCGAGGGGGTCGGCGGCCGGCCGGCTCATCGCGTCGCCCCGCAGCCTGCGCAGGGCGGATGGGGTCAGCCCCAGCTCCTTCTCGTGCTCCAGCAGCTGGGTGTAAACCTCGTCGCGTGCGGTCAGAAACGGGTTCTTGACGGCGTTTGTCGCCCCGGCCTTGTTCGTGTGCCGCACCACCGCATTCCCTCCGCTCTCGGCAAATTGCCGCTCGATCCGGTCCTGCTGCACGTACAGCGCCGCCGTGCGCTCGATGGTCCGGTCAAACTCCTCCCGGTACGTCCCCAGCCTGCGCATGTTGCGCACGATCTCGTTGCGGTACCGCCTCAGCGTCATCTCGTCCTTTGCCATCTCCCGTCACCTCCAGCGGCGTCCGTCCCCACATTCTCTCCACCGCGCAATACGTCCGCAGATACCGGCTGGGGAGCGTCTGCGGCGTGAACGGCCCGAACAGCCTGTCCATGTCAAAGTGCCGGCACAGCGTCGCCTCCCGCTGTGCGGCGGATGCCGTCCAGAATTTGGGCGTGCCGCACAGCCTGGCAATGGCCTCGCTGTCTCCCTCGCAGCCCCTGTGCGCGATCATGGAGAGCATCACCGTGGCGAGGCTGTCCGTCCCCATGCTCTCCACCGCCCACAGGGACCGGCCCTGATAGATCAGGTTGCCGCGCAGCCCGGCACCCAGCGTCCGGCCGATCTCCCCGCGGTAAGACCGCCTGCTTGCCGGCGCGCAGGCCATCGGCGTAGCGGGCATCGGACGGAACGGCGTGCTGTGCAGCACGATGCTCCATGGCCGCGTCCTTGCGGGCACGGCCCCGTCCGCCTCCCTCAGCGCCTCCCCAAATTCGCGCCAGTCCTCCACCGTCTCCGTCGGGTATCCGCAGATGTTGTACAGCTTGATCTGGTGCGGCGCCCCCTCATAGCGCAGCATGGCCTCGAGGAAACGCTGCATGATGATCCGCGTGATCTTCTTGTTGACGCCCACCCGCAGCCGCTCGCTGAATCCGTCCATGGCCGTTGTGCGCAGCCTCGCCCAGTCGATGCATCCCGGCCTCTCGTCAAGATCCAGCATGGCCCGCTCCCTGTCCTCGATCGACCCGAACAGGCCATCCTCCATGCGGTATTCGCGGTAGGGCGACACGAACCTGCGGTGCCACGTGTACCCGCAGAACAGACACCGGTGGTTGCACCCGATGGGCCCCTCGCAGAAGTCCCTCTTGGCGGACAGCCGGATCCGGTGTCCGTAGGGCCTGTCCGTCTGCGCGATCCGGTAGATGCGCTCCGGGCTGAACGTGTCCGCCCAGCACACGCTCTCATGCTCCCATCTCTCCCCGCGCTCGATCCCCCGCACCAGCGGCACGATCAGCTCCTCGCCCCGTCCAAACATCGCCGCGTCAAACCAGCGCAGAAACGGGGCGACGTGCAGCACGCCCGCCCCGCCAATCAAAACCCGGTAATCCCCTGGCCGCCAGCGCATCCTCTCCGCGATAAACGGCCACCAGTCACAGTCGCTCGTCAGGCTGACCAGCACCACGTCATAGGTGTGCACCGTGGCAAGTCCCGCATACTCCACGGCATACCCCGCGCGCTCCAGGCAGTCGATCACCACCCTCAGCCCCACAAACTGCCGCGTGTCCATGCACTCATTCTTGTAGCAACCCTTGCTGTAGCGCTCCTGCACATACGCGCAGATCCTCATGCCCGCACCTCGAAAACGAAGCCGCACTTGGGGCAGTGCATCACCTGCACGCCGTCCTGCCTGTTTTCGCCGCCGTCCTCCTCCAGATCGATGGGAGACACGTCCGGAAGCCGCCAGTCAATGTCCATCCCCTCAAAGTCCAGCCCGTCGAGCTCCTGTGTCAGGCGGTCAAAGTCCCATCCGGCCAGCTCGCTCATCTTGTTGTCCAGCAGCCGGTATTTGCGTTTCTGCCCCTCGCTCAGGTCATCCTCCACCTGCACCTCACACTCCGTCCAACCCAGCCGCTGCATGGCCTTGAGCCTCGTGTGCCCCGCCAGCACCACCATGTTCTCATCCACGATGATCCGCGCCCGGTACCCGCACTGCCGGATGCTCTCGGCCACTGCCTCGACTGCATCGTCATTTCGCCTCGGATTGTTCTCATACGGCACAATCTCCGCGATTTGCACTCTCCTGATTTGCATATACATCCCCCTTTATCTGTTTTCATTCCGGGGAGGGAAAAGCCTTCCCCCTCCGGGCGCGCACCCCCGCCACATTAGACCGCGCGCGCGGGGGGGATCCCTCCTCTGCCCCGCACGCGCCCTCAAAACCGGCCCCGATTTCCCCCTTTTTCCGGGTGCTTTTTGTTGTGGCACGCTCCGCAAAGAGCCATGCCATTGGCCGGATCATAGGCCAGATCCGGCCGGTCTGCCAGAGGTTGGATGTGATGGGCCACCGTGGCCTGCACGGGCAGGCCCTGCGCATCCAGCCGGCCATAGCGGCGGCACTCCTCGCACAGGTAGCCCGCGCGGCGCAGCACCTTGGCCGCCCAGGCTCTGTGCCTCGCCTTGTTGTAATGCGCGATGCTGCTCATACCGTCCGCCCCTTTCGCCTCCACGCAAAGAGCGGGCCGCCACGTCCCGGTGGTTGCCCGCTCTTTCATGCTAGCATTATACCACGGATGAGTGCGACATTTCGCGACATCTTTGCCCTCCGGCGCACTTTTTTGCGCCCGGCCCCGTCCGGATGCCGCCGGATCACGTCCGGATCCCACGCGCGTCCATCTGCGCCTGCACATCCCTCTCAGTCTCGGAACTCTTGCACAAAATGAATCTTCACATTTCACTCTGTTGCATATCCATAAACGCAATCGCTTCATAATCTGCGTTCAAAAAAGTCCTCCGGGGATTTCCCTGTAGTGTGGTGTACACATGTACTCTCTTCTTCCACGAGTTTTCCATATAGGAAAATCGTAACACATTTCCAGTGGTTTGTAAACGGGGAAATATTAATTTACGGTTACTTTACATTTCACAGTTTTGGTTCCGGATTTCACGGTGATCACTGCAGTTCCTTTTGCTTTTGCGGTGATCTTACCGTTGGAAGCTACAACTGCTACGGATGTTTTGCTGGATGTATAAGTTACTTTTTCCTGGCTTGTTACCGGAGCGAGAACTGGCTGTAATACCCTGCTCTGGCCTTTCTTTAAAGTTACTCCTGCCGGGATTCCGGAGATTTTTGTTGTTTTTACAGTTGTCGGCTGAACAGTAACTTTCACTGTTTTCTTAAGACCACTCTTTAATGTGATCGTGATCGTTGCAGTTCCCTTCAATGCACCGGCTGTAACTGTGCTGGTTCCATTCGTTTTTCCGGATACTGTGACAACCTTTGTATTACTGGATTTCCAGGAAACGATGGAGTCACCGCTTTTCAGGCCGGAAACTTTCAGCACTGTCGTTTTCTGTTTTGTCTTTAAGAGAAGTGAAGTTACGGAAGTTTTCATATATGGTGTTAATTTCTTTCCATAATCTCTGGTCTCTGTTTTCTGACAGGTATCGCAGATACGTGTCTGAACTTCCGGTTTGAATACTGTTGCTGCTGTTTTTGTAGTCCATGCTGTAAAGCTGTGGCCAATTGCAGGAATTTCTTTCTGCTCGCCAAGGATCTTTTTGCAGACACTGCAGTACGGAATTTCCATTCCTTCTTTTTCACAGGTAGCTGCTTTTATCACAAGCATTGTTTCTGTATGACCCAATGCCGGAATCTCCTGCTGCTCTTTCAGAGTTTTTCCGCAGGCTGTACAATGGCTTCCTTCCGTTTTTCCTGGTGTTTCACAGGTTGGCTCTACTGCCTTATCTGTAACCGCTTCTTTATGACCGGTTGCCGGAACTTCTTTCTGTTCCTTCAGTATTTTACCGCAGATAAAACAATGACTTCCTGCCGTTTTTCCTGCCTCCTCGCAGGTCGCTGCTACTGCCGGATCAATGGTTTCTGTATGGCCAAGAGCCGGAATTTCTTTCTGCTCTTTCAGTACTTTGCCGCAGACGGAACAATGACTTCCTTCCGTTTTTCCTGGTGTTTCACAGGTGGCGGCTGTTGCCTCATCGGTTACTTCTTCTGTGTGTCCGGTTGGCGCAATTTTTTCCTGTTCTTTCAGTACTTTGCCGCAGGTCTGGCAATGGCTGCCTTCGGTCTTTCCGGATTCTTCGCAGGTTGGAGCTACGGCTTTATCGATCACTGCTTTATGATCTGTTACCGGAAGCTCTTTATGGCTGTTCAGAATTTTGTGGCAGGTGCTGCAGTATACCAGGGCATTTCCCGGTTCCTGACAGGTCGCTGCTTTTGTTACCATTTCCGCTTCTTTGTGTCCCTGTGCCGGAATTTCCTTCTGGGCTTTCAGGATCTTATCGCAGATCTTACAATGACTTCCCTCAGTTTTTCCTGCTGTTTCACAGGTGGCTTCTATGGCCTTATCAATGACTTCTTTATGTCCAAGAGATGGCGTTTCTTTCTGAACTCTCAGTACTTTACCGCAGACTGCACAATGGCTTCCTTCGGTTTTTCCTGATTCTTCACAGGTTGCTGCTACTGCCTCATCGGTTACTTCCTGATGCTCGATCATCGGAAGTTTTTCTGTTCTGGTTTTCTCGCAGTTTGTACAGGTGTAGCTCTGCTCACCTTCTTCGGTACAGGTTGCTTCTTTGACGGTTTCTCCTGCTTCCCAGTTATGACCGGTTGCCGGGATTATTTTCTGCTCTTCTAATACTTCACCGCAGACGGAGCAATGGATTCCCTCAGTTTTTCCATCTTCGGTACAGGTTGGTACTACAGGATCAACCGTTATCGGATCATGGCCTGTCGCCGGAATTTCTTTCTTATCGGTCAGGATCTTATGACAGGTGCTGCAAAATACCATCGCATTTCCTGGCTCTGTACAGGTTGCGGCTTTGGTTACTACTTCGACTTCTGTATGTGGAGATGCCTCAATCTCCTCCTGGGATTCAAACACTTTACCGCAGACAGAACAATGGCTTCCTGAAGTTTTTCCTGGTTTCTCACAGGTTGCATCTTCTGCTTTATCGTCCACGATCGTATGGCCGGTTGCCGGAATTTCTTTTTCATCCGTCAGGATTCTCTTACAGCTGCTGCAGTATACCAGGGCATTTCCCGGTTCTTCACAGGTCGCTACTTTGGTTACTACTTCTACTTCTGTATGAGCAAGACGTGGAATTCCCTTTCGTGGTTCCAGGACTTTCTGGCATACAGAACAGTAGCTTCCGCCTGTCCATCCCATGGATTCACAGGTTGGTGCGATCTCTGCATCGGCTACTTTTCTGTGGCCGGTTGCCGGAATCTTTTTGTGATAATTTAAAACTTTCTCGCAGGTGCTGCAATATACAAGAATGTTTCCTGCCTCTTCGCAGGTCGCTTCTTTTGTTATGATCTCAGCTTCTTTATGACCCAGTACCGGAATCTCTTTCTGGGCCTTTAAAACTTTCTCGCAGGTCTTACAGTGGCTTCCCTCTGTTTTTCCTGTTTTCTCACAAGTCGGGTCTACGGCCTCGTCGATTACTTCTTTATGACCGGTTGCCGGAACTTCTTCCTGCGCTTTTATAATTTCGTTGCATACAGAACAGCGGATTCCTGCTGTTTTTCCTGCTTCCTCACAGGTCGGTGCTATAGCTTCATCGATCACCTCTGTATGACCCAGGGCAGGGATTTTTTCTGTTTTGGTTTCCTGGCATTTTGTACAGGTATAACTCTGTTCACCTTCCTCTGTACAGGTTGGCTCACGATGGGATTCTTCTGCTTTCCAGTCGTGGCCGGTTGCCGGAACCACGTCCTGGAATTCGAGGATTTTTCCACAGACAGAACAATGTTTTCCCTCGGTTTTTCCATTTTCGGTACAGGTTGGCTCTACAGCTTTATCAATGACTTCGGTATGGCCTGTTGCCGGAACTTCTTTCTGATCGGTAAGGATCTTATGGCAGGTGCTGCAATATACTATTGCGTTTCCTGGTTCTTCACAGGTTGCTGCCCTGGTTACCAATTCTACTTCTGTGTGACCAGTTGCTGGAATCTCTTCCTGTTCTTTTAAGATCTTTCCACAGATCTCGCAGTGGGTTCCTTCGGTTTTTCCTGCTGTTTCGCAGGTCGCTTCTATTCTTTCATCTGTTACCTCGGCATGTCCACGAGCCGGGATCTCTTCCTGAGCCTGGAATACGAAATCGCATCTGGAGCAGTGGCTTCCCTCGGTCTTTCCTGGTGTTTCACAGGTCGGGTCTATGGCTTCATCCTTTACTTTCTCATGGCCTAAAGCGGAAATACTTTCTGTCATGGTGTTTCCACAGTTCATACAGATCAGTGTACGCTCGCCATCTTCGGTACAGGTTGCTTCTTTTGTAATTTCTTTTTCTGTCCAGCTATGTCCTGTCGGAGGAATTTCCTGCTGCGTCTGAAAAACAAATCCACATTCAGAACAATGGCTTCCTTCGGTTTTTCCCGGCGTCTCGCAGGTCGGTGCTACATATGCATCTTCAACTATCGTATGTCCGGTAGCCGGAATTTCTTCCTGGGCTTTGAGCACAGTACCACAGACAGAGCAATGGCTTCCCTCGGTTTTTCCTGCTGTTTCACAGGTCGCTGCTACACCTTCATCAATCACCACATTATGTTCCTGAAGCGGAATCTCTTCTTCATAAAACTCTCCGCAAAGACTGCAGATCATCTTTTTCAGGCCGGTTTCTGTGCAGGATGCCGGATGTATGATCGTTTCTTCATAAGAATGGTCGTGGTTCGGATCATAATTATAGTACACCGTTGCATGGTTAATATCATCTTCTGTTAAACCATATTTATCCCATTCTGCCTTTGAGCCAGTGTATCGAATCACGGAAAGGCCAATGCGCTCTGAAAAAGCTGTGTTTGCAATTTCTGTTACCGTATTCGGGATCGTGATAATGCTCAAATTCTCGCAAGAACAAAACGCTTTCTGGTTGATATCAGTTACGCTTTCCGGTATTTCAATTCTTCTGATATTGTAGCAATACTCAAATGTACTATCACTGATCTCCGTTAGATTCTTTGAAAGTTTCACAGTTTCAAGATTGAAACAACCGGAAAATGCACTGCTTCCAATGCTGCCGACTCTGTCTGGAACTGCAATTTTTTTTAAGCTGCCACAGGAAGCAAATGCTCCACTTCCAATATTTTTCAGCACAGATGGAAATGTTACTTTTTCCAGTGAATAACAGCCGCTAAACGCATTATCTCCAATATTTCTTACATTTTCCGGTATCACAATTTCTTTTAACGCCGCACAGCTGAAAAATGTCCCTTCCTTTATATTGATAATACCGCTTGGTAATTCAATACCTGTCAGGCTGCTGCAGTTCTGAAATGCTCTCTGATCAATCTCTGTTACTGTTTCAGGGATTGTAACAGTTTTAAGACTTTCGCAGGTATTAAACAGATATTCTGGAAGAGTTGTAACACCTTCCGGAATTGTGATCGAAGTGATTTTTTTGCAATCCCAGAAAGTGTTTTCGCCCAGTTTTTTCAGATTCTTGGGCAAAGTCAGTTCAGTGAGATTCTCACAACCACAAAACGCCTGATTTCCTATATATGTTACATTATCCGGAAGTGTCACACTCTTTAAGTTCCGGCATCTGTTGAAAGTATTATCCCCGATTTCACTGATTCCCTGTGGAAGCTCTGCTTTTTTTAATTTACTACAGCCCCTGAAAACTCCTCCACCGATTTTTGTAACACTTTCAGGAAATACGATTTCCGTAAGATTACTGCAATTTTCAAATACCCGAATTAAAATCCTTTCGAGTCCTTCCGATAAACTTACATCCTCGAGACTTGTGCAGTCATAAAATGCATATGATCCAATATCTGTAACATTTTCAGAAATCGCAACTTTTTCAATATTATTCCATCCTGAAAAAGCAGATTCTCCTATCTCCGTGATCCCATCTTCTACACTTACTTCAAATATGTAATTTTTATAACTGTTCCATGGCTCCAGCGTATCACTTCGATTCAATATTGCTCCATCGCCTTTAAATACCAGTTTCCCGTCTTTATACAGGATCCAGCTGATCGAGCCATTATAGCCTGACGCACGGACACTGTTATCTTTGTCAATTGCCTCTGTTCTGGTAGATCCGCAGGATTTACAGGTATATGTCCTTTCTCCTACTTCTGTTGCCGTAGGATATTTGGTTATTTTTCCTTCGTCCCAGCTGTGGCCGGTTGCCGGAATTTCTTTCTGTTCCTGATAGACCTCACCACATACAGAACAGTGACTTCCTTCTGTTTTACCCGGTGTTTCGCAAGTTGGTGCTACTGCCTCATCAATGACTTTCGTGTGGCCGGTTGCCGGAATTTCTTCTGTTTTTGTTTTCTGGCATCTTGTACAGGCGTATTTTTTCTCACCTTTCTCTGTACAGGTGGCAGGAGTGACTTCAAGCTCTTCCCAGTCATGTCCCAGTGCCGGGAAAAGTTCCAGCTGTTCCTGAAGGATTTTTCCACATACGGAACAATGACTTCCTTCAGTCTTTCCATTTTCTTCACAGGTCGCCTCTATCGCTTCGTCTTTTACCACTGTGTGTCCGGCAGGCGGAACATCTTCCTGTTCTTTCAAAACTTCATTACATACAGAACAGTGACTTCCCTCTGTCTTTCCACTTTCTTCACAGGTAGGTGCTACTGCCTCGTCAATAACTGCTTTATGCCCGGCAGCCGGAATCTCCTCATTGTAGGAATCTCCGCAAAGACTGCAGATCATTTTCTGGAGACCTTTTTCTGTACATGTACTTGCTTCTATAATGTGTGGCTCATAAGAATGTTCATGGTTTGGATCGTAATTATAATAAACGGTTGCATTATGGATATTGCTACTCGTTAATCCCAGTTTATCCCATTCTTCTTTTGAGCCGGTAAATCTGATAACCGAAAGATTACTGCTGGAATTAAAAGCATATTTGCTGATACTTGTTACCGTATCCGGAATCGTCAGGATTGAAATTCCAGTATAATAAAAGGCATCTTTCTCTATGCTGGTTACTCCCGCCGGTATCGTAACTTCTCCAAGAACAGAACAGTATTCAAACATATTCTCTGTAATACTGGTGATATTTTTGGATAATTTTACGTTTCTGAGGCTGGAACATGCGGAAAATATCTGATCCCCAATATTTTTAATACTGTCCGGCATTGTAACTTCCTTCAGGACTAAACACCCGTAAAATGTCATATTTTCAAGACTTTCTACTCCATCCTGGATTGTTACTGTTTTCATTGCCTTACAGCTTCGAAAAGCTTCTCTTCCAACAGTTTTTACATTACCTGGGATTTCTATAGACTGGAGACTACCGCAATTTCCAAATGCATAAGCTCCTATAGTTGTTACATTACCCGGGATACTTATGGACTGAAGGCTGCCGCAATCCGCAAATGCGTCATTTCCAATATTTTCTATTCCATCTGGCAAAGTGACTGTCGAAAGATTTGTACATCCATCAAATAAATGCTCAGGTATATCTGTAATTCCTGATGGCAGCGTTATATCCGTTAAGTTTCTACAATATGAAAACGCATATTTTCCAAGATTTTTCACTTTATCTGGAACTTTTATTGTTTTCAGAGAAGAACAGCTTCGAAAAGCATTTTCACCAATACTTCTTACTCCATCCGGAATATTGATCGACTGAAGACTACTGCATCCGCAAAATGTATCCTGGTCTATATTGGTAATATTTTCCGGAAGCACAATTTCTGTTATTTTTTCACAGCCGGAAAATGCATTATCCCCGATCGTTGTTACTACTTCCGGAATATCAATATTTTCCAGACTGCTGCAGTCGTAAAATGTATATGACGGAAGCGTTGTAATATTTTTCGGAATATTAACTTTCGTAAGTTTCTTACATCCAGAAAAAACATTCGTTCCCATGCTTTCCAGATTTTCCGGCAATACAACTTCGGTAAGATTTACACATTCCTGAAACTCACCGTTTCCAAGACTCTTCAATCCTTCCGGAAGTGTTACACTCTTAAGGCCACTGCATCCCCAGAAAATACCCCATTCCATTGTTGTAACTTTATCCGGAATTTTAATGCTTTCCAGTTTCGTACAGTTTTCAAATGCATTCTGTCCAATTACTGTAATACTTTCAGGCAAAACAATATTTTTAAGGCTGATGCATTTTTCAAACATATACTCGGGAATTCTTTCCAGGCTCTCCGATAATGTTACATTCTCCAGACTTGTACATTCCTCAAATACATGCGTTCCGATCGTTATAACACTATCTGCGATCATAGCGCTTTCAAGAGCACCACATCCGGAAAAAGTATAATCTCCAATACCTGTAATACCTGCTTCCACTGTCAGACTGGTTATCTGCCCCTTATAATTATTCCATGGTACAGATGCTCCATAATAAGAAGGCATATCACCGGTGCCCGAAATTGCCAGTTCACCGTCTTCATACAAAGTCCATGTGATATTATCAGCCACAGCTCCACTGGCCTTAACACTCTTCGCAACCTGCGTATCTGCAGGATCTGCACTCTCCCCGTCCGAAAACATATCAACCGCAACTGCATCCGTTTCCTCTTTTTCCAGAGAATCACTTCCCTGCGTATCCTGCTGAAGTTCTTCATCCTGAGATATCTCATCTGCGATATCATTCTGTTCTGCATTTCCATCAGACGCTGCATCTGAGATATCTCCCTGCACCGCACTTCCATCTGCCGCTACATCTGCATTCTCTTCCTGCGCCGTACCTTCGTCAAAAATTCCATCTGCTTCAGAAGAAGCTACACTGGCATTTCCATTCTCCAGTTGTTCTGATCCTTCATCTGCTGTCCCTCCGGAACTGTCCGTCAGAAATCCCGGATCATCAAAAGCAAAAACCTCTGTCGGAGCCGCAGACAAGACCATCACAGATGACAGCATAACTGCCAGAACCTGTTTCAATTTCATTCCCCATCCTCCTGTCTTTTGTCCAATAAAGCGGACATTCACATTCCGCTCTGCTACATGTATATGAACGCAAACACTTCATAACTTACGTTCACACTCTATATCAAAATTCTACCCTACATCCCCAAATAAAGCAAAGCCAAACCAGGCATTTCCGGCAGATTTGGCACTATTGCTGATTGTTTCTGCGAGAATTTGTCTAATTTTTTCAACAGTGTAAATCCCTTCCGACGTAAGTTGATCCTGTCCGGAAGCCAGTTCCATATCCCTGGAACATTCCCAAATAATCTCTTATAAGTTAATCAAATATTCATACTACACATTCGGCATAAAAAAAACACACAGCAGTTTTCATTCCTGCCATGTGTCATTAACTATCATTCCAAATCTACATCCAGATCAGATAGATATCGCCATCCAAATTCCACCTTATCATGCGTTTCATACACTCACATCCGTCTCTGCCTGTACATCCACCGCCAAACCATCCGAAAAGCAATGGTCGTCAACGTCATACCTGCAGCCATGCTCGCCGCAAAAAGGATCGTATAAATCCCGTCCTTCTGAAAATTCGCCCAGTCCTTCATCATCATCCAGTTCATAGTACGATACAATGCCGCCCCCGGAATCAACGGAATCGTAGCAGAAACCAGAAAAACCGTAACCGGCGTCTTGTGAACCCTCGCCATACACTCCGCATACAAAGTAATCGCCACCGTTGACCAGAAACCACAGACATATGGACTGGGAGTCACAAACTCCACCGCCAGATAAACCGCCCAGGACAAACAGCCCCCCAGAGCCGCAAACCACAATTTTTTACCATGTATATTAAACAACGCCGCAAAACCAAGCGACCCTGTAAAGGATACAATCAGCTGTATGATCTCTCTCATATTTTTCCTCCATATTCATGGACACACCGTTGTCTCTGTTACCGTTCTTCGCCATGATCACATTTCTGCCTGAACCCCCTCAGAACAACAGATTCGCCGCTGTAAAACCAAGTCCCACAACCAGCGCCAGCAAAATCGACTCCATACACCGGATCAAACCCGTGATCGTATCCCCGGAAAACATATCACGCAGCGAATTAGTAAACGCAATACCCGGAATCAGCAACATAATATTACCAATACTGATCAGATCCGCATGATGCCCCAGCCCGATCAGCACAGTAAGATTGGAAAGGACACCACCCGCTCCACAACACAAAAGCACCGTAAGCAGCGAATTCAGCGCCCCCATTTTCACAAAAGCCTCAAACAACTTCAACGCAATACCGATCAACGCCGAAGCGATCATATCATTAAGATCCCCGCCAAAAAAAACAGAAAACGACCCGGAGATCACCGCATAGATCAAAATCTGCGTCCGAAAAGAATATCCCTTTTTATTCCGGATCACATCCAGCCGCCTCTGAATCTCCTCCGGCTTCGGTCGAAACTCACAGATAAATCTGGAAAGCTGATTCAGATCATCCAGCCTCCCCAGATCATTCGCCATCCCCGGCACCCGCCGCGTCTGCGTACAAATCCCGAAATCCTCACCATAAATCGTCGTCACAATACTGGAAGTAATGGAAAAAACATCCGCCCGGGAAGCACCATAAGCCAGGCAGATACGACGGATCGTATCCTCAACACGCCCAACTTCAGCACCACAGCAAAGAAGCTGCTCCCCAATCGTCATCGCATAATACAAATACTGCTCCGCCTCATCCCTCGTCATCCGGCACACCTCCCTGTACAACTATTTCATCCCCATCTATTTTAGGACAGCTAAATATCAAAAGCAACCAAGTTCCCCACGTTTAAATATTCATTTCTTCTATATTTCCTCAAAGCAACAAACTCCCAACGCCCATCAAGCCGACAACGAAACACCCAATACCTCTAAGCCAACAGCAAAGCGCCCAATACCTCTAAGCCGACAGCGAAGCGCCTCGGCCCCCACCACCTCCCGTCAGACCACAAGGAAACTCAGCCTTTCCTCCCAGCCGTCCAGCGAAGCGCTGACGGCTCATCCAACCTCCGGGAAACCACTCAACCTCACACCCTAATCCAACCTCCCGAGCAGCCGCCTCATACTCTCCGTCTTGAAACACCAGCTGGCAAGGCGTGTGCTGTCTGGCGACGGCTCTGCAGGAGGGGTGCTGATTCTTAGCCGGTGGAAATCTGCGTTGCTTCAAAAATTCTCGCTGTCTGAGCGGCTTCAGACGCGAGTTCGAGAATTTTTGAAGCGGTTTTAGCAGATTTTCAGCGGCTTAGAAGTCAGCCCCCGACGAAGCCCCGGCGCCGGACAGCACACGCCTTGCCAGCGTCCGTACCTTATTATCAAAGAAAAAAGCCGCCCAGACAAACAATCCAGGCGACTCCCAAAATCCAATGCTCAGCTCTATATTCAATTAATCACATCTTAAACCAGCTTGCCACCAAGATCACGGCAAGCAGCCAATCCCTCATCATCAGGAGTATTATTGCAGATAAGCCCCTCATCCTCAACAAGCTCAGCCCCAGCATCCTTAGCTCTGTCGCACCAGGTTCTCATCCATTCACCATCGCCCCAGTCATAGGAACCAAACAGCGCAACCTTCTTACCAGACAGTTTACCCTCAAGATCAGAGAAAAACGGCTCAAACTCACCATCCTCAAGCTCCTCATCCCCCATAGCCGGACAACCAAGAGCCAGAACATCAAAAGAAAGCGCTTTATCCACATCAGCATCAGCCACTTCCATAATCTCAACATCTGCACCAGCAGCCTTGGCACCTTCCTCAACAGCCTGCGCCATAGCCTCTGTGTTACCTGTAGAAGACCAGTAAATAATTCCTACCTTGCTCATCTCAAAAACCTCCTGTTTTAAACTTTATATTATACGCACATCTGAGATGTACAGAGATGCTTCATACCAACAACCTGCAAAATCGAATACCCCGCACGGATCTGCGCCGCAGTAAACTCCCGGCACTTATCATAACTGTCAAAAACCCTGCGAGCCTGCTCCACGTTATCATAAACCTTCCAGTAACCACACATCTTGCAGCCACTGCCCCCGAACTTCCGAAAGCCCTTCACATCCTCAATAGGATACCCCAGAAAAAGCCCGATCTCATGAGGAAACTCCGTCTTATGAAAAAATCTCTCCTTCAAACGGACAATCATCTCATCCAGAGAACCATCTATATTATAGCCATCCTGAAGCAAAAGATTCCTGGCCTCATCCTGCGCCAGATATTCCTGCAGCATATCCGGCCGGTACACCAGAAGTAGATAATGCTTCCTGCATCCACAGATGATCTCCATACGGATACCCTCCCGTTCAAGACCCTCCTTATAATCCGAAATGATCTCCGGTAGCTCCGGCATCCTCTCTTTGGAAAAAGAAACAAGATTCGCCGGTTTCATTCCCATTAAAACAGGGGAACAATGATAACCTATGACAGATTCAAATTTTTCACAAGTCATTTGCATTCTCCTTTACGCTTTAGTTAGATTTCTCTAACTATTGTAAATATACTACTAAAGTTAGTCTCTGTCAACTTATTTTTTTAAAATTTTCAATAAGAATTTTTTACTGATAAAATCCCATCATTATGGGCAAAATATACCTGATAAAACAGTCTGACAGATACTTTTTTTATTTCCGATCAGAGCAGACAAATAAAAATATCCTTACTTCATCTGACCATGTAAAGCAAATATACACAAATATATAATAGAAAATTAGTATAGAATTTTATCGCAAAAACTCTTGACAAAATAAGTCCTGTCGTATATTATAATATCAGTAATAATTACTATTACTGATAGGGAGGAAATATTATGGCAGCACTTAAATACAGCCGTCAGAGAGAATCGATCAAGGAATTTCTGAGATCCAGAACAGATCATCCAACGGCAGATACAGTATACGAGAATCTTCGGCAGATTTATCCGAATATCAGTCTCGGAACTGTCTACCGTAATCTTTCTCTTCTCAGTGACATCGGCGAGATCCGGAAGCTGACCAATTTCGGAAGCGCGGACCGCTATGATGGACGCGTCGCACCGCACTCACATTTCATGTGTACGAAGTGCAACCGGGTGATCGATATGCAGTCAGACAGTCTCAATGGAATTCTGGAGCAGGCAGCCGCAGAATTTGTCCATGGCAAGGTTTTTGACGTAGATGCAAGCTTCTATGGAATCTGCAAGGAATGCCTTAAAAAAGAAGAAAAACAGTCTTGACAAAATAAAGATCACATGTTACTATAAAACAGTAATAATTACTATTATTAATTAAGAAGAAACACAACTAAACAATAAATTTCAATAAGAAAAGGAGATTATCACTATGGCTAAATGGGTATGTACAGTATGCGGTTATGTTTATGAAGGCGAGCAGGCACCGGAAGCCTGTCCAGTATGTAAAGCACCAGCTTCCAAATTCCAGAAACAGGAAGGCGAGCTCACATGGGCAGCTGAGCATGTTGTAGGCGTAGCTAAGGGTGTCAGCGAAGACATTCTTGCAGACTTAAGAGCAAACTTCGAGGGTGAGTGCTCTGAGGTTGGTATGTATCTTGCAATGGCAAGAGTTGCTCACAGAGAAGGATATCCGGAAGTAGGTCTCTACTATGAGAAAGCAGCTTACGAGGAAGCAGAGCATGCAGCTAAATTCGCAGAGCTCCTTGGTGAAGTTGTAACAGACAGCACAGAGAAGAACCTTCAGATGCGTGTAGAGGCTGAGAACGGCGCTACAGCTGGTAAATTTGACCTTGCTAAACGTGCGAAAGCTGCTAACCTTGACGCAATCCATGACACAGTACATGAGATGGCTAAGGACGAGGCAAGACACGGAAAAGCATTCGCCGGTCTGCTTAAGAGATACTTCGGTAAATAAGAAATCCGCATAAAATAAGGATTTTTACAAAGAGAGGATAGAGAAATCTGTCCTCTCTTTTTTGCTGCTTCTGCTGATTTTTTATATTTCCTGTGTCCTTTGCGTGTCCTGCTGCCTTTTTGAAAATCCTAAAAGCAAGAAAATGTGTCTTTAAAAAATGTGTCCCTCATTTTAGTTATTCTCTGTCATATTTACAGGCTGTAAAAGTGTCACTTGCGTGTCCCACTGCCTTTTGAAAAGTCCAAAAGTAAGAAAATGTGTCCTTAAAAAATGTGTCCCGAAATTTAATTGTTTTCAGTCATGTTTACAAGCTTATAAAAGCTTGTTCTTTTGGTATTTGTCTGTTCCATTGCGGTCTTTGCAGTAATCTCTCCCGCTTTCCAAGAGGAATAGACTTCATTCCAGTTTTCGGGAAATGTGAGTGCGGGACGTCCAAGACGTTTTCCGTTCTGTTTGGCTGCTGCAATCCCCTCTGCTTGACGCTGTTTGATTGTTGTGCGTTCTTGTTCTGCGATTGTTCCTAATACTTCAATCAGAATGTTGTTCACCATCTCAAAAACCCACTCTTGCCCCTCTGGTAAGTCCATCATAGTAGTTGGCAAGTCAATCACTTTCAAACGAATGCCGTTGTCTTTGAAATACTGCAATTCGTTGTGAATGTCACTTTTGTTTCTGCTCAATCTGTCAAGGGATTTTACAACAAGTGTATCGCCGCGGCGCAGCATGGCATTTTTTAATGCTTGATAACCTTTTCTGTCTAAATCTTTTCCGCTTTCCTTATCTGTGATAATATCTCTTTCATCTGCTCCAAGAGCCTTGAAAGCTGCTATCTGACGGTCAAGGTTCTGTTCTTTACTTGATACTCTTGCATAATAGTATGTGCGGCTGTTCATGTTTGCGCCCTCCCATTTCCTTATGTTCGTATTATATCAAAAGTGTTCGTAAATATCAATATATTTTGCGAATATGTTTGCAAATATAAAAATAACTTTCTCGAACATAAAAATACACGCTATTTTGCGTGTTTGTAAAGGTGTACTCTTACGAACAGATATAAAACGGAGCAGGACACGCGCCCTGCTCCAAGTTATTCTAAATTACAGTCCAAGCAACTGTTTTTTCTTTGCTTCAAATTCTTCTTGTGTAATCACACCGCTATCAAGTAATTCTTTGAAATTTTTCAATTCTTCCGCCGTTCCAAGTGTTGCGCCATTTACTTTTTCTCCCTTTGGAGTTGAAACATATTGTGTATCATTTGCCGTTGCAATATTGTTCATTTTATCCTGCAATAAAATAGGTGGGATAATCGGAACAAAGATAGCCAAAATCAAACACAATGTAGCCATATCAGAGGAAATTCCTTTTGCTGCTGCCATTTTATCTACACGCTGTCCGGTTTTATATGTCCAGTAAATAATATAAAATGGAATAAATAAGCAAAGAAGTAATTTCTTTGTTGGATTGCGATATTCTTCATTTTCTGCTGCATTTGTATAACCAGTCATGCGGTAAATCCATATATAATACCAAATTCCAAAAGTGAATAGAAGCAGCAGAACGTGTTTTGCCATACCACAATAGATTTCGCTTGATACAGTTGTGTACGGTTTCGTATAATTGATTTCTTCTTTTTTGCATTGCACAGTCGGCTTAGTTTTTATAAAAGTAATCAATAATGCAACAAAAATAATGGCTGTTGCCAAGAACACACCACCAGAAACCACATGCGTAGGTATCATCCAGTTATCCCACATTGCACGCCAGCGATTACTCATAGTTACGTGTTGAGATTTACCATAGAGGATATAGAAAGCTCTCGCAAATGTTACTAAAAGTTCAATTCCTACTGCTATAATACTAATAATGATAGAAATTTTCTTTTCATTAGACATGACAATATAATATATAAGTGCGCCTATCATAATTGCAAATAAAATATAGCAAGCCGTAGTAGACCTCCATATTTGATGTTTTATCCTATTTGAGCCAAATGTCGCAAAGAATAATACTATAGTCGAAATAGCCAACAGCACAATCACTATAATTTGACTTATTCTTGAATTTTTCATTTTCATCCCTCTTCTTTTATGTAGTTTGCATTAAATTATTGACCGCAAGCCTTACGTTCAGCGGCACACCTTTCATTTGTATGTACTTTGATACCGTACTTGCGCTACGCCCCATAGCACGCCCTACGGCGGCATAATTGCCAAGCTGTGCATATAACTGATACATTTGAACGATTTCCTGCGGCGTTACACGCGGCGCACCCATTATTTTTTATCGGCAGCAGCTTTTTCTGCTTCTGCTTTCTTTTCAGCAATTATCTCTTTTTCTTTGTCAATTCGTTTTTTGGTTTCTTCAACATTAACTGTTTTCTTTTTGCGAGTAGAAGTCTTTGCATTAGTCTGTGTCAAAAGACGATTGTTTGTATCGTCCATAGCAGTAAAGAAAGAATGCCAGATACGCACGAGTGGTTCTACTGCTGTTGCACCATATTTTTCAAGTTTTTCATTTTCTTCTCCAATTTTTTTCCTCCATTTCCGTCCGTATGTCTGCGGATTCTACAGTACCGCCGATTTGTGTCTGGTCACGTGGCAGTTGATGTTCACCGCGCAGGGAAGTCCGGCAATGTGCGTCGGAAGCGTCTCGATGTT
>ERZ826764.2305-NODE-2305-length-18686-cov-4.869143_pt1 | contig 18686 bp, 17 predicted proteins | sample MGYA00519870_ERZ826764 | MGnify/ENA primary metagenome ERZ826764 (study PRJEB31778, sample SAMEA3449239) | human gut metagenome | biome: human gut; feature: human-associated habitat; material: faeces | place: United Kingdom | collected 2010/2012 ...
AATGCTGATAGATACTGTGTTTTAGCGGATAATCAGATTTTTATTGTGTTTTTTTCATAAAAACAAAAAAGCTACAATAATAAATGTGAAAAATTTCTAAAAAGCCTGATGGGATTTGAAATAAGAAAATAGCTGTGCTATGATAAACAAAGAGTAGAGGGGAAAATTGAACAGATCAGGAGATATAAATTTATGAAAAAAAGATTTCTGATTATGGCAGTATGTGTTTCCGCATGTATGCCTGTTTCTGCGCTTGGAGCGGAAATAGCCGGTCCGGCCATTTCAGGTACAGCACAGGAAAATACTGATAATAAAGAAGAAACAGTTTCAGAAGAAGCTATCGAAAAAAAGGATTCCGGGAAAATCGAGGACGAGATTACGGAAGTCCAGGATACTGTCACAGTAGCGGCAGATACAGATGTATTAGATTATCCTGGCAGAAAAGAGGGTTCTGTGATCGGTGAAGTGCTGGAAGAAGATGAAATCAGCCGTATAGGTACTATTGATGATATCTGGAGCAGGATTTTATTTGAGGATGATAATGGAGAAGAACAGGTGGGATATATTCCAACCTCTGTTTTGGAGGGTTATGAAGATAAGAATCATGTAGCTTCAGATGCAACCTCAGATGGAACTGTAGAAGCAGGAATTATACATAAAAGTACAGGAGAGGGCGTATTTGCAGAAGCAGTAGAAGGTGTTACTCAGACAGGGGGAAATGCAGGTGTTCTTGAAGGACAGCCGATTATGGTTTCCGCAGACAGCAGCCTTCGTCCACTTGGTGTTTTCCATATTACCCATTACTGCCAGTGCAGCATTTGCTGCGGTCCGTGGGCAAACGGAATCACATCCACAGGTGTGACAGCTACCACGAACCGTACTATTGCAGTAGATCCAACTGTAATTCCTTACGGTTCTAAAGTAGTTATCAATGGACAGGTCTATGTGGCAGAAGACTGCGGCGGCGCCATTAAGAACAACCGCATTGATATTTATATGGGAAGCCATGCGGAAGCGTTGAACAGCGGTGTATTTGATGTAGAAGTTTATCTTTTGGAAGAGGGATCATCCGTTCAGGGTATAGAAGGGATTCAGGAAGGGAATCAAGAATAATATGAAAATTTTGTGAAAAATTGTGCATATTTAGTTCGAAAATGTACTAGCCAATGCGGTACTTCTAGTGTATAATGTTTAGGCAGATACTGCCATGACGTGAATTATGGGAAATCAGAAGGAAAATATGGCAGATTTACAGGATAACAAATAGATAAGGTGAAAACAAAATTATGGTAAAAGTAAAAATTAGCGACTGGAAAGCTGATTCATCCATGGATGAGGCTTATAAGGCACTTCGTACAAACATTCAATTTTGCGGTGCCGACAAAAAGGTGATTGCATTTACAAGCTGTACCCCGAATGAAGGAAAGAGTAATGTAACTTTCCATCTTGCAGCTTCCCTTGCAGAGAGTGGTAAATCTGTACTTTTGATTGATGCAGACCTTCGTAAATCCGTACTTATGGGACGTGTACAGGTTGAGGAAGAAGTGAAGGGACTGACCCACTACCTGTCCAAGCAGGCGAAACTGCAGGACGTTATCTGCGCAACCAATCTTCCCAAGTTTCACATTATTTTTTCCGGTGTTGTACCGCCGAACCCGGCAGAGCTTTTAGGAAGCAGACAGTTTAAAGACATGATCCGTGTTGTAAGAGATGTATATGATTACATTATCATAGATACACCGCCTCTTGGACGAGTAATCGACTGTGCAGTTGTGGCGGATTCCTGCGATGGAACTGTCATTGTAATCGAATCCGGCAGTATCAGCTACCATTTTGTACAGGAGATCAAGGGGCAGCTGGAGAAGACCAACTGTCCGATTATCGGTGCAATTTTGAACAAGGTAGATACCAAGGAATATGGTAAATACGGTAAGTATGGTAAATATGGCAAATATGGCAAGTACGGAGAATACGGAAAATATTGATCCGTCATTATTCGAGATTGTTATATGAAAAGATTGGAAATGGGCGAAGCGAATGAAAGGTATTTATGATATTCACTGTCATATTGTTCCGGGAGTTGATGATGGAGCGAAGGATCTCAAGACATCTGTACGCATGCTCCAGAAGGAATATGATGATGGTGTCCGCAACATTATTGCCACTCCGCATTTTCGATATGATATGTTTGAGCCGTCTTTGGAACAGGTTAAGAAGCAATTCCTTCGTGTGAGGAAGGCTGCCGCTGAGATTGGAGAAGACGGTATTCAGATGTATCTGGGCTGCGAGCTTCATTCCAGTATGGATATGACAGACTGTCTGAAAAAAGGTGAAAGACTTACCATGTCAGGTTCCCGTTATGTGTTAACGGAGTTTCGGACTTCAGACGAAAAGTCCTATATCAGGGAACGGGTGCAGGCATTGATCCGGAAAGGGTATTATCCTATTATCGCACATGTAGAACGCTATCATTCGGTAGTAAAAAACGGTCTGGATTTTATTGATGAACTCAGGGATATGGGTGCCTATATCCAGATGAATGCGGACAGTATTATTGGTGAGGATGGCTTTATGATCAAGCGTTTCTGCAAGAAAGTAATTAAAGAAGAAATGTTGGATTTTGTGGGGTCTGACGGTCATGATCTGGCCAGACGAACGCCTCACATTGGCAAATGTTACGACAAAATTGAAAAAATGATGGGTACGGATTACGCGGATATGATTTTTATCAGCAATCCGGAGTGCATTATAAATAACGAGAGATTTTGACTTTTATATATGGGATGTCGTTGGAAACGATGTATCTGTTTAGAAAAAGTAAAGAAAATTACAGGGTAACGGAGAAGAAGAATGGAAAATCAGGTTACAAATAATAACGATGAAATTGAAATCAATTTAGGTGAGATTTTTCACCTGATTCTTAGCAGGCTGGGATTGATTATTCTTTCCGGTATCATTCTGGGTGTGATTTCCATTATCGGAACAATGCTTTTTATCACTCCACAGTATGAATCTACTACGAAGATCATGGTGTTGAATAAACAGGACAGCAATACACTGACCAGTGCAGATATGCAGACCAGTACACAGCTGACTAAGGACTATGCGGAACTTATTAAGAGCCGTACAGTTCTTGAAGGTGTAATTGCACAGCTGAATCTTAATATTACCTATCAGCAGCTGCTTGGCAAACTGACAGTAGATACTTCTACAGACAGCCGTATTGTAACGATCATAGTATCTGATGAAGATCCATATACAGCAAGCGAGATGGCCAATGCTATCCGTGATATGGCAGCAGAGCACATTCAGTCAGTTATGGATATTGAGGCGGTTAACGTAGTTGACAGCGCAAATATCCCAAGTGAAAAAGCCAGCCCAAGTCTTGCGAAGAATGGTGTGATCGGTGGACTTTTAGGTGTTATCATTGCAATGGCGATTGTGATCATCATTTATCTTACGAATGATACGATCAAGGTTGAGGAAGATGTAGAGCGTTATCTTGGACTTTCTGTTCTGGGAAGCATTCCATATTCAGAGAAAGAAAGCAGATCCAAGAAACAGAAATCAAGAAAACGTCGCTGATGAAATTGAGTATAAGGAGCTGCAGATATGCGTAAATGGTTGATTGTTTTAATGGCGGCAGTGGCAATAGGAGCGACCGGAATCCTGGGATGGCTGTATATGAGACAGGATCGCAAAGGACCGGAAATTACCATTGCAGAGAGCAAGAAAAACAGCTACACTGCGGATATGACAACGGAAGATCTTCTGGAAGGAGTAAAAGCTGTTGACGAGAGGGATGGAGATGTTTCAGCCAGTCTGACAGTTGAGAATGTTTATCCAAATGAAAAAGGGGATGAAGTTACAGTTGTTTATGTTGCAAAAGATAACAGCAACAATGTAACAAAGGTAACCTATCATATGACTTCCGAGGAAAATCTTATGGGATTTACTTCAGGAGCCAGAACTTCTTCTGACAATACAGATACAGATACAGATACAGATACAGATGCAGATGCAGAAACGGATGAAGCCCTGCAGGATGAAAATGAGATTGATTCAGAAGATGAAGAAGAATCAGAAATAACAGAGGAAGAAAAAGCGCAGGAAAGGGAAGAAGAAAAGATTGACCAGCTGAATCCTCAGGATCCGCGTTTTTATCTGAATACTTACTACGTTGAAATTGCTAAGGGAACACAGATTGACAGATTAAGTTATGTTAAAGACATTCAGGACGATAAAGATTCAACAAGTGATCTTTACCGTAAAATTCAGATTACCGGAACGGTTGATGTGAATACTCCGGGGACTTATGAACTGACTTATTATGTTGTTGACTCCAATGGCAATGCTTCAAACGGAGCAGTTCTGACAATTGTAGTAAAATAATAGTTACTATGAACGGAGTGAACAGTAACAAATAATGACTGCTGGTTATGAAATAACCTGCAGACAGATTCCTTTTTGACCATGCACATGTACATAGGAGCAAATATATGAGATCTACCATATGGAAAAAGGTTCTTATCTGCCTTGGCGCGGTGCTGTTTCTGGAAAGCCCGGTTGTGAGTTCGGCGTCTGCATATACAGTAAAGGCAGAGAATACGGATGCCGAAGCTGCCACCAGCAATATCAAGAGCATTTTGCTTATCGGACAGGACAAAAGAGAAGGGGAGTCTCGGCAGCGTTCCGATTCCATGATTCTTGCCACATTGGATAAGGATCAGAGAACTGTAAGCCTGACCTCTTTTATGAGAGATCTTTATGTTGCCATTCCAGGATATTCGACCACTCGTATTAATGCGGCTTACGCATATGGCGGAATGGAGCTTTTGGATGCGACTCTGGAAGAAAATTTCGGAGTAAAGATAGACGGAAATGTGGAAGTGGATTTTGAAGTTTTCCAGGTTCTGGTTGACAAGGTTGGAGGAATAGATCTGGAGCTGACTCAGGCGGAAGCAGATTATATCTGCGGACGAGATCAGAGTGTTCTTTACCCTCAGCCTCTTCGAAGCGACTGGAATCTTCAGGAAGGCATGAACCATCTGGATGGAGAACAGGCACTTATCCATGCACGCAACCGTTCTATTGGAAATTCCGATTATCGGAGAACAGAGCGGCAGCAGGAAGTACTTATGGCTGCTTTTGCCAAGATAAAAGATCTGGGAGTTTTTGATATTGCAGGTCTGGTTAAGGATGTTCTTCCAATGGTTACTACGGATCTTTCTTTGTGGGATATAACAGGATATGCCATGGATGTAATGAACATCGGTACAGATGAAATTGCATCATACCGGATTCCGGAGGATGGAGCTTACACACCTCAGACGATTGACGGCATGCAGGTTCTGGTTCCTGATCTAGAGCAGAATCGGCAATATCTTCAGCAGATCCTGTATCACGTAGGTGAATAAGAATTAAAAAGAATTAAGACGGTTCGCACCACACGAACCGTCTTTTATGCTATAATAACAAAATAAAAGCAGCTGTTGAGTTACTTTGCAGTTACACACTGTCTGCTGAACCATTATAAAAATAAATTACAGAAGTATATAGATAGCAATCAGAATTGAAAGCGGGTGGAGGATAAGTGGAATTGCTTGAATGGATACATAATATTGATGCACAGATTCTGCTTTTTATACAGCAATATTTAAGAAATGATCTGTTTACCTTGCTGTGGAAGGGAATTACCTTTCTGGGAGACGGAGGCTGGTTCTGGATTGTTTTGGGGCTGCTCTTTCTTTTTCCAAAGAAGACAAGAAAGGCAGGTGTAACCGCACTTCTGGCACTGACTATAGGGGCAGTGGTTACGAATTTATGCCTTAAGGACCTGGTAGCGCGTATAAGACCTTATGATTCTGTGGAGGGACTTGTACCTCTGGTTGCCAGGCTGAAGGACTATTCTTTCCCATCAGGACATACCTGCGCATCTTTTGCCTGTGCAGGTGTATATTATAAAGCCTTTCCTGGAAAATGGGGAAAAGCAGCCATGGTTCTGGCAGTTCTGATCGCTTTGTCCCGATTGTACGTGGGAGTACACTATCCTACGGATGTGCTGGCTGGAGCCCTTGTAGGCACTTTTAGTGCGTTGGCGGCGCTGAAGCTTGTCAGATATTATGAAGAACGAAAAGCAAAATAAAGATAAGGGAGAATTTATGGAAGAGAAAAAAACACAGACAGTCTGTCCATACGCAAAAAAGTGCGGTGGATGCCAGTATCAGGGTGTGCCTTATTCCGCACAGCTTAAAAAGAAACAAAATCAGATACAGGGGCTTTTGAAGAAGTTTGGGAATGTGAAGCCGGTAATTGGAATGAAAGATCCTTATTTTTACCGGAATAAAGTTCATGCTGTATTTGACCGTGACCGGAAGGGAAATATTATTTCTGGAATTTATGAGGCTGGTACCCACAGAGTGGTTTCTATTGAACAGTGTCTGATTGAGGATGAGAAGAGTCAGGAAATCATCCGTACTATCCGGGGAATGCTGAAGTCTTTTAAGATCAAAACATATGATGAGGATACCGGATATGGACTTCTGCGCCATGTACTGGTGCGCCGTGGCTTTTCCACAGGTGAGGTAATGGTAGTACTGGTGGTCGCTTCTCCTATTTTTCCATCCAAAAATAACTTTGTGAAGGCATTAAGAAAAGTTCATCCAGAGATCAGTACTGTGGTATTAAATATTAATGACAAAAATACAAGCATGGTTCTTGGCGAGCGGGAAATCGTACTTTATGGTAAGGGATTTATCCGTGATACCCTTTGTGGAAAATCTTTCCGTATTTCACCGAAATCCTTCTATCAGGTAAATTCAGTGCAGACGGAAATTCTTTATGGAAAAGCTGTGGAATTTGCAGGGCTGACAGGGAAAGAAAAAGTCATTGATGCATATTGTGGAATTGGCACCATCGGTCTGGTAGCTTCTGGCAAGGCAAGAGAAGTGGTCGGAGTGGAACTGAATAAAGATGCAGTCAGGGATGCAAGGATCAATGCAAGAGAGAATAAGGTGGTAAACATATCTTTCTGCCAGGGTGATGCCGGTGAATTTATGGAGGCAATGGCAGAAGCTGGTGAAAAGGCAGATGTGGTATTTATGGATCCTCCCCGCTCAGGCAGCAGCGAGAAATTCCTGAATTCCGTAATAAAACTCTCTCCGAAGAAAATTGTTTACATTTCCTGTAACCCGGAAACACTTGCAAGAGACCTTAATTTCCTTACGAGAAAAAACTATATAGTTAGAGAAATCCAGCCTGTGGAAATGTTTTGTTTTACAGATCACACAGAAGTGGTGACCTGGCTGGAGCAAAAATAAGAAACTGTTGCTGTTTGCAGGCTGTGCAGCAATGAAAATACATTCTGTAAGAAAAGGTAGACTGTCAGCAGGAAAAAGGAGGTACCTATGATGACGACCATAACTGGAATTATGGAGTGGGTTCTGGAGAATATTGCTGGTTTCGCCATTGTAATTTTTGAGTTTATTGGAGTTGCCATTATTATCTGGAGTGGAATTACCGGATTTATCAAATGGCTGAAACATGCCGGAGATACTGGTGTCTATCTGGCGAGGGGACTTGCCATGGGACTGGAATTTAAAATGGGAAGTGAGATTCTTCGTACTGTAGTAGTACGTGAGTGGAAAGAAATCGGAATTGTAGCCGGAATTATTGCTCTTCGAGCAGCCCTTACGTTCCTGCTTCACTGGGAAATCAAGGAGGAAGAAAAAAGCGACGGACATAAGGAATAAAGGTTCGCTGTTTATAGATCATATCTGTGGGTTTAGAAGAGCACATATAAAGATTGATAAAGGTATAACAAACAATGGAAATGAAAGTAATTGCTCATATCAGAAGCGATTTTCCAACGAAATTTGGAATTCCCCATCAGAGCGGCAGAATACAGGAATTAAAGGCGGATATTATTTTTGAACCGGAATATCGGAACCATGAGGCATTTCGAGGGCTGGAAGAGTATACCCATATCTGGCTGATCTGGGAATTTTCACAGGCTGTTCGCAAGGAGTGGTCTCCTACAGTGCGTCCTCCAAGACTTGGGGGAAATGTCAGAATGGGCGTTTTTGCTACAAGGTCTCCTTTTCGTCCAAATCCCATAGGACTTTCCAGTGTAAGGCTGGAGAGCGTAGAGTTTTCTGAAAAGTATGGACCGGTGCTTCATGTATCAGGAGCGGATCTTATGGACGGAACACCTATTTATGATATAAAGCCCTATCTGGCTTACGTGGACAGCCATTCGGAAGCAGCAGGCGGATTTACCGACCAGATTCAGGATCATAAGCTGAAAGTAGAGTTTCCGGAAGAGCTTTTGAAGAAGATTCCAGTGGAAAAAAGAGAAGCGCTTCTTGCTGTCCTTGCAAACGATCCAAGACCTGGGTATCAGAAGGACCCTGAAAGAAAATACGGAATGTCTTTTGGATCCTGGGATATTCAGTTTAAAGTGGATGGAGAACAGCTGTGGGTATTGAATGTATTTAACACTTTCACGAATTAAATCGAAAAAACCCTTGCAAAAAGTCGAATTTTTTCATAAAATGGAGAAAAAGTTTTTGAGGAGCATAAGGATTATGAGAAAAGTAGTAAAATTTGGCGGAAGCTCCCTTGCAAATGCGGAGCAGTTTGAAAAAGTTGGAGATATTATCAGAAGTGAAGAGAGCAGACGTTTTGTTGTTCCTTCTGCACCAGGTAAGAGATTTGACGGGGACACGAAGGTAACAGATCTTCTTTACAGCTGTTATGACGCAGCTGCAAATGGCGGTGATTTTGAAAAGGTTTTAGAAGAAATCAAATCTCGTTATTATGAGATTATTAAAGGGCTTGGCCTCGCTCTTTCCATGGAAGAGGATTTCCAGTTGATCAAAGAGAATTTTAAAGCACAGATTGGCAGAGATTACGCCGCTTCCCGTGGAGAATATCTGAACGGCAAAGTGATGGCTGCTTATCTTGGTTATGAATTTGTGGATGCAGCAGAGGTGATCCGTTTTGATAAAAACGGAAATCTGGATTCGGAGAAAACAGACAAACTTCTGAACAAGCGTCTTTCCAAATGTGAGAATGCAGTTGTGCCGGGCTTTTATGGTGCAAAGGACGATGGAACTGTGACCACTTTTTCCAGAGGTGGTTCTGATGTGACTGGTTCTCTGGTTGCCAAGGCAATTAAGGCTGATATGTATGAAAACTGGACAGATGTATCCGGTTTCCTTGTAACAGACCCGAGAATTGTAAAGAATCCGGCTGTGATTGAGACCATCACATACCGTGAACTTCGTGAGCTTTCCTATATGGGAGCTACTGTTCTTCATGAAGATGCTATTTTCCCTGTAAGAAAAGAGGGAATTCCGATTAATATCCGCAACACCAACCGTCCGGAGGATAGGGGAACTTTTATTGTGGAGAGTACCTGCCGCAAGCCGAAATATACCATAACTGGTATTGCAGGAAAGAAAGGATTCTGTTCTATCAACATTGAGAAGTCCATGATGAACAGTGAAATCGGATTTGGCAGAAGAGTGCTTCAGGTATTTGAAGACCAGGGAATCAGTTTTGAGCATGTTCCATCTGGTATCGATACCATGACAGTATATGTTCATCAGGATGAGTTTGAAGAAAAGGAGCAGCAGGTAATTGCGGGAATCCATCGCCTGGTTCAGCCTGATTTTGTGGAAATGGAATCTGACCTTGCCCTGATCGCAGTTGTAGGACGTGGAATGAAATCCACCCGCGGTACAGCCGGAAGAATTTTCTCTGCCCTTGCACATGCAAATGTAAATGTCAAGATGATTGACCAGGGCTCCAGTGAGCTGAATATTATCATTGGCGTGGAGAACCGTGATTTTGAAAATGCAGTGAAAGCAATTTATGATATTTTTGTACTGACACAGATTTGAAATTGAGTGGATAGGTCACCTGTCGGCAGCATTCACATATATGAAAATCTGCTCATACGTTCAGAACGTCTGGTATTCATGAATTCGCTGATGTAAGCATGTACCATTTCTGGCTGTCGTCCGGGAGCTTTAATAGTAAAAGAATGAGATAAGAGCCGTAAATCAAAGGTAGTGTTAGAATTAATCTTTGATTTATGGCTCTTTTGTATAGAAAAAATTTCGTGCCGTTTTATGATATTGACAAAACAGAACGTGCGTTCTAAAATAAAACAAGAACAAACGTTCTGAAATTGAGAATAATAAAGAATGCGAAACACAGATTACATAAAAGGAGCTTTGTTACGGGATGATTATTCAGGAATCAATGACATTGAAGCGGAAGCTGGAGATTTTATCGGATGCCGCGAAATATGATGTGGCTTGCACATCCAGTGGTGTGGATCGAAAGGGAGATGGAAAGGGCATGGGAAACAGCATTGCTGCCGGAATCTGTCATAGTTTTGCTCAGGATGGCAGATGTATCAGTCTTTTGAAGATCCTTTATACAAATGAATGTGTATTTGACTGTAAATACTGTATAAACAGAGCCTCCAATGATGTGGTGCGTACCAGTTTTACCCCAGAAGAAGTGTGTCGTCTGACTATGGAATTTTACAGGAGGAACTATATTGAAGGACTGTTTTTAAGTTCCGGAGTAAAGGAAAGTCCAGACAGGACTATGGAAGAACTGCTTTGTACAGTAAATCTTCTTCGTAATAAATATCATTTTCAGGGATATATTCATTTGAAAGCCATTCCAGGTGCTGCTCCTGAACTGATCGCCAGGGCGGGGTATCTGGCAGATCGCATGAGCGTGAACCTGGAACTTCCTACTGCAGACGGGCTTAGGAAACTGGCACCGCATAAGAGCAGGCAAACCATTCTGCGCCCTATGAAGCAGATTCAGCAGCAGCGAGATCAGAATAAGGAGGAATTGGTTCTGTACCGTCATGCCCCTAAGTTTGTACCAGCCGGTCAAAGTACCCAGATGATTATTGGAGCTATGGGGGAGAGCGATTATCAGATCGTGTCAGTAGCAGAATCTTTGTATAAGAACTTTGCATTAAAAAGAGTTTTTTATTCGGCTTTTGTCGCCGTAAATGAAGATAAGGATCTGCCCATGTCCTTATCAGGTCCGCCTCTTTTGCGGGAACACCGGCTTTATCAGGCAGACTGGCTTATGCGGTTTTATGGTTTTCGGGCTTCAGAACTGCTTTCAGAGAAGCATCCGGATTTTAACCTTCTTCTGGATCCCAAGGCAGACTGGGCAGTGTCACATCTGGAGTTTTTTCCGGTAGAGATCAACCAGGCAGATTATTATGAACTTCTTCGTGTACCGGGAATCGGTTATACCTCTGCCAGAAGAATCATTGGGGCCAGGAGAACCCATTCCCTGGAATTTGCAGATTTGAAGAGGATTGGTGTGGTTCTGAAGCGTGCCTTATATTTTATCACCTGTAATGGCCGCATGATGTACAATACCAGGTTGGAGGAATCTTATATTACCCGTAATCTTCTGGATGAAGAGAACTGCCGGAAGCATGAGAATGAAGCTGCATTTCAGCAATTATCCCTCTTTGGAGATGAGATGGGGAGCAGAAGACTGTATACAGAAAATACAAAGAATCATGTGGACAGAAAGGTGGGAGCTATATGAATCAAGAGAAAAGAATCCTGGTATGTGAGGACTCTATGGAGGGAATTTTTTCTGCTGTCTATGATGGATGGAAAGAGTGTGCAGGCGGCTGTAAAGTGAGCATTCAGACCAGTTTTCCTGTAAGCATGGAATTGTTCACTTCTTATCGGGAGATTGCTACAGATCAGAGTAAGGCTGGTAAGGTTATGAGGACGATTCTTATGAGACTGGGAAGCGAGGTTTACGAACAGATCTGTCTGGCGGCAGCTTCAGCAGATGAAGACAGGGGAACTGCCATTTATTATGTGCTGCACCGGGCTTTTGGGGGAGGCAGATGCGAAAAACGTGTAATGGAGGCACTGGCAGATCCATATGTATCCAGGGTTGCGAAACTGGCACTCTGTGTGAAGCGGGAATATCACCATTATTTTGGGTTTGTCCGTTTCAGGGAGATTGGCGGAAGGTTTCTGTTGGCAAAGATCCAGCCGGGGAATGATATCCTGTCTCTTATGGCTCTTCATTTTTCCAATCGCTTTCCCAATGAGAACTGGGTAATCTATGATGAAAAGAGGCAGAAGGCGTTGTGCCATGAGAAAGGGAAGGAGTGCGTCATGAGAAAAGAAGTGCGTATACAGGTGCCAGGGAGCGCCGTAGGGGATATGGGAAAGTACGAGGAACTGTGGCAGACATTTTGTGATAGCATATCCATTGAAGCAAGGAGGAATGAGAAACTTCAGAAGCAGATGCTTGCTTTGCATTTTCGGAGTAATATGCCGGAGTTTTCTGTGAAAGGATAGGCCGATAAGTAAAATTCGTGTTATAATGCTTACAGATAAGGTATCTTTGTTTGGAAGGCAGCAGACCAGTAAAAGGCGGTAAATTGGAAATGGACAATCCGGTAACACGAATATCAGTAAGAAATCTTGTGGAGTTTATATTGCAAAGCGGTGATCTTGATAACCGAAGAGGTACTATAGACAAAGATGCTATGTTAAAGGGCAGCAGACTGCATCGGAAGCTTCAGAAACAAATGGGCGGAGACTACAGAGCAGAGGTTGCTTTGCGGATGAATTGCAGCTATGAGGATCTGGACATTCGGTTAGAAGGTCGTGCAGATGGAATTTTTACAGAAGATGAAGTTGTCTGGATCGATGAGATTAAAGGAATATATGGAAATGTGGAACAGATGGAAGAGCCTGTGAAGGTTCATAAGGCTCAGGCTATGTGTTATGGCTATATTTACGGTGTTCAGGAAGGCTTGTCGAAGATTGGAATCCAGATGACATATGCCAATCTGGAGACAGAAGTGGTGAAAAGGTTCCGGGAGGTGATCTCCATAGAGGAACTGAAAGAATGGTACCAGAAACTTCTGGATGAATATCATAAATGGCTCAGTTATCAGAAAAAATGGAAGGAAGAGAGAAATCATTCTCTTCAGAGCCTGGAATTTCCATTTTCCTACAGAGAAGGTCAGAGAAAGATGGTGAGCAGTGTTTACCATACAATTGGAGCCAGTCGTCAGATTTTTATTCAGGCACCTACCGGCGTAGGAAAAACCATGTCTACCATTTTTCCGGCAGTTCGCGCTGTTGGCGAAGGGAAAGGGGAGACGATCTTTTATCTTACAGCCAAGACTATTACAAGAACAGTGGCTCAGGAAGCTTTTGAGGTGCTGCGGGAAAAGGGAATGAAATACAAAGTGGTGACCATTACAGCCAAGGAGAAGCTGTGTTTTATGGACGAAACCAAATGTGATCCGGTACATTGTCCTTACGCCAGGGGACATTTCGACAGGGTCAATGACGCTGTCTATGAGCTGTGGACGATGAAGAGCAGATATGACAGGGAGACTATCCGGGAGCAGGCAGAGAAATGGCAGGTATGTCCTTTTGAAATGTGTCTGGATCTGTCTGTGTGGGTGGATGCTGTAATTTGTGATTATAATTATGTGTTTGACCCTACGGTTCATTTGAAACGTTTTTTCGGGGAAGGTGCAGGTGGAGATTATATCTTTCTCATTGATGAAGCTCATAATCTGGCAGAACGGGGAAGAGAGATGTACAGCGCTTCTATTTGCAGGGAAGATGCTGTTCGGGTTCGAAAAGTTATGAAAGAAAGAGCACCCCGGCTTTACCGCTCCCTTGGAAAGCTGGATAAACAGCTGAAAGAACTACAGGTGGACTGTGGAAATTACCTCGTTCTCCCAGGCACGGGTTCCATAACTATGACGATTTTAAAGGTCCAGGGAGAATTTGATGCTTTTCTGGAAGCACATAAGGATGTGGAACTGGAAGATGAAGTAAGGAAGTTTTATTTTGATATTCGTAATTTCCTGAATATTGCAGAACTGATAGATGAGAACTATGTAGTTTATGCTGAGAATGGAGAAGATGGTCTGTTTCGCCTGAAACTGTTCTGTGTAAATCCGGCAGTGAACCTGGGGGAATATCTGAAGAAAGGCCGCAGTGCCGTATTCTTTTCTGCCACATTGCTGCCCATGAACTACTACAGGAAATTGCTCAGCAACAGGCAGGACGATTATGGAATCTACGTGGAATCACCGTTTTCACAGAAGAACCGCTGTATTTTAAATGCCGGCGATGTAAGTTCCTTATATAGTCGCAGGGGATATGAGGAATATCATAAAATTGCGGAATATATAGCAAAGACTGTATGGCAGCGCAAGGGAAATTATATGGTATTTTTTCCTTCTTACAAAATGTTGGAAGAGGTTTATGCAGTCTACGAAGAAGAATTTTCTGTAAACTGGGTGAAGTGTATCTGTCAGAACAGCTCTATGAAGGAACAGGAAAGAGAAGAGTTTCTTCAGGAATTTGAACAGAATCAGGAATCACTGGTAGCTTTTTGCATTATGGGTGGTATTTTTTCAGAGGGAATTGATCTGCTGGGAGAAAAACTGATTGGAGCCATTTTAGTGGGAACCGGATTGCCCCAGTTGGGAAATGAGAGGGAAATTCTTCGTTCTTTTTACACAGAAAATGGGGAAAATGGATTTGATTACGCCTATAGGTATCCTGGCATGAATAAGGTTCTGCAGGCTGCTGGAAGAGTAATCCGCACAAGGGAGGATCATGGTGTTATTCTCCTTTTGGATGAACGGTTCCGACAGAGAGAATACAGCAATCTTTTTCCGGTGGAGTGGAATGACAGGAAAACGTGTACATTGTCAAATGTGGAAGTACAGCTGCAAAAATTTTGGGAGAGTATTCCGGACAAAATCTCTCACAAATTGTGACGTACATTTTGCAGAAAGTCTTCTTCAAACTCATTACAGAGTCTGTAAAAATATCATGGCAAACAAAGAGGTTGCATACAAAGCTGAAACAGGTTATACTGCCCTTATTAAAAGGAGAATAACATGAAAAAAGGCAAAAAAACCAGATGGCTGTATAAAGCAGCTGGAATGGCAGTCCTTTTGGGGGCAGCATTTTGGTGCAGCAACAGCGGGCTCCTGTTATGGAAGCCTGAAGTTCTGACTGTATTGGCGGAATCAGAAAGTGGCGGCAGCCTGTCATCTGTTACAGAGGAAGCTAAGATACTTCCTATTCCTAATAGTGATGGCAAATATATGTTGAAAAGTGACGGTTTTTACTGTCTGAATGAAGACGGTTCAGGAGACTGCGCTCAGGCAATACATTATTTCGACCATTTTGTTGTAGATGGAACAGTGTTTAATGGATATTATTATCACGACGAGACCGGAAAATTTAAAGCTTCTGAAGCACATCTTACAGCCATTTCACAGGAAGCACTCCCGAAAGCAGAAGATGGAACTGTGGAAGCAGGATGGACTTCGGGGATTTATGTGGTAAATAACCTTGGAAGGCTTTCTGGTACTGGAAGAGTTTGTATTCTAAAAGAAGAGATTGGACAGATAAAACTAGATGGCGGGTATTATGTTGATAGGAATGGAAGAGTGTGCCAGGAAGGCGGTATTTATTATATCCCGGAAATGAATGTGGGAGAAAAGAGATTTTCCGGGTATTATTATTTTGATGAATCAAGCGGCGTATTAGCGGAAGAAGCTGGTACTACACCAGAGGGCTTGACAATCCAAAAAGATGGCAGCATCAAAGAACTGACGGATCCGGGGATCAAAAATCTGAAGAAAGCTGTGAAGAAATTTACAGAAAATTTGGAAGGGGACTGGAGCGTCTATGTGAAAGATCTGAAGAGCGGAGAGAAGTTCTCTATCAATGATAAAGCCATGTCTTCTGCAAGTCTGATAAAAGCATTTACAATGGCTGCAAGTTATGAAAATATGGAAAAAATCAGGATAGCTGAGGGGATGCTTCTGAAAGCAGATTCAGCTAGTCAGACTGTGACAGACAAGCTGTTTCGGCTTATGGAGAATATGGTAACCTACAGTGACAATGAGTCTTTTAATGAAATGGTAAGGCTTCAGACTGCTTCCAATCAATTCAATGCAGGTGCACGTGTAATTAACAGGTATCTTAGGGAACAGGGCTATAAAGAGACCGCTGTGCTTCATACGCTTGCGCCTTCGAATACAGATTCGGAAGGGATTGGCAGCAGTAATATGACCTCTGTGGAGGATTGTGGCACTCTGCTGGAGAAGATTTACCGAAGAGAATGTGTAAGTCCGGAGGATTCTGACCAGATGCTGTCTTTGCTTCTGAATCAGGATACCAGAACAAAGATTCCTGGCGGGCTTAAGGAATCTGTTCAGGTAGCGAATAAAACTGGTGAAAATGATAAAAGCCAGCACGATATTGGAATTGTCTATGGAGCTAGAACGGATTATATTCTGTGCGTAATGTCTGAGAATGCAGGAAAGGAAGCAGATGCTGTTTCCAATATTCAGAGGATTTCAGCGATGGCTTATTATTATTTGAATTAGAGCGTATTTGAAAAAGGCTTTCTACAAGATGTGCGTCACAATTTGTGGGAGATTTCGCCCGGATGAGGGCGCCGTAGCGGGCTACGGCAACCGAATTCGGGTGAAATCTCCCACAAAGTGGGGCGTGCAGATTGCGGGAATGATTTTTTAAACACGCCCTAAGACTGTGCAGCAAACATTATTTATGTAATAGGAAAATCCTGCAAGGCAGAATCCGTTCCAGACTTGTACAAAAAAATTACTTTCCAGATTCGTACAAAAAAATTGCTTGACACTAATAAAATTTTGCGATAGCATGAAGACAATAAAAGAAAAATTGAAAGGAGATTTACACCATGAAAGTAGTTTATACAGAGAAGGCACCAGCAGCAATCGGACCATACTCCCAGGCAATGATCTTAAATGGAGTATTATTCACATCTGGACAGATTCCGGTAAATCCTGCAACAGGCGAGATCAACGGAGATACCATTGAGACTCAGGCAGAGCAGGTTATGAAGAATCTTGGCGAAGTACTGAAAGAAGCAGGAAGTAGCTTTGAGAAGGCAGTTAAGACAACATGCTTCCTTGCTGATATGGGAGATTTTGCCAAGTTTAATGAAGTATATGCGAAATACTTTGTAAACAAACCAGCACGTTCCTGTGTCGCTGTGAAAACTCTTCCGAAGAATGTTCTTTGCGAAGTTGAGGTAATCGCAGAAGTTTAATAGTACTGTCCACAGGAAAATGTGTCAAATGTTTTTGTATTTAAAGATATGCAAATATTTAGAATATATATTGTCAGGCCTTCTGGGGTTCACCCGGGAGGCCTTTGTCATAAATAAAAATTGTGCAGAATTCTGTTGCAACGCAGTCTGGAATGTCAGACAGAAATCCCTGGCATATTAAACTGTTGACGGATTGCTTTTTAGTTGGAAATCATGTATAATAGCGAACGATAGCATGGGGATTTTTTGCTATGCAGGAAAATCCCTTTCAAGAAGAAAGGCAGGGACGAAATGTGGATAATCTTATGAAAGTGGGAATGGGATATGATGTACACAGACTGACAGAGAACCGGAATCTGATCCTTGGCGGTGTGAAGATACCGTGGGAGAAAGGCCTGCTGGGACATTCAGATGCAGATGTACTGATTCATGCGATTATGGATGCTCTTTTGGGAGCTGCAGCTCTTGGAGATATTGGACAGCATTTTCCAGATACAGATCCGGCATACGAGGGGATTTCCAGCGTAAAGCTGTTGGAACATGTAGCCTCTCTTCTGGAAAAAAAAGGATATGGTGTAGGAAATATTGACGCTGTGATCATTGCCCAGAAGCCGAAGATGGCACCTCATATTCCACAGATGAAGGAAAACATTGCGAAAGCGCTGCATATGGAGCCTGACTGTCTGAATATCAAGGCTACCACAGAGGAGAAGCTGGGTTTTACCGGAAGAGAAGAGGGAATTGCTTCCCAGGCAGTCTGCCTTTTATACAAGAAATAATGTTGTTGTGCGCACAAGTACAAAATGCTGCAGAAGTCTGGAATTGGTAGCTGCGAAATAACATTTAGAGAAATTGACCGGAGGGAGAAATAAAATGAAGATTTTTAATACGCTGACCCGTCAGAAAGAGGAATTTGTACCCCTTGAAGAGGGAAAGGTAAAAATGTATGTCTGCGGACCTACTGTATACAACCTGATCCATATTGGTAATGCACGTCCAATGATCATTTTTGATACAGTCCGCCGTTATCTGGAATATAAAGGATACGAAGTGACATATGTCTCAAATTTTACCGATATCGACGATAAAATCATAAAAGAAGCCGTTAAAGAAGGCGTTCCCGCCTCCACCGTTTCCGAGAGGTATATAAAAGAATGTAAAAAAGATATGACGGCAATGAATGTGAGACCCGCGACAAAACACCCCCTCGCCACCGAGGAAATAGACGGAATGCTCGAAATGATACGTACCCTTATAAACAATGGGAACGCCTATACCGCGAAAGACGGCACCGTATATTTCAGAACGAGAAGTTTTAAGGATTACGGAAAGCTTTCTCACAAAAATCTCGACGAACTCAGGAGCGGAAACAGAGAGCTTAAAGTATCGGGGGCAAATCAAAAAGAAGATCCCCTCGACTTTGTTTTATGGAAACCGAAAAAAGAAGGAGAGCCTTACTGGGATTCGGAGTGGTGCGAAGGAAGACCGGGGTGGCATATAGAATGCTCGGTTATGAG
>ERZ826764.2306-NODE-2306-length-18671-cov-8.154222_pt1 | contig 18671 bp, 20 predicted proteins | sample MGYA00519870_ERZ826764 | MGnify/ENA primary metagenome ERZ826764 (study PRJEB31778, sample SAMEA3449239) | human gut metagenome | biome: human gut; feature: human-associated habitat; material: faeces | place: United Kingdom | collected 2010/2012 ...
TTTACCATAGAAGGATAATCTCATGTCGTATTTACAGACTTTTTTTCACAGACTCCAATATTTACCTGGAAATGATTTTACACACAAATTTGGACTTGACTAATTCAGGTGTATCGGCTCCCCCTGATCCCGGCAAACAAACCATTTTCGGTGTAGTCCCTTGCCCCAGCATACATTTTAATTCTCCGGTGCGCCGGGCTGAATATCCGCCGGACGCAAAAGCCCGAACGCAATCAGCGCTCGGACTTTTTCAGTCTTTCCCTGGCCTCTTCTACAGTCTCACCGTCTTTGGTGAAAAAACGGTCTACAAATTTATCGCTGACCTCATTGAACCGGCTGACCACACTATACTCGACTTTCTCATAAGCCCCGGTCACACCGTCCTCAATCTTCTGATAGGCGCCGACTACGCCGTCTTCCACCTTCTGATAAGCGCTCATCACGCGGTCTTCCGCTTTCTTGTTAATTTTTTCCGTGCTGTTCATACTGTTTCCTCCTTAAATTCTGTCTTTTTTGTGTCTTCTTTGTAAACCCCTTTTATCATCGGTACCAGGCACAGCAGGAGCATTATGCCTACAACGCCAATGATGATCCCACAGATCATCATACCTTCAAACACCATGACCATGCACATGCCGGTTCCCAGGGTGAGGGCCCCCAGTATGCCAAAAAGCACGATCCCAATCACCCTCAGGTTCAGCCTGACCGGCTTCTTTCCTGCCATCTTACGCCTTACCAGCACCATTATCAGCAGTATCGCCGCTCCAACGGCTGCCACCACTATTCCCTGGTTCATGGCGTTCCATTGAGGCAGCAGGCACATGCACATGCCTATAGAGAACAAAATGCCGCCCAAAGCTGTAAGTATCATCGAAATAAGATTTTTCTTTGTCATAATGATCCATCCTCCGTCGTTTTCTTATACATAGATATTAGCCCCGCAATATTTTTGAAATGCTTGAAAAATGTTTAAGAAATATTAAAAACCGCAATTTTCTGCAGCATGGACAAAAAAATCCAGCTCACGGCGGTAAGGGATGAAAAATACCGCTATGAGCTGGACAAACTCCAGTATTATGCAAAAGGCTGCCAGGACAAACCGGGAGCGGATAAAATCTGACCAGGCTCTGTGAGCCAGCTGTCCTGTAATCTTGTCTTTATTTTGATTGGTAAATATTAAATCTCCGGCGCAGGCTGCGGCCTATCCCAGTATGCCCTTGTAGATCTCGTAATCTTCTTTCTTAAACACATTGAAGACTACTTGCCGGATGGAGCTTTCTTTCTGCAAAAACTCCCTGACGGTCTCTACTGCGATCCGGGCGGCCTTTTCCTGCGGAAAATGGAATTCTCCCGTGGAGATACAGCAGAAAGCTATACTCTTCAACCCTTTTTCTGCGGCCGCCTCAAGACATGACCTGTAACAATCGGCCAGCCTGAGACAGTGGGTCCGGGTCAATGGCCCGTAAACTATAGGACCGACGGTGTGGATAACATGATCTGACGGCAGATTAAAGGCCGGTGTGATCTTAGCCTTACCTGTCGGCTCCTCATGACCCTGCTCCTCCATTATCCTGCCGCAGGCAAGACGGAGCTGCAGGCCGCTGTAAGTGTGGATACAGTTGTCGATACATCCGTGGCAGGGTACATAACAGCCGGTCATGCCGCTGTTGGCCGCATTGACAATGGCATCTATCCTGAGGGTGGTTATATCACCTCGCCAAAGATACAGGCGGCTGTCCAGAGGCGACGGCTCAAGATCTGAGCTGTCGGTGATACCCTTTTCCGCCAGAGCTTCCTGTAGATACTCGTCCTGCACCCGCAGAAAATCCTCTCCTGCGGGCCGGGGCGGCCTTATGTTCATCAGGCTGCGGAGCACCCGTTTCTGGGCCTCCGGCGCCTGAGGTATTTCTACTTTCCCAAGTCTTGGGTCTTCTTTTACAAGTTCATTGATGAGATATAGTCTTCTTTCCTGCTGATCCATATTTTTATTCCTGTACAACGCTTATTCTTTCGTTAAAGTGCCTGCCGCTTTCCGCCTCGTCGACCATGGCTATGGCATAGTCAGCATAGCTGATCACGCTCTCTCCTTTGGAGCTCAGAGTCAGCTCCTCGCCGCCCAGGATGTATCTGCCTGTTCTTTCTCCGTCGGCCTGGAAATCTCCGGCAGGACTGATAAATGTCCATTTGACATCATTTCTCTGACGAAGCTCTTCAAGAGCCTTCGCCTGAGCTTTAGCCAGCGGTAAAAACTGCGGCGGGAAATCCGGACCATCAGCCACGCAGGCGGTGTGCTCCTTATTTACATACAGGCTCCCGGCTCCGCCTACGACCAGGAGACGGATTTCAGTCCCTGACAAAATGTCACACAAGTGCGCAAGAGAAGTGCTGTGGAGGGGCAGAGTATCTTCCGTCCAGGCTCCGAAAGCGTCTACTACTACATCGAAGTCTTTCAGGTCATCGGCGGTCAGGTCGAAGAGATCTTTTTTGATGACCTTATCTGCTGCCGTCTGGTTTTCGCCGCGTACTATGGCCGTAACATCTATTCCCCTGTCAACGGCTTCCTTTACGATAAGTCTTCCTGCTTTTCCGTTTGCACATACTACTGCTAATTTCATGATACTACCTCCGTTAATTTTTTTCAATTTGTGTCGTGTGTGAGTTTTGATACAGTCTGCGGGCTGAGTTAATAAGTGCCCGCGCCGCTTGGTTTTGTTGTAACATTTCTTATTACATTTTGATATTAGCACGGTTTTGTTGTAATGTCAATAGTTACATCTTAATTTTTTTAAAAAATCTCCGCGGCGGATCTTAGGCCCGGCAGGCGGCACAGGCAGGGCTTCGCCCTGCGAATCTGCGGATGACAAAAAAAATATTCTCTTTTTTCAAAAAAACACCCTTGCCAAGAATCTGAATAGCTTTGACATTCTCTTTTGTCTGTTTTGGCGGCCAAAAGAGAATCCCTTTTTCGCCGCATATTCTCTTTTAGCGCAAATATAAGGCTTAGGAGAATCACTTCGGTCGTTTTATACTCTCTTTCAGCAAAAGAGATTCTCAGCAAGCCCCAAATCCGAAAAAAGGAGAATATTTTTTTGTCATCGGCTGTTAGGCCTCATAAATAAAAAGACCGGCAGGTCTTCCAAATGAATGGAACCTGCCGGCAGTATCCGTGCATCATGACTTTTTTCGGCGCTGCCGGGCTAACAGCCGGCCGCCTCCTGTCCTATATATTTCTTTGTATCCTCTATGACATCGGCCATGGTGATAGAAGCCATTTCCCTTTCCATAGCGTCCTGGATCCTATCCAGCTTGTCGTCGAGGATATTGTGGATGTTCCTGCCCACCGGACATTGCTGATTGGGGTTTTCGTGAAAGTGGAAAAGCTCTCCCTTTTCAACGCAGTCCACGGCCCGGTAAATATCCAGCAGGGTTATGTCCTCCAGAGGCCTGGCAAAAGACGCTCCGCCGCTGCCCCGCTTTACCTGGATCAGTCCGGCGTTTTTCAGCTGCGAAAGCAGCTTTCTGATGATGACCGGATTGACATTTATGCTGTCCGCCAGAAAATCGCTGGTTATCTTATGGCCTTTTTCAAATGTATCAATACAAGCGAAAATATGTACCGCTATAGTAAATCTGCTTGAAATCTGCATATTCTTCCCTCCTGTCCTGCCTATACATTGTACAGCAGGAATGATGTAATGTCAAGCATTACAGCTTCGAGGCGGGCTGGGCGGCTTCGAGGCGGGCCGGGCGGCTTCGAGGCGGGCTGGGCGGCCCTTTTAGAGCAGTCCGGGACGACACCTATCGGAGCGGGCCAGACGCCACCTTTGTGGCGGCCGGGCAGCTGTTCCGAGCAGGCCGGGCAGCTGTTCCGAGCAGGGCCGGAATCATATATTGAGCATGACCAGCGCGGCGGCGATCATCGCCGTGGCGATGATCTCCCTTCTCGTCAACCGCTCCTTAAAGCAGGCCGCGCCTATGCCGTTGACGAGAAGGATGACTGCCCCGCTGTAGACAGGGAACACGATGTAGGCGGGCAGTGCCGCCATTTCTGCTGCGCCATGGACAAAATTGCTGCAAACTGATGTTTTTATCAATCCAGAGCGAAAAAAACATTTTGACCGCAAGATCAACAGGTTTGTTGACAAAGATCGCAAAAAATGTTTTTTGTCACGCTCCGCTTGCAGCCTTCCTCTTTGAACTTGTTCAATCCGTTCCAACCGTCCTCTTTGGTCTTGCTCCAGCCTCTTAGTCCTTCCTCCAATTACAAACTATCCCCAATATCCTGCCGGTCGCTATACCTGTCCATCATTCCTGACTATCCAGTGATTTCAGCATCTGCTCCGCTATGGCCATTGACAAAAGCGGCGGTACGGCATTGCCGATCTCCAGCCTTTTCATACCGTCGGATCCATAAAACTTATAATCGTCCGGAAAGCTCTGGAGTCTTGCGCCCTCTCTGATAGACATGGCCCTGGAATCCCGCGGATGGATACAGCGTGATGAGGACGGGCAGGCAAAATTTCTCGTTATGGTCGTCGACGGCCTGTCCCACCACAGTTTAGCGTAAGTGTTTCCGTATCCGCTCTTTGGTCTGATATCTTCGGGCAGGTCGTTTTTAGACTGACCATCTTTCAGCGCCTCCATGATCCTGATGAGGTGTTCGCCGTTTTTAGGCGATCTATGCTCGGTCAGCGGCCCGCTCCCGGCGGATTGACTGCTGCCTGCCCTTACAAATCTGAGGAACTCATTATAAGGCGCCGTCTCATAATACTCCCTGGCTTCCCCGCTTTTCAATGAAGGCAGGTCGCCCAGGGCGTCCTTTAATGTGACATATGGCCTGAGCCCGTCTCCGTGGGTAGGTTCCGGATATGAAAAATGATTTTCTCCCCTGAACCCTACCAGGATCACTCTGGCCCGCCGCTGCGGCACGCCGAAATCCACTGCGTCAAGCACAGCATATTTGAGGGCATAGCCCAGTTCTTCAAATTCGGCCTGCACCTGTTTGAAAAGCCGGCCCTTGTCCATGCTCAATAGGCCTGTAACATTTTCGTACACAAAGGCCCGCGGCTTCAGGATGCCCAATATCCTCTTGTATTCCATAAAAAGATTAGCCCTCTTGTCGAGCCTGCGCTTTCCAAGGGTGGAATAAGACTGGCACGGCGGGCCGCCTACTACTAAGTCTATCTCCTGCCCTTCCAGCACAGATTCGAGCATTTCAGCCGTCAGCTGGCCTATATCCCGGTTGAGCATTTTAACATTAGGATGGTTGAGTGAATAAGCAGTCGCTATGTCTTTTTCGATCTCGTTGGCGGCAATTATCCTGAACCGGTCGATGGCGGCGAACCCGTAGCTGAGACCGCCCACTCCGGCGAAAAGGTCTATGATATTATATTTTTTCCTGATTGGTCCAGTCACTTCGATCATTCTCCACAGTTTTCTCGGAAATATAGTATACCACAAACGGCGGCCGGTGTCGAGAAACGGCCGGTGCCGACGAACGGTCATGGGGCCGAAAATCTGCTGCTGTCTGCACCCTCCGGCGGTCTTGCGAAATTTGAAAATGGCGGCTATAATAAAGTTATCAGATCACACGACTTGAAAGGAGAATACCCAATGAAAAAAAATTTAGGTGTCGTATCGGCCATATATCCTATGCCAGTCCTCATGGTAGCCGCTTATGATGAAAACGGCAAAGTCAATGTTATGAACGCTGCCTGGGGCATGATGTGCAGCAGCGACAAAGTGGCCCTCTTTATAGATGAGGAGCACAAGACAACTCAGAACCTTCTCAAAACTAAGGCTTTCACTGTAGCCCTCGCCGACAGAAAGCACATGGATGTTGCTGACTTTTTCGGTATCGCTTCAGGCAACAAGATAAATGACAAGTTTGAAAGGACCGGATACACAGCTGTTAAAAGCGAATTTGTCAACGCTCCTGTCATAGAGGAATTTCCTGTGGTCATGGAATGTGAACTGGCAGAAGTGGTGGAAACAGAAAACCTTTATGCCATAGTCGGAAAGATAGTCAACACCGCAGCTGAAGAATCCGTCCTCTCAGAAAACGGCAAAGTGGACCCGGCCAAGGTCGATGCCCTCATCTTTGACGAGTTCCAGAGCGGTTACTATGTGACCGGAGCAAAAGTCGGCAAGGCATGGAATGCCGGAGCCGGCCTGATGAAAAAGGACGAATAGCAAGCCCCAAATACGCTCATAGATACTCAAAGCCCCGAACTTATCAATAGTCCGGGGCTTTTGCCGATCATCAATTATTTAATCCTGTTTTCTTTTTATGAAAAATGCTACTCCGCTTGCAGCCGCAATGGCCATGATAAAGAGTAAGAGCACTATATTGCTATCATCTCCGGTCTTGGAAACATCGCTTTCATTTTGTCCCTGGTCTCCATCTCCTGTGTCTCCCGGATCTGTACCAGGCTGGCCCGGATCTTCCGTCGACGCTTTGGCTACCGTGTATTTTACCTGAATACTGCCTTCGTAATTTCCTATACCCGTAACTGTAAGGGTATATTCGCCGGCCTCAGTAGCTTTATTGCCTGTTACTTGATAGTCAACCCCTTCTGTAAGGGTTACGCCGCCTACCACTACTTTTACAGTCTGAGTCTGCTCTTTACCATTGGCAATGAGCTTGTTAGTAAGGGTTATTTCTGCTGTTTCTTCAGAAATCGTACCTTTTTCTGCCACGAGCGTCACTACAACTTCAATTCTGTTGCCTACGGCATCTACTGCGGCTATGGCGTATTCTCCTGCGCCTGATATAGTATATACTCCGTTTTGATCAGGCTGTACTGCAGTATTGTTAACCATTACAGATGCCAGACTAAGGTCATCAACGGTAAATTGCAGCTTTCCGCCATAATATGTTCCGCCATCTGAAAGCACCGTATCTGTTCCGGACGCTTTTATCACAGGGGCCGCTGTATCCTTAACTACTGTATACATACCTGTATTTTCATCATATACTGCAGGTACATATTCATCAGCGCATAAATCCTGCTCAACTTGTGAGCTGAAAATTCCTCCGGAAATGTCAATAACTTTTCCGGCGTCTGCCCACTCGTCTTCTGTCTTGTCCTGATTGTTGAAAGAATAAGCTTTCACAGCGTCAGCATTTTCAGCAACAAATGTACCGTCTTCGATATTAACCGTACCCAGATCCTGATATCCGTCACGCTCTATTATCGATATGGCAGCGCCATCGGCTATAACGCCGTCGCCTTCAGTCTTAGGCTGAGGCTGGCCTGTTACATTGATAGCAGTTTCATTCCCTGTCACGGTAAGGCTTCCGGCACAGATCTGCACTCCTGTATATTTAGCATTGATGACTGAATTATCAATGGTCACGCTTCCTGTCGATGGGAAGTAGATGCCATAACCCTCGTTAACATTTAATGTTGAATTTCTGAGGACTATAGTATTGTCCTTTTCGGTTCCGTTAGTGATGATCCCGTATGTCTGTCCCGGAATGTTCATTTCAACATTTTCAAGTGTAATGGAGCGGTTATCCATCTGCTCTTTATTCGACGCACCTATCATCATAATACCAATGCAATCCGTATCGGTTGCTGTCAGCGTACCGTTTTTAATTGTCAGACCTACATTTGGATAGTTAACATCTACTATCTCCCCACTGCCTGTGTAAGTATAAGTCTTGTCATTCAGATCCAGGATCCCGGTTGAACTTCCCGATGAAATTGTTTCGTTTCCGGTATAGTCGTGTAATAAAGTCACGATACCGTTAGCAGCATTCTTGACGGCAGGACCGTACTGACCGTATATCCTGTCCTGCCCATTTTCATCGGTCACCTTAAAAGTACCGTTATTAAAGTATCCGGCAGTTTTATCGCTGTACATCAGATATGCCGAAGAGCCAAGTTTTACAGAGTCTCCGCCGCTTACAGCAGTTAAAATAACGCTGTCGCTTATCTCTACAGGCAGGGCAATGCTGCTGTTTCCGCTCTTGGCGGTTACGGGCAGATTGCCTTTAACCTCTCCGCCAGTGTTTTGGCTGTTTATGAGCCTTATGGTGTTGTCCATACCGTCTACAGGCTTGCTTGAATAATTTGTCCCCAGCTTTATCACACCGTTAGCAGATGTTACGGCAGTACCGTCAACATTATGACCGTTGAGATCAACAGTCACACCATAGTTTACCGTCTGAGCTGTCGATGTCAGAGTAACATCTTTCATAAGTTTAACTGTACTTCCGGCAGAAGCTGCCTTGGTAGCTGCCCCAAATGAGAGATATTTCTCTCTGTTTCCGTCTGCATCGATCACTACGGCTTCCGTTGCTTCATCAGTTACTCCAATATGTATATTTCCGTCTGCACCTTCAACCGGCTCATATTTTCCGTCGAAAGCTTCTTCCATATTGGCGACTCTGTCTGCGCCTATATTTTCAAATGTTCCTCCGCTGATGACAACTTTTGCCGTATCAGCCATTTCTACAGCGTAACTATCGCTTCCTGTAGTAGATAAAGTACCGCCCTTGACATTGAGCGTAGTCCCGGCCTGTGTCTGTACTACAGTTCCGGTGGACTCTATAACTCCTCCGGAAATAGTCATAGTACCCTTGTTTGCGCCGTTGGTATCGAAATACCGTGAATAAATGGCCGGCGCTCCACTGCCGGTGGTTTTTATCTCCCCGCCGCTTATGGTAGCTTCATTGTTATTTGCAATGGCAGATCTGTCATTGCTCGGCTGTGTTATGGTCCCTCCTGTAATGTTCAGTATACCATAGTCATCGTTCTTTATGGTGATCTGTCCACCCAGCAGATTTCCGCCTTTTATGGTCAATGAGGCCTTATATCCGCCGTCACTTGGCTTTGGCTCACTGCTGTTTCCTGCTTCTGCTTTTGCTGCGTCCTGCCAGCCATTACCTATAAGGCTGGAGTACAGTCCCGGATTGCTGTCAGAAAACTTTACATTGACTCCGCTGTTTATGGTCATGGTCCCGAAATTCTTTATTACATACCAGGAATTACCGCCGTTATCGTTCTCACCTTGACCAGCTTCCTTAGAACGCATAAAAGTACCGCCGTTCAATGTAATAGTAGAATTTATATTATTATATACGGCACCTTTGCCATGAGTAACATTGTCTACCGCACCCGTCTTTTCAGCAGAAGTATCGGCCACAAAGGCATATTTGCTGTTGTTGGTGATCGTATGACTGCTTACATTGGTAACAGTATGACCGTTAAGATCTATGGTAACATGTTTTCCTGCCGGTATTACGATATCCTCAGCAGTATCCTCCAAAAGCGTAATAGTATATCTTTTAAAGTTATTTTCCTTCGAGTATTCTTCAGCCGCATTCAGTGCCGCAGAAAAAGAATCATATGTTGCCTCACTGTCGTCTTTGTTATTAGTCATCCTGACGACGGCAGCTCCGTTTAAATTGTCCGTTATCGTTTCAGCACTCGCAGCTATGATCGTCCCAGGTATGACCATGGAAAAGATCAGTGCAATAGCAACGATACGCTTCAGTGCCCTTTTCATTAATTTACCTCTTACTTTCTTGTCCGGTTTTAAATAGTCATTGTTGTATATATACACTCATATGTCTATACAATACAAATTCATTATATATCGACACCCCCCCACCCGGTCAAGTGACTGTCCGCTTTATATTTTCTTTTTATTGTCTCTTACACAAAAAAGCAGCCGGCCTCAGCCGTCTGCTCCAGCGATCCTGCTATCTTGCCGTTTTATACCCGGTCGTGTTGACGACAGCGATAAGCCTTTCCTCACTGTCTTTAACCTCGATCCTGTAATAACTGGTCGTCCGCCCATCCTTCACGCAAACAGCTTCCGCAGTCAGCCGGTCGCCTCTGGCCGAACCCAGATAAGCTATTTCTGAGTTTAATGAAACGGTTTCCATGTGCTGCCAGTTGGCCGCGACTGCAAAGGCAAAATCCGCCAAAGTAAAATATACGCCTCCCATGACGGCGCCCATGGCGTTCCTGTGGTTTTCCTCGATCCTGAGGCTGCATTTTGCATAATGGTCTCCCACCTGGTCGATCACCGCCCCATTGCAAGTGGCAAACCTGTCTTTCTCAAATGTCCTGATCATTTCTTCTGTAGGTCTCATTCTTTCACCGATCCAGTCTGAAATTCCGGGCCGCCCGTGGAGCGCGCTGCCCTTATCTTTAATTATGTTTACAATGCTGCAAAATGTCAACGGTTTTCTCAGTCCTCACCGGCCGTGTTTTCCGTGTTTTCTCCCGGCGCCACAGGCAAAATTCATTTGCCATCTTGGGTCCAAAAGCTTATACTCTTATTGTACGAACGGAGGAAAACAATGAAATTTATTGTAGAAAAAGATATTTTTGACAAGATACCCAACGCCTGCTTCGGCGTTGTGGCAGCCAAAGGTATAGACAACACTGCCGACAGGCCTGAAATCTCAGCTCTTCTGGATGAGTATATCCTTTCAGCGGCTCAGCTCTTCGACGGAAAACGGGTAAAAGACGAACCGGACATCCTGCCATACAGGGAAGCATTCAGAGCCCTCGGTATCAATCCCAACAAATACATGTGCTCCATCGAGGCCCTGTTCAGCCGTATATCCAAAGGAAAAGGCATGCCCCACATCAATCCCATCGTAGACCTGGGCAATGCCATATCCCTTAAATATACACTGCCCATCGGCGCCCATGACCTGAGGGAAGTGCCGGAAAGTATATGTGTGCGCTTTTCCTGTTCAGGGGACACATTCCTGCCTTTTGGCAGTGACAGCGAAGAAACCGTCGAGCCAGGTGAAGCCGTATATGCCGCCGGAAATCAGATAAGGACAAGACGCTGGACCTGGCGCCAGAGCGAGCACGGAAAGATCACAGCTGAAACCTCTCATGTATTTTTCCCCATTGACGGTTTTTCCGACTTCAATAAGGATAGAGTCATCGCAGCCAGAGACCAGCTGGCCGGACTCCTCAAAGAAGTTTTCGGCTGTAGCACGGTCACCGGTCTCGTAGACATAGACCATCCTGAAATGGAATTTTAGATAAGGCGAACGCCTGCATATCGCGGGCCTGAGCGAACAGCCCTGAGCAGGCAGCCGCGGCCCCGTATACTACCGGGCGGTCAGAAAGACTCCGTCCGCCTGCGCTAGATCTTCAGATTTTTTGACTTGACACTTGACAAAGGACAGATGATACAGCATATTAGTAATTACTTAATTACTAATATACTGTAAAGGAGTCTGTCGCTATGGCCAAGTCACCTAAAGTATGCCGGATCGGCAAAGAATGCGTCGCCTGCGGCTGCTGCGTACGCATCTGCCCCAAGGAAGCTGTTGAGATCGTCTGCGGCATCGCCGCCCATGTGGACGAAGAAAAATGCGTCGGCTGCGGAAAATGTGCAAGAGCATGTCCTGCGGCCGTGATCGAGATCGTGGAAAGGGGCGGCGTGGAAAGGGGCAGCGCACTATGAATAATGCAAGATCAAAAAAATGGTATGATCATCTCTGGATCGTGGAGCTTTGTTACCTGTTTTTAGGGCTTTTCAATATTCTGTTCGCCTGGCTGGGCATGCTGTTTTTCTGCATACCGCTGCTCATCGCCATATTCGGAGGCAGCAAGGCCTACTGCAACCGCTCTTGCGGCCGTGGCCAGCTCCTGGGACTGCTGGGCGATAAGCTGAAATTGTCCCGCAATGTGCCGCCGCCTAAATTTCTGAGAAGCACCTGGTTCCGCTACGGATTCCTGACCTTCTTTATGATAATGTTCGGGCTCATGCTTTTCAGCACTTATAAAGTGTTTACAGGCGCTCCCCTCTCGCAGACGGTCACGCTCCTGTGGGTATTCAAGCTGCCGTGGCAATGGGCAGATGTGAGCTTTGTGGCTCCATGGGCAGGCCAGTTTGCTTTCGGGTTTTTCAGCGTCATGCTCACATCCACAGTCCTGGGCCTTGTGACCATGGTACTGTTCAGGCCACGGTCCTGGTGCGTATATTGTCCCATGGGGACCATGACCCAGGGAATATGTAAGATAAGAAACGGAAAGAAGGAAAAAGATTATGGAAGAACGGGCAAAGAAGATAGCGGAACTGCTGAAACTGCTGGCTAATGAACAGAGGCTGCTGATCTTATGCGCTCTCCTCGAAGGAAAACTCACAGTCAGCGATATACACCTGCACACACCTGATATCACTGCCTCGGCCCTGTCCCAACATCTGAACCAGCTGAGGACGGCAGGCATACTGGCATCAGAAAAACACGGCATGAATGTATTTTACTGGATCGAAGATAAAAGAGTGATCACCCTGATCGAAGCTATCAAAGAAGAATACTGCCGGGACTGAAACGCGTTGTTTTTTGCGGTGACGAGTACCTGTTTCCTTGCAGCAGAAGCTGTCAGGGAACAGGTTTTTACTGTACTCCTTATGTCCGATAACCACTTTCCTTCCTTATATCCTGAACCGATATCCTATTCCCCACACTGTCTGTATATATCGCGGTTCTGACGGATCATCCTCTATCTTGTCCCTAAGTTTATTCACATACACCGTAACAGTCGACATGTCTCCCACGGCTTCGTAACCCCAGACCCTGTCAAAGATCCTTTCCCTTGAAAAAACAATGTTGGGATTCTGCACAAAAAACAAAAGGAGCTGAAATCCCCTTCCTTTAAGTTCAAGCGGCTGTTCACCCTTATAGGCCCTGTATGATTCAGGATATATGCGCAGCGGTCCGGCGCATATCATCTTTTCCTTGCCCTCTTCTTTCAATGTACTGTGTATATGCATATGTGCCTTTACCCTCGCAGTGAGTTCCAGCGGGCTGAATGGTTTTACCACATAATCATCTGCCCACAGTCCAAGGCCTTTGATCTTGTCAATATCTTCTTTTTTTGCAGTGACAAGGAGGATGGGGACATCCGACTGTGCTCTTATCTCCCGGCAGATGTCAAAACCGCTCTTTCCAGGCAGCATCAGATCAAGAAGCACAGCCGCATATTTCCTTTTCCGGAATTGCATTACAGCCTCACAGCCATCGGAGACTATATCCGATCCCATGCCTTCGGCCAGGAGATAATCCCGTTCCAGTTCCGCTATCAGTTCATCATCTTCCACGATCAGTATCCAGTCCATGTCTATCCTCCATTTTAACTTGCGGAAAATTCCATGCAGATTTCCAGTCCGCCGCTGTTTTTAGCATATATGCTCCCCTGATGGTCCATCACTATCCTTTTCACGATGGCAAGGCCCAGACCGCTGCCTTCGCTGCAATGCGTTCTCGCCTCATCCAGCAGAGGATAAACTTCCTGCATATCGTCCTGCTGAACACATTGCCGCTCATGGCCGGAATCTTTTTGTGACAGTATTCGCAGGCAAGACACCCGGCAATTTTTTTCCGGCATACATTCACCACATCCACCTGATGGCCGTTTTCCTGCGCCCCCTCTGCAAAAGCCGACACCATAGCTGCGGTATTTCCATGGATCCTGGGACTTCCGTTTAAAACAAGTATTTTCATCCTCTAATCTTCTAAAGAAAAGGTTACAGTCACATCGCCGCTGCCCAAAGCCTCTTCCCAGCCGGTAAGATCATCAATGTGGCCCAGCCGGGTATAACTCCATGAATTGGAACCGTAGAACATAACTATCTGGTCGCCCTGATACAGCACAATATCCCCGGGCTGTACCGTGATATGCCGGTTGCTGGCAGGAAGGTCCGTTCCCAAAGGCCCCACTTTTTCGAATCCGGAATAGTCTCTCATCTGTATGGTCAGCGGATCTTGCTCCAGCATTTCTACCAGCGCATCCACCCCTTCGTTTTCTTCCAAAATTGCGGTAAATGTGCTGCCTCCAACCTGCACGATCATTTTCATTTGAGTGCTTTCCTCCTTGGTATTTACGCTATCATCACTTTGGTTGTCGGGCGCAGCGGCATGGACACCGCCACTGTCTGCCTCTGTCTGCTCACTGCTGCCGCAGCCTGTGAGCAATACGGTCAGTGAGAAAACGGCAGCAAGAGTTATAAGTATGAACGCTTTCATAAACCTGTCACCCCTTTTATCAAAATTATTTTGCTCTCCATCTTCGGCATATCAGATGGCCATGGGGGCAGACAGACTGGGCATCTGATCTGCTTTATGGCAGTCTTATATGCATCTACAGGAACGCTCCGTTGCATACCTGCAGTACCTGTCCTTTCACATGGCGGCCCATCTTGCTGGCAAGATACAGGCAGGCATATGCCTGATCCATGGGATCACATTCGGGTCCCGGAAAATAGACAAAATGTCCGCTGTATTTGAGCATTTCTGCTCCTCCCGGCTGTTCTCCAGCCTTATTGGCCAGGTGGGCCGGAGTTACCGTGGCTCCGGGAGCAACCGCATTGCAGCGTATGTTGGTGTCAATAAGGCGCATGGCCACATTTTTGGTCAATGTGTTCAAAGCGCCTTTGGTGGATGTATATGTAGCGCCGCAGAAAGGGCGATTGCCGTTAACGGAAGAAATATTGATGATCACGCCGTCATTTTTAGGCAGAAAGATTTTCAGAGCCTCCCTTATATATCGCATTGGCCCGCCCAGATTGGTGTTCATCACATACATCATCCAGTCATCATCTGTCTCATCTATCAATTTCTGTTCTCCGATCCCGGCATTATTTATAAGTATGTCAACATCCCCAAACTCCCTGACAGCGGCCAGGAACACCCGTCTTGTATCTTCTGTTGAGCAGACATCAGCCACAACTCCGACAGCTTTTCCGCCCTTTTGGCGTATTTCCTGCACAACCCTGTACAGTTTATCCTGGTGCCTTGCCGTGATGACTACCGCAGCACCTTCCTCAGCAAACAGCTCTGCTATGGCCCTGCCCATGCCATAACTTGCACCGGTAATCACTGCGACTTTACCTTTTAACATTTGTTGTTCCATTTAATAATCTCCTTTGCATATTGCTGTTCCTGATCCTAATGTAGTACCATTTTATTTTAATAGCAAATACTTATTTATTATCATTTTCCATAATTGACTTTTATGAAAACTCTCTTTATACTTGCTATAGAGGTGATCTTAATGGACTTTCGTTTGTTGGAATATTTTTTGGCGGTAGCAAGAGAACAAAACATCACCGCAGCAGCCGAATCTCTGCATATTTCCTAGCCGGCCCTGTCCACACAGCTAAGGAAAATGGAAGAGGCTCTGGGCAAACAGCTTTTGATCCGGGGAGTAAAAGGTTCCCGCAGGGTGGTCTTAACCGAGGAAGGAATGATCTTCCGCAAACGCGCAGAAGAAATGCTCCTTCTCCTGCATAGGACAGAAGAAGAAATATCCGGTTCTGATGAAATCATCGCCGGCAATGTGTTCATAGGAAGCGGTGAAACTGAAATAGTCCGCCTGTTCGCAAAAGTTGCAAAGCGAATACAGCGGAAATATCCGGATATACGGTATAACATATCCAGCGGCAATGCAGAACATGTGCTTGAATATCTGGACAAGGGCCTTATTGATTTCGGTCTGCTCTTTACAGAGACGGATCCTCAGAAATATGAAAGGATCTCCCTTCCAATGGAAGATACATGGGGTGTCCTGATGCGAAGGGATTCTCCTCTGGCTGTGAAAGAATCCATCTGCCCTGAAGATCTGTGGGATAAGCCCCTTATTGTCTCCCATCAAAAGGGTGACGCATCGTATATCAACAGATGGCTACGGCGTGAAGAGACAGAACTGCATATTGTAGCCACTTACAACCTTCTTTTTAACGCTTCTCTGCTTGTTGATGAAGGACTTGGATATGCCCTGTGCTATGACAGGCTTATCAACACACATGGCAGCAATCTCTGTTTTCGCCCTTTTTCCCCTAAATTGGCGGCTCACGGCTTTATCGTATGGAAAAAGTATCAGGTATTTTCCAGGGCCGCAAATATCTTTTTGCAATATCTGCAGGAAATGCTCGGATCAGAAGGATGATCGTATATGCCGTCAGAAGAATGCGTCCATTGCCGCAGAAGCAATGGACGGGAGGGACAGGATATCGGAAAATGTAAATATTAATCAGTGGCTTTAAAATTATAAACAGGTTTTAATATATCGATCACATCGACGGATTCCCGTATCACATCTATTATGTCCTCAAGGGCCTTGTACGCCATCGGGGCCTCGTCCAAGGTTGCACTGTTCACAGAAGTGGTGTATATACCTTCCATGGACTTTCTGTATGTCTCCATGTCAAGGGTGTTCTTTGCCACTGACCGGGACATGATCCGGCCGGCTCCGTGAGGCGCAGAATAGTTCCAGTCCGGGTTGCCCTTTCCCCTCGCCAGGACGCTGCCGTCCCTCATATTGATAGGGATCAGCACCAGTTCGTCCTTGTGGGCGGCTATGGCCCCTTTGCGGAGTATCATCTCGTCTGTGTTTATATAGTTGTGTACGGTGTGGAAAGCGTCTGCGCCGCTCATGCCGGTCCTTTCCAGTATGATCTCTGCCATCTTTTTGCGGCTGCGCTCTGCAAACCGCTGGCATATCTGTACATCGTGCAGATAATCCTCCAGATACTGCCCATAAAGGTAGCACAGGTCCGCCGGCATCGTCAGTTCTTTCGGCTGCCACTCCTTTTCCATGGCCCTCAAGATCGGCTGTATTTCCTTGCGGCGGCCCTGCTCCTTATATGTGCGTATCAGTTCCTGGCGCTTTTCAAACAGCTCGCCCTTTCCCATGGCAAGATCGACAGCCAGTTTCTGGTAGTATTCCGCCACCTGTTTCCCCAGATTGCGGCTTCCCGAATGGATTATCAGGTATTTAGTACCGTCCGGGGCGGAGTCTATCTCGATGAAGTGGTTGCCTCCGCCCAGAGTACCAAGGCTTTTTTCCAGCCGTTTTGCGTCTTTCAGGTTTCTATAGCAGCGAAGGTCCATGAGATCGAAGCGCTCTACCCGCCCTTCCCATACATTTCTGCCGCTCGGTATGAAGTGGGCGGCTTCGTCCACCTTTTGCGGGTCGATGTCCTGCTGCTCCAGCTTTACCGTATACATACCGCAGCCTATGTCCACGCCCACCACATTGGGAACGGCCTTGTCGGTCACCGTCATGGTCGTCCCTATGGTGCAGCCTTTGCCCACATGGACATCGGGCATTATCCTTATCTTGGACCCTTCAGTAAATTCATGGTCGCACATCCGCCGTATCTGCTCTATGGCTTCATCCTCTACCACCGTGGCGTAGCATACGGCCGTGTTGATCTTCCCTTTTATATCAAACATTTTCTCGTTCCTTTCGTATCGTTATGCGATAAATCCTTTCGAATCATTATGCGATAAATCCTATCTTCGGCCTTTCGCACCGCTTTTTCTTTTCCGGGAGGCGGAAATCGTCGGCGCAGAGGGTTTCGATGTCTCTGCCGGTTATCTCCTCGTAGTCTTTTGCCAGCAGTCTTGAAGCCTGCGCCATCCTGGCTTTTTCTATGATATTACGGACATATCGCCCGTTTCCGAAATCCTTTTCTCCCTGCACCTCTGCGAATATGGAAAGCAGCTTTTCGCGGGCTTTTTCATCTATATTAAGTCCTTTCTTGCGGGCGATGAGCTCTGCGATGTCGCATAGCTCGTTCATATCGTAGTCGTCAAAATGCACATGAAAGGCTATGCGGGAGCGCAGCCCCGGATTTTTCTGCAGTAAGCCTTCCATCTTGTCAGGGTAGCCGGCAAAGATGACCGCCACATCTTCCCTGTGGTTTTCCATCTCCTGCACGATGGTGTTTATGGCCTCGTCCCCGAAGGAGCCGTCCCTGTCGTCCACCAGCGAATAGGCTTCATCTATGAACAGCACGCCGCCCGCCGCCTCCTTAAACTTTTTCTTGATGGTCGGTGCGGTCCAGCCCACATATTTACCTACCAGGTCGCCGCGTCCGACTTCGACCATGGTGCCCTTTGACAGTAGACCGTTGTCTTTCATTATCCTTGCAAACAGCCTTGCGACGGTGGTCTTGGCCGTTCCCGGGTTTCCGGTGAATATCATGTGCATTGCAGGCCTGTCAATCTTCATCCCTTTGTCTGCAAATATCTTCTGTGCTTTGTGGTAATCGATGGCCTGCATTATGACTTTCTTGGCCTCGGAAAGTCCGATCATCTCCATCATTTCCTCGTATGCGGACCCTTTCGGCTTGGCTGCGGCTATTTTGCGCCTGACGCCGGCGATCTGTCTGTACTGCGGGTAAATGGTCGTCTTCAGTTTATCATTATACCACTCTTCAAACAGATCGCGAAGTTCTGTGGAAAGATATCCCCTTCCATTTTCCAGTCTTGCGAAAAGCCTTTTATCGGTGCGTACGCCGTTTTCCCGGGCAAGCATTTTCAGAAAGCCCCCGGCCCGCTCTCCATAGGCAAAGTCTTCTTTAAGCTCCACAAAGCTGGCCGTGCCGAGGTTTTCGTAAAATATATCCTTTACTTTCGTACATTCCCGTGGCAGGCAGAAAACGGTGAGGACCTGGTTGCGGTATTTTCTCATCATTTCGCACAGAGTCTCGATGGTCTCCCGCCCGGGGCAGGCATAGTCGTCCTCTTCCGTATCATCGTCTGCGATATATCTGACCAGTATGGCTCCGCCTGTGCTGCTTTTGTACAGGCACTCGTAAGCGGTCTCAGAAAACTTTGCTAATGTGCGATAAAGAAGTAATAGAAGTGTAAAAAATTTTGCCGTTCCTATCCGGCA
>ERZ826764.2312-NODE-2312-length-18643-cov-7.736497_pt1 | contig 18643 bp, 16 predicted proteins | sample MGYA00519870_ERZ826764 | MGnify/ENA primary metagenome ERZ826764 (study PRJEB31778, sample SAMEA3449239) | human gut metagenome | biome: human gut; feature: human-associated habitat; material: faeces | place: United Kingdom | collected 2010/2012 ...
ACTCGCGACCCCAACCTTGGCAAGGTTGTGCTCTACCAACTGAGCTATTTCCGCAAATTGCAAATAATCAGTTATTTACAAGCGTTAAAATAGCTGTTTTATACCTTAAAAATCGGTCTGTAACACACTCTGTATCACATTTTCTTGCTTGCAAATTGTTTGTAATTTGCAGATTCTTAATTTGTTAGGTAAAATTTCATTCCTTGTGCTACATAAAGCATTTAACACGTGTCATTCATAAGCAATTATGTTATTAGTTGATAGAGAATTAAGCGTATTCATTTATTGGATTTCTCTGCAACCGACCCCAACCTCGGTTCAGAAAAAAAGAGGAAATTTCTTTCCTCTCTCCTTTTAAGAATGTTGTGTTGCTTTTGTTTTATCTGCAATTTGTAATAGTTTTTCTGAAATATATTCAGGAGTAACCATTAAAAGCAATGAGGTCGCTATATCTGATTTTCGAATATCAATATCGTTTTTAGCAAGGTCGTTTTGGAATAACTTTTTGATAATATCTGTTGTTTTATTGATAAATACAGTGTTAATATTCAAGATTTGGCCTTTTTCAAAAGGAGGAGTATTATATGCAATATTAGACATACAAAGTCCGTGGACAAATTCAGACATATAGCCAGATATGAATTGAGATACACTATTTTTAATTCCTGCTTGTTGATATAATTCCAGCCATGAAAATCTATTTCCCTTTATCGTATTATTTAACTTTTTGTATTTCCAATTACGCCTTTGGATGATATTTTCCATATCAACATTACATAATGGATTATTTCTAATCTTTTTCAATAATTGATCTTTTGCCTTTAGATCACTCTGCATAGTTGTTTCAATTTGTTGGGCCAGTTGATCTATTTCAGTTTGTTCAATATAATTGAGATCAAAAGTCAAGGATGGAAATTTGCGTAGTTCCTTTATTCTATTTTCAACCCCATCTAAAACATACAAGTAATGTCTTAATTCTCTTTCTTCTATCGTTTTAGAGTTAATATGGATGAAATGTAATATAGTATAGTTATCGACAATCATTCGACTAAGTGTAACCAAAGATGAAACATCTATCCTATCTTCACATAGTAGATGAATTGACTGCCAAGAATCCAACATTTTCCTAATAGCGAATAATATGTAGCTATTCAGATCACTTATATACGGAGACTTATATATCTTTTGCAATTCATTAGAGATATAATCTAATTCGCAATAGGCAAGTTCAAATAAACCCTCATCATCTATCCCCATTTTACCCATGAGGTCTTTATATACTAATCCCATATTTCTTAATTATATCTATATAAACTGCTCTAAATATTTCTCGTTAAAACCCGTGAGTGGAAATTTGAATACGTTCTGTTTGCCCTCCTTTGTCGTATAGTCGAATATGACCGTATCGCTCTTTATATGGGCTTCAAAAAGATTGAGCATACAATTGGACTTGGGAATATCTACCATGTTGGGCAATACAATGGCGAGACAACCCTCCTCTACGGCTTTTGGATTTAGCAGATAGGAGAATCCTGCCATATAACGACCTCGTTTTTGAAAACAGATGGTCATATCTTTTGCAGGGTCGATGTCGAGTTCAAAGATATAGTGAAACTCTCGCGGTGTAGGGTCATCAGTTCTACGTCCTACGAACAGACAGACGCCGTAAATATTATCATAAGATACCCCTTTGGAGACATACGATATTTGAACATCGTCGATAGTCTCTGTGCCCGTTTTTCAATTAATACTTGGTGTTTTTCTTTTCATTTTAGCTAAAATTTATGTTGTGATTAAATCTTTGATAATGATGTAAATATACAAAAAATTTATGAAATATGCAAGTAATATAAAAAGGACAAACTTGGGCAGAGGGTCTATATATTAACCCTTTTGCACAAGTCTGTCCTAAAAATACCAATCAATGGTTTTGAACTATATTGTCAAGAATTGCAATTATCTTTTGCTCTAAAACTTTATCATCATTGTCATACGAAACCATACCTGTTTTAGAATCATATACTCCCAATTCTGTTAATTCTTCAATGATTTCTCTAATTTTTTGAGTTGAAATACGGTTGGCATCAAAGACCATCTTAAATGACTGAATCATATCAAATTGAATAATACACCTTTGCAATACCGAAGTATCGCAGACTAATGTTTAACATTTATTCATCTAATCCTGTAGTGCTTGCAAACCGCTTCCATTCTGTTGCGGCTTTATAGGCATCGGCACAACCCGAAGGCACTTTCAGTACCGAATAAGGATTTATGCCGCTAAAAGCATAGTTTTCACAAGTCGGTGGTATTTCTGTGCCGATCTTGAATAATCGCAGTTCGAAATCCCCATAAAAGGCGCATTCACCGATCGTCTCAATCTGCGTGCAGGCAGACATATCGACGGTCATTAGATTCTTTAATTGGCAGAAAGCGCCATAATAATAAGAAGAAGAATAAGAATAATAACCACCACCGATAGTTTTCAGTTGAGAGCCTTTCTCAAAAGTTACTGTTGCCAATGAAGAACAGCCTTTGAATGCTGTCGCTTCGATCGTCTCTACACTTGCAGGGATTTCAATAGATTTCAATGCAGTACAATCCGAGAAAACACCATAATAATAATGATAATAATAACCTCCACCGATAGTTTTCAGCTGCGAACCTTTCTCAAAAGTTACTGTTGCCAATGAAGAACACCCCTTGAATGCCGTTGCTTCGATCGTCTCTACACTTGCAGGGATTTCAATCGAGGTTAATGCCGTGCAGTCCGCGAAAGCACCATAATAATTAGGATAATAAGAAGAATAACCGCCACCGATAGTTTTCAGCTGCGAACCTTTCTCAAAAGTTACGGTTGCCAATGAAGAGCAACCCATGAATGCGGCGGCCTCGATCGTCTCTACACTTGCAGGAATTACAACCGACTTTAGCTTGCTTCGATAAAACATCTCCTTTCCAATCGTTGTCAGGGTCTTGGGGAGAATCAGATGCTCGACATTTGTAGATTTATAAAATGCCTGTGTCGGCAATGCCGTAATATTCACCTCTGCAATATCGAGGTTCTTCAACTTGGGCATCATGCGATAGATAAACAGAAAATCGACATCGTTCAGCACACCTGTAATCTTCAACGATTCGATATTGGCATAATCATAACCCGCCAACACATTTTCCAGTTCGCCTTTCGTTTCGACATGAATCTCGGTACACGTTCCCAGTTGGCGAAAAATAATCGTTTGTAAAATATTGTCTTGTTCGCCCTTCAAAGTAACCGTCGCATGGCGTTGAATCCCCTCGTTGGCAGCTACTTCAAAGACAATCGTATCTTCCCGCAAAGCTCGTGTTTCAGGAGCCAGCGACAACCACGATCGGGCATTGTCAGGAATCTCAACGGTATAATCCAAATTCGTTGTCAATTTAATTTCTTGCGTTCCTCCTGCTGGTAATACATTGATAGAATTATCGGCAATGTTTATATCCAAGACCTGTTTTTCGTGGCAATAAAATGATGCCATAACAGTACGATAGGAACCGTCGTTGGCAAAGACAAGGATTTCGCTTTCTACAATCGGATCGGGGGCTGTAATCGTAATCGTTCCCTTATCCGTGGAGGTAGCATTTACTTTGACTTTCCATCCATCCTGTGCAATGGCTTTGACAACCGTATTCTCGGTTGCATCCGTAATCGTGTAGGAGATTGTTTTGCTCTCTCCACCGTTGAGAATGGCTATATCCGTTGTATCGAATGCAATTGCGAACTGTGAATTATCTCCTTTGGGAATAGTGATAACAGTACCATCTATAAGGGTAAAATAGACATTGTTATCGTCCTCGGTAACACTCTGAAAGAAGCTGTCGCCGTCTTTGCCATTCGTGCCATCGGCACCGTCCTGACCGTCTGCACCCGTTGCTTGTCCTATGTCTGTCCAAGTTTTACCATTATCCATTGAAAGCATCCATCGGCCATTCTCTATTTTCAGTTGCGGTGTAATGCCGTCTTGGCCATTCTCGCCATCCGTGCCATCGTTGCCGTTTTCGCCGTCCATGCCTTCTGCTTTTATCTTATCGCCTGCATCGTCGGTCAGCCACTCGCCGTTAAGCGTCCAGTAATAGATTCCGTCCGTGTCTTTCTTTACACCGATAATAGGAGCATCTCCGCTATTTTTGCCATTTTTAATTGTGGCGGTAGAACCATCTGAAAAGTGGATAATGTAACCATCCGATATTTGTTCAACTTTGGAAATAGACAGATTATCCTGTAATGCGTCTACAATCTTCTGCAACGATGAAATATTGGTGTTCATCTGCGTGCAGAGTTCCTCTAATTTTGTTACGCGATTTTCGAGGTCGTTCAGATCATTGCGCAATGCGCTGTCGTCGTACTTATCGCTACAACCGAATAGCAATAAGCCGCAAAACACAAGAGATAGTAGTTTTTTCATAAGGTTAATCTTTTATTAGTTATTTTGACTGTGAATTTTTCTTCTTTATAGCTTATAACCTCAAAATCAACATTTTCACATCTGAAATTATCACTTATCTTAAGGCCGTTTTGTAAAGGGGAATTATAAGCGATTCTAAATGACACATTGCACCGCCCTCCTGTGCATTTTTCCAAATTACTGCCATCCATACCGTCAGACGGATATAATTTGCAATCGAATAGCTGAATGTTGGAAATAGATAGAACATCTAATTTCCCTCCGCCATGTTCATAAAAGCAGTCATAGTGAGATACAGCGATTTCTATCGCTTGTTGTAAAGCTTGTTCTTTTACGGTCATAGTTAGCCTGCAATGTACCGTATCAACTCCGCTGCGGTGGGATATATGCAAAAAGAAAGTGTGGAGTTGTTCGTTTATCTAACAGGAGGTTCTGGAATACCCGTGCATTAAATAAACAATACCCCACACCGAATAGAATATATCGAGAATGATATATGCCTATACACGGTGATGAATGTTTGTATTGCTTATCCCTGTTTGCTTAAAATCGCCAAATTTTATCGTCAAGGATTAGCGAAACACTTTCACTAAACTAATATGTTATCGCCCGTATGGGTCGATGCCACAAAATTAGAAAATGTTTCTCAATACGCAACACTCAAGCGGGGTATTGTAGATTCAAATTTCGGATTAAAGTTTCAGAAAATCAAGATTGATGTTCTAAAAAGTTCTTCATTGGTTGGGGTATTCCATTATAAAGAACAAGCCGACATATTCCCTCTAATAGCGAGTTGTCAATCATTCCAACCCTCAATTATCGAGAATATGCCAGCACGAAAACGAAAATTAGGGGTAGTAAAATCTTGTCGAGATTACAATACCCCTAAATTCTGTAATTTATGCGTTCCAATAAATAGAAATACGGTTGTAGTTTTACTCTCCTGCAATTTTCCGTATCACGTCGTCCATACAGATAGACTGTCCGCTGGCTAATCTTCCCCACCAACAACACCCGTATTCGTTGATAATAACCTCTCCCTCCCGTTTCAGACGTTCGGCCAGCCACGAATCAATCAGCCACCATTCCATGACATCACCCAAGAACGGATAGATATATTCTTCGGGAAGCAAACTCTTCTTGAGCATTTCATCTACGACTGCGGTTTGATTCGTCAGTACGCAGTTCTCCACCAATCGCTGTGCCGTCATTGGATTCCTTGTTGTGCGGCTATATTGCGTAACCATTGGTTAGCAAAGGTTGTGTGGCTGGCCTGTAAGCGAGGATTCAACGCTATTCCATCCTCCGACCATCTGACGCTGTTCTGCTCGATACCGCAATAGTCGTTGCGATAATAGTAGGGAATGAATTGCCGAGTGTCTTTGTGCAGGGCAAAGAGCATTTCGGGGTCGCGCATGGCATCGCCGTTCTGCTGTCCGTAATGAGCCAGCGAAAAAAAGTCGTACTTGTCGATACGGCCGATCAGTTCGATATGGACAGGCATATAAGTACCGTCCGAGTTGTCGATTTTGGTTGTTTGTAAAGCTAACATACTGCGGAAAATCTCCGCCGCTCTCCTGTCAAGTGTCTTCATATCTGAAAAGGTTTTACATTCGACAATGGGGAGGGGGCTTTAGTATGGAGTAACTGTATGTGCAGGGGATATATTCTACCCAATAATTTACCCAATAGGCTACCCAAAAGAAAATAATTCCTATCTTTGTGCAAAATGAAATTCTGCCATGTCCTATAAGCCGCCGTATACGATTACACCGAAGATCACGAATTTGGTTGCACAGATCAGCGAAGCAATCGGCAGCTACTATGCGCATGAAAATCTGCGCCTGCATCGGGTCAATCGGATCAAAACGATTCACGGGACGCTGGCTATCGAGGGCAACACGCTTTCGACGGAGCAGGTCACGGCGGTATTGGAGGGAAAACCCGTCGTTGCTCCTATTAACGAGGTGCAGGAGGTGCGCAACGCCCTTAAAGCGTATGAATTGCTCGACACGCTCGACCCCTGTAAAGTCGATGATCTGTTAAAGGCGCATGCCACGATGGAAGTGGGGTTGATCGACGAAATCGGTTGCTTCCGCAAAGGCGGTGCGGGTGTGGTGTCGGGGAAAACGGTTATCCATTATGCGCCCGATGCCGAACGTGTGCCGTTTCTCGTAAACGATCTGTTCGAGTGGCTGCGCACCACGGATGAACACCCGTTGATCGCAAGTTGCGTCTTTCATTATGAGTTCGAGTTTATCCATCCGTTCGCGGATGGCAACGGTCGCACGGGACGATTGTGGCAGACCTTGATTTTGAGCAAGTGGCGGCCTATCTTTAAGAATCTGCCTATTGAGAATATCGTATATAAGTATCAAAAGGAGTATTACCGAGCGATTGCCATAAGTGGTGGTAAAGAGGGATGCACACCTTTCGTCGAGTTTATTTTAGGGGTAATCGCGGAAACATTGACTGCCCAAGAGCCTACCCGAATATCTACCCAAGAGATTATTCTCTCGGAAATTCAGAAGAATCCTAAAATTACTCGGAACGAATTGTCGCTGATTGTCGGTATTTCTCCCGATGGGGTTAAATATCACCTGCAAAAACTTACCAAATCGGGTATTCTCCAAAGGGTTGGGGCTACCCGTTTCGGAGAGTGGGTTGTCTGTAAGAAAAAATGACAAGGACAAACATTGTCAAGGGGTATGAATTATAGACCCCTTGTCAATGTCTGTCCTCTGTCTATCAGTCTTTAAAACTCGAACTTCTTCCGTCCGAACTTAAAGGCCCTTGCTCCTCCCTGCTTGCAGTCCTCCAGTTCGAAAAATAGGCCGATGACTTTTCTATCGACCCGATTGTTGAACGGGATGCCGTTATCGGAAATCAACTGCCGCATAAAAGTATTGACCTCGTTGGCGGGAACAATATCGTCCGTATGGAACCGACCATATACGGCCTGCTGCATCTTCTCGGAGGTCAGCAGCCGATTTTCGGCATCGCAGCCCAATGCGGCTTCTATCTTGCGCCTGTCGTACCCTAATGTTTCGATACGCCCTGCGCCGAGTTGCATGAAGGCTTTCACCATCACGCTGAATTCATCCCCTAACTCCTCCATCAGATAGGATGCTTCTGCATCGGGCTTGTCTTCCGTCAGTTTGGTAAGTTGTGCCGTTACCTCTTGCCACAACTCTTTTGCGTTCAATCTTCCCGATTGCCTGCGCAGACGGTCTTTGTCTGTAACGGGGGCTTTGTAATGGTGTATCTTCGTATGGAAAGGCGCATCTGTGTAAGCCGCCTCCAATGCGGAGGGAGATTGATAATATCCGCTGATCTTCTCGTCTTCCCATGCATTGTCCCACATGAAATGGTTGCGTTTTCCGTCGCGGGTAATGAACCTTTTATAATCCATCCCACCAATAGCTTGTAATAAAGTCTCCCGTTCTATGTCGTTTTCGGTCTTAATGGCCGCTACCTGCTTGTAGATATTCTCGGCGCTTGTCAGTTGGTGGTTGAGCGCTTCTCGGGACATACAAGGTAAACTGTCACTTGTGTTCGTTATATGGTATGCCTGCGCCACGCCGTTACGGAACCGCCCGATAGCCTGCACGACCTCTGTCTGCGGGTCTATCATCGAATAAGGAGCGCGGAATACGTCCGTCAGCACAATGACATTCGGTTGGTAGTCCAACTTGATGTCCACCGCCGAATAGAAGCGGCTGGTGAAGAAATTGACCTCGGCCAATTCCATAAGGTTGTCGCTCACCTCTGAAAAATCTTGTCTTTTGAGTTTCTTGACACTTTTTTCGCTACAAAAGACTTTGCACCGTCCTTGCAGTTTGAGTGTTTGAATAAGGCTCAATGTGGTGTCTGTGGAGTTCAGAAAAATGCAGGTTTTTTCGTTCTCCCTGTTGAACCGAGCCAGCAGAATTCGCAATACCCTGACCGTATTATTGGTAATGCAGACCGTTAGCGGCTGTCGGTAATCGTAGGTCGGGACGATACGCAACATTTCAAAACCCTGCTCTGCAAAACGCGGGTCGGAGGGAACGATGGGCGTTGCCGAAACCATTGCCTTGTTCTTGAATCTGAAAAAGTCCTCCACGGGCAGGTAAATGTCACCTCGGTAGCCTACATCCTGTATTGTTTTTTCGCACTCGTCGAACAGCAGGAAATAATCCTCGAATATCGGGGTATCTGTTTCGTACATGGCAGGCAGTACCTTTTTATCGAAGCCCTCGGGCGTCGTGATAATCTTGCGGTAACCGTCGGATTCTCCTGCAAGATAGGCTTTCACATCCTCTTTACTCGTTCCCTCGTACACGGCAAAAAGGAACGAATGTTGAGCCTTTTTCCCGACGATAACGGGTACATTCGGCTCGATGATAATGGAATTACGGGCGGCATTAATTTCCAGCGTCGTTGCGCCGCAACCTGTCATTGTCTTGTTAAGGATGGTGTTGGTCGGAATCTCTTTAATTATGTCCGAGAGCCACTCTCCCTTTTTGATATTTAATTCTTTACGAATCATTTTAAAAATTTATGGGAAGCGGGCAGTGAACCCGCTCCCCTGTTATACTTTGAGTTACTCGAAAATTGCCGTTACATCCGTCATCGCTTCTGCGGGCATGATGACCTTCCCATTGGGAAAGAGATACTTGCGCATAAGATAGCCATTACCGTTTTTGTTTTCGACATATTCTTCACGGTATCTGCGGGTATGCTGGCAGATTTCTTTTTCCACTTCAGTCAGCCACTCGTGCTGTTCGCCGTTTGCGCGGTCTGCGGAATATTCCGAGATTTCGGGCACTTCCTTGCCTTGCAAGACTGCCAACAGATAATCCCATACTTGGGAATTGAGCAGGATTTTACCTTGTAACTCAGTCTTGCCCTTACGCAGACCCACCCATGCGTATTTGTTTCCTGCCACATCTATGCGCGGGGTTATAATCAGCGCATCGATTCCATGTGTAACAGCTTTCTGCACGGTTTGCACCATTGCCTGATTGTTGCCTGATTTCATCGTTACGATGCGACGAGCCTTTTTCTGAATATTATCGGCAGCCGCCTGCTGCTTTTCGTTAATGTTAGAATAATTCATTTGTTATTTAAATTTTATTTTGCCTCCACTTGCTTGGGCGTTCGGCTTGCTCCCGTAACCTTTTAGCTGGCCAGCGTGTTTGATTACAGTCACAAATGTCCCGCTTTCTACGGGCAAAAAAGAGAAAGAATAGGCAGCGAAAATGCTACCTATTCTTTCTAAAATCGGGGTATGTAAATCAGTTTACAGCAAATCATCGAAGCGCGTATTGTGCAATGGGCGGCGTAATGCTTTTTCTAACTCGGCGCGTTCAGCTTCATTCATTTCCGAATAGCTCATTGGTGTAAAGCGGGGCTTTTTATCCATTTTCAGCATATATTTAATGCGTCCTGCTACCAACTGTTCATCGACCGCTTCGTCTTCGGTAATCATATCGAGATGACAGAGGTAGTTGGTGATGATTTTACATAGTCCTGTGCTGGTGGCTTTCTTATCTTTGGCGGCATCTTTGAACATTGCATATGTCCCGTATATGATGCAGTCGGCAATGGGATTGGACGATGTACGGCCTGCTTTCTGATAACGTTTCAGTTCGCGGCGGGCATCTTCGGCGGAATGGATGTTACCTAAATGTTCTTTGCAGTAATTCGATAAGGCAGAGCGCAACATCCAATTACTGTAATTCGGAATGATGATTTTACGGTGAAAATTCTTTACACCTTTATTGATGGTAAGAATTATTTCGTTTGTCATTTTGGAGCGGACGGGCGTTTCTTGACAGAACAGATAGAGTTCCAGCAATTCTCTGCGCATGGTTTGATGGTAATATTCTCCTATATCCATCAGGTCGCTGAAATCGTCTCCTTCCGCTTGTTCTTTTATCTCGGCTCGGAGAAAGGCGCAGTCTAAAAACTTAAAGACCCAAAGGAGCATTTCTCTTTCGTCGTCTGCTATCGGTTCGATATATTTTGCGATTGTTTTATCTTCATCAAAAAGACGATCGAAAAGTAGTATTTCCGTTCGGAAGAAGATTGTTACAAACTCTTCTTTCTGAAAGGGAATAGCTTCATAGAAATACAAAGCATCCATTCCATAATACTTTTTTGTGTAATACAGCACTCGCTGGAATGTTTCCCAATCCATATCGTATTGGAGCAGTTTTGTATTCTCGTCCATAATTTTAGGGGTTAGATAACCCAAATATACGAAAAAAGAAAAAGGATTACCCGCACAACGCAGATAATCCTTAAATGAAAAGGAGGACAGACATTGCCAAAGGGTCTTAAATATAGACCCCTCGTCCAAGTCTGTCCTTGTCTTTTATGAACTGTTGATACTGGTTGAGTAGAGAGTGAGGACAGACATTGTAAAAGGGTTTATCTTTTAGACCCTTTTACAAAGTTTGTCCTTGCTCCTCTCTACAATAAATGCTGCATAGCCGCATCTATCTGCGAGTTCTCGAAGCTATCGAGATAGATTTGCGTGGTGGATAGGTCGGAATGGCCGAGCGATTCGGAAATGAGGGCTACGCTTACACCTGACCTTTTCAAGACCGTAGCGAACGTATGCCGAGCGACATAGGTAGTCAATGGCATTTCCAGTCCTATCTGCTCACCCAGCGTTTTTAATTCCCGATTGACTTTCCGCAGAACCTTGTGCAGTCGATTGAAAATCTGTTGTGCCGTCTTGTGTTCCGAGCGGTCAAGAATTGGGAAGATATAATCTTCCTGTGCATGGTTGGCCTTGCTGTATTTCTCGATAATCTGCATGGCGTTCGGTACGAGTTGAAAGGACAGCAATTTCTGTGTCTTGTGGCGGGAATAATAAACCCTCTCCTTAATGATGTCCTTATAACGCAACCGCGCTATATCGCCAAAATTCATCCCTGCCGTAAAGTAGGAGAAGAGGAATAAATCCCTTGCGAGGCGTCTGTATTCTGTCGTGTGTCCCTCTGCAATTTCGAGGTCGATTAACCGTTGGATGTCGTCCTTGTCGATTGCCCGTTTGCGTGTTTTAGCCCACAAGCTACCCACTTGAAACAGTGTGAACGGATTTTGTTTCACCGTCACTTTGCCCTCTTTGACCGCCTTATTGTAAATGGCTTTGAAGATGGCAAACCGTGTAGCGATGCTGTTGTCCTTGTTCCCTCGCTGGCGCAGGTGCAATTCCAATCCTTTCAGATAGTCGAGGTCGATAGCCTCTAATGCCATAGTGGTTGGTTTGTAGCCATCCAATACTTGCAGGGCGTATTTGTGCTTGGTGGCCGAGTTGATTTTGCCGAGAGATTCCAGTCTTTCGATTTCTGCCTTGAAACCATCCTCTATGGTAATTCCGACTGAACGAGCGGGTTTTGCATCGAATAACGTATCGAAATTCACGGGAATATCCAACGCTTCCAACCGTTGGATTTTCTTGTTGTACTCCTTGATTTTGGCTGTTATCTGAAACTGAATATTGTCCCTGTCGGGGTAGTCTTCCGTTACCTTTTGTGCTTCTGCGTCCCAATGTTTAAGTGCAACGGAAATGCCTAAACCGATGGTTTTCTTACGGCCGTCATGGAGAAATTGGATACAGAGGGGAGAGGTGTTGTTTTTATAAATTACGTCCTTTCGGATTATTGCCTTGAATGTCATTGCGTTGCATCGAATTGATGCAGAGGGTGAACAAACTTTCCTATGGGAAGTTCAATGGGAAGTTTATGGGAAATCAGGGCCGTTAAAAGCCCCTCCCAGCCCTGTTTTTCACCGTATGGAAACAAAAAAGCCAGCAATCACATTTCTGTAAATTGCTGACTTTCAGAGCTGAATCCGAGATTTGAACTCGGGACCCCTTCATTACGAGTGAAGTGCTCTACCGCTGAGTTAATTCCTTAAATAATAGAAAATCAATGTTTTATGGAGGCTGCATTGCATTGTCTTGTCTTACTCGTTATGGGAAGTCTATGGGAAATTTTGTCACCACCTGCAAGTGAATAGAATATGTTATAAGTTTCTAAATCTCACTATGTTACCTTTTCGATTACCCATAGTCCAACATGTAATGTGCTTTCATAGTCGCGTAATGTGTTAATTGATAATTGTTTGGAATGATTTTAATGGGTTGGTAGACCCCTTCATCTGGTTAAAAAAAAGCGAGGACAAACTTTGCAAAGGGGACTATAAATATACCCTTTTCGCAAAGTCTGTCCTTGCTCTGCTAATAGAAAATCGGCGCAAAATTTTCCCCTTCCGCCGCTTTCCCGTTTTTATCAATTTTCAGTAGCTTTTGTTGTTTGGTCTATATTGATAATTCAGCTGGTAAATAGAATTGATCAACATTTGTTAAGGGAATAATTTTAGTTTGAGAATGATAATCTGATAGAACGGGTCTAATATTCTGAATTAAATTTTCTGCATTGGGATCTTGAATATAAATCGTCCTTAAATTTTTCATAGCATCAAATAGTGTTCGATCTATATTTCTGTTGAAAAAAGGAAATGTATACCCAATTACCACTAATGAAACAGCGTCTTGGGTATTCCCTTCCAAATTAAGCCAATATTGTTTATTTTTTTCAGAATCATCTTCCCACGCAAAGGACAATTTACAAGAATTATTATCTTTATTTAAATTTATGACATAATAATTTAATAATTCAATCAAAATAGATTCGGTTAGTTCCTGATCTGCGCCTTTTCCGCAAAATGCCCCTAATGACCTCATTTCTCGAAATGTTGCAGAACCATTTATTTTGAATATGCTGGGATTGAAAAATGGAGGGATACTATCTCCTCTACTTAGTAGTCTCAAATTTGTAATCAAATCTTTATCCAACTTATCATCTAAATATTCTTTATACGCGATCTCAAATTGACTGTCATAATTCCATGTAACAATACGAATTTCGTCAGGAATGGTCAGTTGCGAGGTTAATATGTTGGCAAGAAATGTATCATACCGATTATCTGGTTTATTGATTATCTGTTCAATGATGAAATATAGAGCCAATAAACATTCGACTTTTTTATAAAGTTCAAATTCTTTTTTGAGCCAAAGTTTTTTTGCGAAAGTATCTATTGTGGCATGAGAGTCACATTCTTCTTGTAACCATTTCAAATCTTTGATAAACATCTCTCGTGCCGATGTAACTCCCATGCCGCCAAATTGACCGAGAGGAAGGGTAGTCTTTTCAGACAATTCTGCGAGTTGAATGGTTTCCAATTTTTTGATTATGTAACCTATTCTCTCTGGTATTTCTGTAACAATAGGTAGTCCTTCTGTAATTTTATATGCAGGAGCAGCTGGATTAATAAATGTAATTCTGCCATGATTTTTATCTGCTTCTATTTCTTCGGCTTTACTTATTCGTTTGCCGAAACTTGCACCTGCACCTAATAAATAAACAACTTTACTCATAAATTTAGTAGTTTTATCTATCTAAATTATGAAAAATTTTGTCGATCATCAAAATTATATGAACTGCTCTAAATACTTTTCATTGAACCCAGCTAACGGGAATTTGAAATCTTTTTGTGTTCCGTCCGTTGCCGTATATGTAAAGCTAACAGCGTCACTCTTGTTGTGAACGGCAAACAGGTTTACGCTCTCTGCGGAATTTGAAAACTCAATAACGTTAGGCATGATTAGCGTTATATCTCCGTGTATATCGTCCAACGGACAAGACATTGAAACTATCGGCTTCCCTCGTCTTTGGAATGTCATTTTTACAGATTTCTGTTGGTCGATGTCCAACGCAAAGAAATAGTAAAAGGTAAACGGGACGGTTTCATCATCTTTTCTCCCGACAAATAGGCAAACTCCGTCATAATCATTATAGGCTACGGATTTGGCAATATAGGATATTTGCAAATCATCCTGTTTCTGCTTACCTATTTTTCATTCTGTTTTTGGTGTTTTATACATTTTAGCTAAAATTTGTATTGTTAAATAAATCTCTGATTATGATATAAATATACGAAAAATTTGTGATTTATGCAAGTAAAAAAGAAAAGACAAACTTGTGCAGAGGGTCTATAAGTTAACCCTTTTGCACAAGTCTGTCCCTGCTACATAATGATTTTAAAACGAAGATATAGGAATGACATATGTTGTGTTTGTATCATTTGCTCCTACTTCATTATAAATAAAACCCAAAGAAGGTATCGTAAAGCCATTCCAGTCAAGACGAAACACGCCATTCGAACTGACTGTGCTACTCCAATATCTCTCATATCGACTCTCAAACAGGGGAGATTCACCTATTGCCGATAACGACGTGTTAATAATTTCTTTGTTATTGTATAACTCCATTAATTCATTTTTAGCGGGGATGTACCAGTTAGCTCCTTTGGAAACACATCTACTAAATGCAGGATACAATGTCTGCCAGTCTGGAATTGACATTATTTTTTGAGTATTGATAAAGCCATTGTCTAAATCTATTGCAACCATTGGTGTTGTACTAATGGTTGACCATTTGGAGGTATAGAGGTCTATTGCCATTATCTTACCAGATAGACCATCATTGGTGATCCTGAAAATAATTCCACTATTATAATCTCCGATTGCATATTTCACCACTTCAGTTTCTCGATAAACTTTCGCTGTTACATCTTTATCAATTTGCATGAATTGAGTAGCTCCAGGAGTGAATGACGTGTTGGCATGTACAATGATTTTATCTATCGCATTGTTTGTGCAGGTTACTCTCTGTAAGTTCAGTTGAATAGATAGGTCAAGTTTGGTTAATTTATTGTTTTGACAAGAGAGATACATTAATTTGGGATTGTCGGAGATATCCAAATTAGATAAATTGTTAAAGCCACATGCCAAATAAGTTAATTCTTTGCAATTTTTAATATTTAAAGAAGATAGATTCCCCGAACCACATTGCACATATTCTAATTGTAGGCAATTCGATAGATCTAAATCGGTCGCACGACTGCCATTACAGTGAAATTTTTTCAATCCTGTAAAATATTCTATCCCATCGAATGAGGACCAGCTTTCATTGTTACTTGTCGATACTATTTCATTGACTCCTGCTGCTTCTTCTTTAGAAAGTTTATTGTCTCGATTTGTATCAAAGTTGGATAAGCAATATTCTCTAAAAGCATCATCAGGGATCTTCACATAAACCGATTGAATTTGTACCTTAACTTTGCAAATGACAACATGACCGTCTTCACCCGTAGCAATAATTGATATTTCTCCTTTCTCCTCGCCAGTATAGTTGGTGTACTGTGGAGCTGTAATGGACAAATTTGTGTTTGTTATTAGTGCTTTCCAGCCGTTAACACACACAATTGAGATTTCTTTTATATTGGTTTGTGTAACTGCGAAAGTGCGTGTTTCGTTATATTCGAAAACCTCATTATCTGTACAATCAATAGATAACGATAACGGTGCTGAATTGACTTTAGAGATTGTGATAACGGTATTGTTATCATCATTTAGGACAAAATAGACATTATTATCGTCTTGGGTGATACTTTTAAAAATATCGTTCCCAATACCATCTTCTCCATCTTTACCGTTTTCTCCAGTTGCTCTACCCAACTGCGTCCAATTGGTTCCATTGTCATAGGAAATGTACCAATAGCCGTCACGAATCTCCAATTTAGGCGTAACTCCATCTTTGCCATTCGTGCCGTCCTGTCCATTATTTCCGTCAGCACCATCCGCACCGTCGCTACCGTCTGTCCCCTGTGCCTTGATTTTCTGTCCGTCCACAATGATAAATTCACCGTCCAGCGTCCAATAATAGATGCCATCCCCGTCTTTCTTCACACCGATAACGGGCGTGTTTCCATCGACACCATCCGCACCGTCTTTGCCGTTGTAAATTACAATCGGATTACTCTTGGCAAACTTAATCGTATAGCCTACCACCTTGCCGTTCTCGGTCAGCGGGTCTACGCTCGTGATATAATCGTTATTTTGGAGTGCTGTTACAATCGTTTGCAATGCCGAAAGATTGGTATTCGTTTCGTTGCAAAGACGCTGTAAGGCTTCAAAAGCAGACCATGTAGGCAATTTGATTTGCGTGCCGTCAGCCAATGTAAAGATTACATAGTCGGTACTGGTTTTATAATCCACCTTTGTAAACATCGAATCTCCACCAATGCCGTCCTCGCCGTCTTTACCATCTTCTCCCGTTGCTTTGCCTAACTGCGTCCAATTTGTTCCGTTATCGTAGGAAATCCACCAATAGTCCTCTCGGATTTCGAGTTTGGGAGTAACTCCGTCCGTTCCATTCGTTCCGTTACTTCCATCTGCACCATCTTCTCCATCTGCGCCGTCTTTACCGTCTGTCCCTTCGGCTTTAATCTTATCGCCGTTTTCGTCGGTCAGCCAGTCGCCATTGAGTGTCCAATAATAGACGCCATCCGCATCTTGTTTGACACCGATAGCGGGAGTTGTTCCGTCTTTGCCGTTCGTTCCATCTTCACCGTCCTGCCCGTCTTTACCGTGGTAAATGGTAATCGGATTGCCTTTACTGAAAGTAATTGTATAACCGATTTCCTTACCGTCTTTCATAAGGGGTGTAGTCCCCGTAACATAGTCGCTATTCTGTAAGGCTGTTACGATGGTCTGCAACGATGAAATATTCGTATTCATCTGCTTGCAGAGTTCCTCTAATTTTGCGACACGGTTTTCCAATCCGTGAACGCTGTTCCAAATGTCATCATCATCGTATTTGCACGATGTGAGCGCAACCACCGCAAATAATGCGGCAAAGGTCAATAGTTTTTTCATAATGATAATATTTAAGTAAAACAAGTGACGCACGTTTTACCGTATCAACTCCTGCTGCGGTGGGTTATATGCAAAAAGAAAGTGTGGAGTTGTTCGTTTATCTGACAGTAGGCATTTGGCGCAGCCCGTAAGCAAATAAACAATACCCCACACCGAATAGAATATATCAAGAATGATATATGCCTATACACGGTGATGAGTGTTTGTATTGCCTATCCTTGCTTACTTAAAATCGCCAAATTTTACTGCCAAGGATTAGCGAAACACTTTCACTAAACTAATATGTCTTCGTCCGTTTGGGGACGATGCCACAAAGTTAGGAAATGTTTTTCAATACGCAACACTCTTGGGGTATTGTAGTTACAAAGGTCTTAAAAACAACGTAACAATCCAACAGCGATATAACTGGAAAGTAAACTTTGTTCTTTACATATTGGGGAAATCGTCTCCAAGACGATCCGCACTTCCCGATGTCTCCGTATTGATATGCAATATTACATTGTGTCGAATCTTTGTTTTACGCTGTCTCGGTGGCGTGAAATCCATTGTTTGCAATTTATTATTGTGTAATATTCCAGTATCACGCCAGCACAAAACCAGAAATCAGAGGTTGCAAAATCTTCTCGGAATTGCAAAGCCCCTGATCTCTGTAATTTATGAATTTACTATGTCGATATGCAAGCCGAGTTTTACTCTCCTGCAATCTTCTGTATCACGCCGTCCATGTAGACAGCCTGTCCGCTGGTGGTACGTCCCCACCAATGGCAACCGAGTGCGTCGATTATGACCTCGCCCTGCTCTTTGAGTTCCCGTGCCAGGTAAGGCGATACCAGCCACCATTCGAAAACCTCCTCCTCGGTATCGACGAAAGGATAGGTATACTCCTCGTCGATCTTGCCTGCACGGATGAGTTCCCCGACCACCTCGTTCTGCCCATAAAACACATGCAAATCCGCAATGCGTTTTGCCCTTGTTTGTCTGTCCATATTTTTAAGTTTTACATTCGACAAGGGGCGGGGGCTTTGATCTGTTACTGTGTTCGTGGGCGGTATATATGCGATTTTACATTCTTGGGCTTATTGAGTGAGTGCCTGCGGCACGCCATTAAAGAGAAAAGGTAAAAGAAATACAGGTGACATAATTTGAAGCGCCTTTATAAATGGGACAATCCGCAAACTATGTCATATCCTTATTAAATGGGAAAAGCCCAGCATGCGCAAGCATGAGGGCTGTATATGGATTCTTTATTTGCAGGCTGTTATTCGAATGCAAAACCTTTGAACTCCTCTTTGTAGCGTTTTTGCTCGTTCGGCTCGTTCCATCACCTCCCGATACTGTCCCTGCATATCGAGTGCCTTTATAAAGTAGGCCAACGATACCTTTTCGGGTAGGTTCTTGCATCGTTTATCGAGTTGGCAGG
>ERZ826764.2315-NODE-2315-length-18621-cov-4.570074_pt1 | contig 18621 bp, 24 predicted proteins | sample MGYA00519870_ERZ826764 | MGnify/ENA primary metagenome ERZ826764 (study PRJEB31778, sample SAMEA3449239) | human gut metagenome | biome: human gut; feature: human-associated habitat; material: faeces | place: United Kingdom | collected 2010/2012 ...
AAATGCTGATAGATACTGTGTTTTAGCGGATAATCAGATTTTTATTGTGTTTTTATCTTTAAAAAATAGAACCTTTTTTTACATAGATTGGAAAATCATCAAGATAGACATAGACATTTGAATTATTATCTAAATTTTTCAAAAAAGCATGTGAACATGCACTAGAAATATCATTTACAAGTTGTTTTATATTATTTTTACAATTATAAAGTAATAAGCATTCTAATGTTTCAGGTTCTATAACAATCGACTTATCTATTTTTCTTGCTTCTTTTTTAAAACATTCCTGAACTAATTCCATCCTTTCAACCAATCCTCTTTTATCTAAGGAAGGCAAATCAATTTTTATTGATATATTATCGAGAGCATTACTTTTTAAATCATTTTCATTAAAACAATCCGATGACAAAACAACCATAAAGTTATTTTCTTTTAGTGAACTCATTTCAATTAAATCATATATAATTGATTTATATTTTTTTGGTATTAAATGAACATTATCAAAATAAACCATTCCGTTTTTCGCCTTTTCTAAAGCAGCTTTTCCATAATCAATAAATAAATTCTTAATCATAGTTTCATCATTCATAAAGTATTTACAATTTAGTTTCATTAATTGACCATTTTCATTAATTAGGCCTTTTTCTTTAGAAAATTCATATATTTTTTTAGCAAGTAAACTTTTACCTGTACCACTTTTCCCTGACAATAAAATAACCGGTTTTTTACCAGGATATAAAAGTGTTGATTTAATATCTTGAATAGACTTAGCAAGGCTTCCATTAAATCCTATTAGTCGATTAAATATAGAATCATCTTCATCTAATTTATTATGTATTTTATAAAGTACCGGTCTCCCAGATATTTTTTCTAATTTATTTTCTCTAACTAATTCATTCAAAATAGCTGATAAATTAGAACGTTGAATATGTAAATGACTTGCTAGTTCTTTCGTTGAAAACACCATTTTAGAGGGATCATTTTGATCTTTTTTTGTAGATAGTTTATTGATATAAAAAAGAACCTCATATTTCTTTTTCATAAAATTTCTCCTTTTCTAAATATATTCATATTATAAAACAAAAAAAGAAATATGCACACTTTTATAAAGTCTACATATTTTTCATATTCTCTACTCAACTATTTATTTCAATTCTATAGGTACTTTAACTTTTGCATAACGTACTTTTTTACCGTTCTCTTGAAAATAGTAATTTGGATAAGTTGCTGTCGCAATTCCACAAGATTTAATATTACGTTTTTTCAAATAAATAGATATATCTTTAAAAATTTCAGTATTTGGATATTCCCAGTTCTCATTAATAACAACTGTATTTAAACAATGTTGTCTTGGCATAACTCTTGCATCTTTTAAAAATTCTTGAGGAAGTTGATTATAAATAATTTCGGGTATCACAAAAAACCACTCTGTTACACTTTGTGAAGAATCATATTGTTTTACATCTGTTACTTGTGCTTGACTAATGAATGGGAGATATTCAAATAATTTTGCATAATATCTTGGATCATCTTTAGTAAAACAAAATTCTGATTGAGAAATTTTCGCATAAGGTAATAAATAACATTTAGGTTCAACAGTGATCCAATAGTTCCCAATATTATAAAAATCTGTTTCTGACTCAACCTTTAAAGTTGTTAAATAATCTATAAGATTTTTAGTTTCCTTTACTTCTGATTCTAATTCACAAATTTTATTATTTAAAATATCCGTTACTTTAGAAACAGGTATACCTTCAACATACTCTACTGATTCTTTCATAGAATACCCTATCTTTCGATTATATAAACATGCTAATAATGAAATAACATCTTTATTATCTAAATCACGATAGTTATTTTGACTTATTCTTTTTGGATAAATCACTCCTTCTTTTTCATAATAACGTATTGTATCTGTAGATATGCCTAACAATTTAGCAGCTTCACTAATTTTCATAATATGATCTCCTTAACGTTAAAGTTAGTCCAATGTTTTATTGATATAAAATTATATCATACAAGATTTATTTCTTCAATTTTGTGTATTTTTAGAAGATAATGTACCTAAATTAGATAAATAAGCCATCCTTGACTATAGAGTTACTCCATAAGTTATAATTTATATATAATCAAATATTTGGAGGTAGAAAAATGGAAAATCGTGTTGTATTAGTTACTGGTGGAGCAAGTGGAATTGGAAAAGGTATGGTTCGTATGTTTGCTGATAGAGGTTGCCAAGTTATTATTTTTGATGTTCAGGATGATAAAGGAGAAACTTTAGCAAAAGAATTATGTGATCAAGGAAAAAAAGTTGTTTATAAACATGTTAATTTATTTGATATTGATGAAATCAAAAATGCCTATGTATGGATAAAAGAACAATTTGGAAAATTAGATTATGCTATGAATAATGCAGGATTTGGTATTCCAGCAAAGCCACTTGATGAATGTACCAGTGAAGAAGTTAATAAAGTAATTGGAATTTGTTTAATTGCTGTTACAAATTGTATGATTGAAGAAATAAAAATAATGAAAGAAAATGGTTTTGGGCGTATTGTCAATACGACATCTGGTGCTGGATTATTAGGAATCAAAGGAAACTCAGTTTATTGTGCAGCTAAGCATGGTGTTGTAGGTGTTACAAAAGCAGCTGCTCTTGATTACGCAACATCTAATATTACTATTAATGCTATCGCACCGGGAACTATCGAAACTGAATTAGTAAACTCACTCAAAGAAATCGCTCCCGATGCTTATAAACAAGCAGAAAAATCAAATCCAAGTGGTCATTTAGGAAAGCCAGAAGATATTGCTAATGCTGCAGTATTCTTATGTGAAGATGCATCATCTTTTATTAATGGTGTTGTGCTCCCTGTTGATAGTGGTTGCGTAGCTGGAAAATAATAAAACTCAATTTTCACAAATATATTGATATTGTATTATATTCATAAGTAGTTAGTTTTTTACAATAACTAACTCTAAAAGTTAGAAAAGGTAAGGATTTCTCTCATCCTTACCTTTTCGTTTTGATGCAATTGTTCTCTAATTTGCAATCAAATTATAGCATTACATATTTTAATATGCAAGTTCATTTCAAAACACAATAACCATTGCACTCATTTCCATTTTACAAAAAAACCCAAATCGAAATATCGATTTGAGCTTTTTGAATTTCTCTGAATAAACGTATAAATTAACGTTTTGAGAATTGTGGAGCACGACGTGCTTTTTTAAGACCATATTTTTTACGTTCTTTAACACGTGAGTCACGAGTTAAGAATCCTGCAGCTTTTAATGTTGGTCTGTAATCGTCACCAGCTTGTAATAAAGCTCTAGCAACACCATGACGGATTGCACCAGCTTGTCCTGAGTACCCTCCACCATAAACATTAACAGTTACATCAAATTTGTCTTTAGTGTTTGTTAATTCTAATGGTTGATTAACAATCATGTTTAATACGTCTGATGCTAAATATTCTCTAGCTTCTTTTCCATTAATAACGAAGTTTCCTGTACCTGGTGTTAAGATAACACGTGCTACAGAAGATTTTCTTCTACCTGTTCCTCTATATTGTACGTTTGCCATTATCTTTCACCTTACCCTTTCACTTTCATTTCTACTGGATTTTGTGCTGCATGAGGATGTTTATCACCAGCATAAACAAATAATTTCATACCTTGTTTTCTACCTAAAGTGTTATGTGGTAACATACCTTTAACTGCTGCTTCAACAAATCCTGTTGGATTTTGTTCTAAGAATTGTTTAGCTGTCTTAACTTTAAGACCACCTAACCATCCTGAGTGACGGTAATATTTAGTGTTTTCTAATTTTTTACCTGTCATAACTACTTTGTCAGCATTGATAATGATTACATAATCACCAGTATCAACATGTGGTGTGTAAGTAGGTTTATTTTTCCCTCTTAACACTGTAGCAACTTCTGAAGCTAAACGACCTAATGTTTGTCCAGCTGCGTCAACTACATACCATTTTCTTTCGATTGTGGCAGCATTTGCCATTGTTGTTTGTCTCATCTTTTCTTTTCTCCTTTGTTTATCCTTACCGGGGACTTTAAAGGTTTTTGCCTATGAAACCTTTTTAATTATATGAAATCACAATATCAATGTCAACAAAATAATGCGACAAAATCATATTATTTTTAATATTTCTCAAATTAGTAAGTAGGATCTTCTGGAATAATAATTGCGGCAAGAATATAAACCAATAAGCCTGTTCCAGCATATAAACAAAGTAATACACACGCAATTCTTACAAGTGAAGGATCAACAGCAAAATATTCAGCTAATCCACCACAAATGCCTGCCAACATTTTATCTTTTCTTGAACGATATAATCTTTTTTTCATTTCTATTCCCCTTCAAAATGAATTGAAACATTTCCTAAATCTGTGTCAATTGTAATATTTTTATTACCAACGACTTCATCTGTTTTACTTACATGAATCGAACTCATATTTCCATCTTTATCAACATGATATTGGTTTCTTGCACCTGCCATCGTTACTTCAACATTACCCATATCATTTTCTATATCAAATGAATCTGTATTTAAATAATTTAATCTAAGATCTCCCGTATCATTGTCAACACTTGTTTTTCCGTCCACTTGAAGACGTTTAATTGTTGCTTTACTTGAATCACTTTCTAAATCAAGTTGTGTACATTGTAAAGCTTCCACTGTAATATTTGTAGCATCAAAATCTAAACCTACCTCATTAAACCTAATATTTCTCGGTAAATAAAGTGTAACATTTCCTGCCTGTTTTTTATTATTCACTCCATCAAAAGAAATATTTGCTTTTACACCATCATATTTAAATTCATAGTCCCTATCCACATTATCTGCTTCAACTTTAATGACTTCACCATCATAATATTTAATTGTACCATTTACTGCAGATAACTCCAAAGATAAATCACAAGAATCATCTACTCTCATTTCCATAGAAACATTTCTTGCTTTCCCAAAAGATCTTATTGTTACATATTTACTGAGTTTTTGTGTTTCATCTGGTAATTCACTAATTCCATTCATAAAAAAACCAACAATACATAAAACAATTCCTATAACCAATGAAGCAAAAGCTATACTTTTATAAATTTTCATATTAACCAACCACCTTATTATAAATATTTTTTCCTAAATCAATCATCGCTCTAAAAGCTTGTGGTAAATATTTAAACAAACTTACTGTCATCAATGATGTTAAATAACTAAGCGAAACAAGTAGTAGACCAATACCTAAACAAATCAAACCACCTGCAATTAAGCCATCTATAAATAAACGAAGCGCTACTACCGCTAAAGCAACAACAGCACAAAGTAAACCAAATGTTCCAAAAACACCAACACAAACAATACCAATAAATAAACCTATTGCTCCAACAATTAATCCACCAATGCCACCAACCGTTGGTAAAACAAGAAGAACTAACAAGACAACAATAATACCTCTTAAAATACGCATATTTCTTTCATTAAAATGATGAATTTCTTCATAATCAGGTTTGATATCTTGATGATTTTCAACACCTAAACCTTCTTTAATTGTTTGTGCAACTTTCTTTGGTGATTCAAGTTCCTTAATAATTTCTTGTTCATGTTCACTTCCAGCATCTTCAAAATAATCACGATAATAATTCAATGCTTCTTCTCTTTCTGTTGCATCTATATCTTGTAATAAATCTTCTAATTCCTTTAGAAATTGTTCCTTATTCATTATTATCCCCTCCTTTTAATAATGAATTAATTTTCTTTGTGTAATCGATCCATTCTAATCGATACATTTCTAATTTATTCTTTCCATTTCCTGTAATACGATAATATCTTCTATTTCTGCCATCTATTTGTTTATCATACGTTTCTAAACACTCATCCTTTTGTAATCTTCTAAGGACAGAATATAATGTCGATTCAGAAACATCAATTCCTTTTCTTACATCTTGGGTAATCTTATAACCATATGTTCCTTCTTCTTCTTTAGCAACAACACTTAAAACAATGGCATCCAATAAAGCAGCCCCTGTATTAAATATCATATTTACCCTCCTATTCTTTATACAATAATATTATACGATGTATAGTATTATATTTCAATAATTATTCGCATAAAAAAATAATGTGCTAAACACATTATCCAAAAAAATCTAAAGTTAATTTTAAAACCTGTTTAATATCTGAAAGTTTATCAAAGTTATGATTTCCATCTTCTATCGAAACAAACTTTGTTCTTTTATGAAATAATTTCATATATTTATCACTAATTTCATAAGGAACCGTTGTATCTTTTGTCCCATGAATCACCAGTAATTCATTTTGATACGTATCAAGATTTTGATAAAAATCTCTTTTTAAAATATCTTCTACAAATTCATCCGATATTTCATAGCCCCCATGATCATACGTCTTTGCTTTTTCAACTTGACCTGTCAAATAATGAAGTGCCTCTGGCAAGTTAAAAGCAGGTGCCCATAAGACCATCTTTTTAATCACATTTGGATAAAGCTTTGCTAGTTCACTAGCAATAGCTCCTCCCATAGAATGTCCTAAAACATAGATTTCTGTACAATTTTCCATTTTTAAACATTCTTCTAAAATAACTCTGGCACAAGAAAGTTCATCTTGAAAAGTCATATCCACAAAATTGCCATCACTTTCTCCACTTCCTAAAAAATCAAAGCGAAAAGATGCAATTCCTTTAGCTTCTAACATACGTGATAATTGTACATAAGAAAACTTTGTTCCCGTTTTTTGTCCTGTAAAACCATGGAAAATCAAACAAACAGGATGTTTGTCTTGATTAGGTTTATGAAAAAATCCTCTAAGTGTTCCTTTGGGTGTTGGTATTTCACAATAATGTTGCATCTTACATACCCTCATGTGCTTTCTTAATTCTTTTAATACCACCCATTGTGATATATTGTTTTGTAATATCGATGATATTTTCTTTTTTAAAGTCTCCACCAATAAATAAACATGTATCCATAATTTCATTTGTCACAATTGTAAGCATTTCATCAGAAAGTTCTTCATCAAGTTCATTTCTCACAATTTCTTTACATTCATCTATATAAGCAGTTTTATCAATTTCTGTAATACCTTCCATTTTTATACCTCCATTTTTATCTTATTATAGCAAAAAATATGTCTAAAAAATGAATTGTACGAAAAAAAGCCCAATTTGTTCCGTTTTTCAATGACCCAACATTTCTTCCATATAATGAAAATACAAAGAACACGTCTCTCTTATCCATTATGATATTCGTTGTGTTGACAAGAGAAACAGAAAGGAATTCATATGAGTAAAATCATTTTTATTAATTTAAGAAATGTAAGAGAAGACAATGATTTAAAACAAAAAGATCTTGCAAAACTGATCTCTGTTTCTCCCCGTACGTATTCACACTATGAAAACTACGAAAGAGAAATGCCAATTGCTACATGGAAACTTCTTTCCAAAATTTTTAATCATAGTATTGATTTTTTATGCATTACCGCAGAAGTAGACTAACACATAAGAAATATTCTATTACATACAAGTCTGTCCAAATTAGAAAACTAATTTCGTACAGTCTTTTCTTATATAAAAAAGAAGAAATTTCTAATTTTTTGACGTATATATTTATAGAGATAGTTTAATATCTATTTCTTGTATATTATTTTGGTTTAAGCTATAATTTGAGAAAGGTTGGTGCACAATGCGTCTATACATCGAAAAGAAAAATTTAGAACATCTATTAGAAAATAAAAGTGAATATATTGAAAATAATATAACATGGGATACTATTTTTGCTGCTGTTTCCTTTCTATTATCTGCTTTAACAGCAAATTATGATTCATTTTTTATGATTCCAAGTATCATTATTAAATATTTTTTTATAGTAATTGGTGTACTTTATTTATTTAAGATAGGAAAAGAGTTTATGACAAAAAAATATAATTATGAAAATTTAATAAATGATATTAATAATCTAGACTTAGTGGCTCATAGACATTCGCTAGTCATCATCAAAAACAAAGACAAGTATTTACTTTACGATGATGAAAGATGGCAATGTAAATTATTTATCAATTACAAAACTAAAGATGAAAATAATGAAACTGCTATAAAAGAAGCATTAGAAAAAGATCTACAACTTGATACTTCAACAATAAATTGTGAATTTGTTACTTCTAGAACTCAAGAAAAATATTCAGTTAGTCATAACGAAAATAGAATTTATAATCACAATCTTTACTCTATAACACTTTCTAAATTACCTGCTTATATGAAAAAAGACAATTTTGTGATAAATAATAAGCATTACTATTGGATGACAATGGATGAGATGTTATCTGACTCCAATATTAAAGAAAAAAATTTAGAAGTTGTTTATTTTGTAAAAGACTCAATTTCATAAGCAAGAAGTAAATCCTTTAGTGAAAACTAGAGGATTTTTTATCTATAATTCAAATAAAAAAGGGAAAGCGAACTTTCCTCCTTTATTCATAATCACAAGTATAACCCTTATGATCTAATTCTAATTTAATAACTTCCCAATCATTTAATAATGATCCAAGTTCTTCTTTTAAACGAACAACACCCATCTTATCTTCTTCACGAATAACCGCCATTAAAGTAGGTCCTGCCCCCGATAAATAACATCCTAAAACATTTTTATCAGCTTCTAACACTTTCATGATTTCATCGTAATTATGTATTAATTTACCACGATATGGTTGATGTAAACGATCTTTAAATCCTAATTTTAAACCATCATCATATCCATTGATTAAAGAAGCAACGACAAGCGCTAAATGAGAAACATTTTTGATTGCATCTTGACGATCTAATGTTTGTGGTAATACTTTACGTGATTCTTCTGTAGATAAAGTAAATGGTGGAATAAGTGCAACAAAACGATATTCATGTTTTACTGGAATATTTAAAGTAAGCACTTGTTCTTCTTCCATAACAGAAACTGTTAATCCACCAAAGATAGCCGGTGCCACGTTGTCTGGATGTCCTTCAATCTTTGTAGCAAGTTCAAGAATTTCTTGACGAGCATCTGTTTTATCTTTAAAAGCAAATGCTCCAACAATTCCTGCTACGATACATGTTGAACTACTTCCAAGACCTCTTGTATAAGGCACTTGGCTTTCACAATGAATATTGACACCTTTGAAATCTAAACCACAACTTTGAGCTGCTTGGCTAAAAGCTCGGTATGTTAAGTTTTCTTCATTACAAAATTGTGTTGGGCAACCTGTAATATTTAAACCACCTTCATTTAATTCAAAAGTGAAGGTATTATATAAAGTTAACGCTAATCCAGCAACGTCAAATCCTGGTCCTAAGTTAGCACTTGTTGCTGGTACTTTGACTTTGACTTTCATTCTTTAAAGTCCTTCCATTTCAGATTTAATAAAATTAATAATTTCTGTTTTATCGATATGTGTTTTATGTAACACTTCACGATCTTTGATTCCTACTAATGGTTTAGGAATCGCTACACCTGTTTTTTCATTTAATTTTTCAATAGCTTCATAAACATCTAGTTCTTCATTGAATAATGCTTTATAAACAGATTCTGGGAATTTATATGGAGAAGCTGTTGAAAGTAAGATTGTTTTTGTTTGATCTCCTGTTTCTTTTTGATATTGTTTTAAAACACCATAACCACATGCTGTATGAGTATCTAGGACATATCCGTTATCTTCATAACAATCTTTAATTGTTTTTAAAACTTCTTCTTCATTTAAATATCCTGCTTTAAATTGATCTTGAATACGTGCAAATGTTTCATCATCAACTTCATAGATACCATCTGCTTTTAATTTTTCCATGTATTCTTTAACTTTATCACCATCTTTTCCAGACATATACCACACAAGTCTTTCTAAGTTACTTGATACTAAAATATCCATAGCTGGTGCATTTGTTTTAAAGAATTCTCTATTAGCATCATATTTACCCGTCGTAAAGAAATCAGTTAAAATATTATTTTTATTTGATGCTGCAATAAATTTATTAACAGGTAATCCCATGTTTTTTGCAAACCATCCAGCTAAACAGTTTCCGAAGTTTCCACTAGGCACACAGAAGTTTACTTGATCTCCCATCTCAATTTCTTTATTTCTTACAAGTTCAAAATAACTATGGAAATAATAAACGATTTGTGGAATGAGACGTCCTACATTAATTGAATTTGCAGAAGAAAGGAAAACATGATGTTTGTCACTGACTTCTTTTAACATTGGATCACCAAAAGCCATTTTAACAGCACTTTGAGCATCATCAAAGTTTCCATGAATTCCAACAACTTTAACATTTTTTCCTTCTTGCGAAACCATTTGTTGTTGTTGAATTGCACTTACACCATCTAGTGGATAGAAGACTTTAATGCATGTTCCTTCAACATCTTTAAATCCTTCTAAAGCTGCTTTTCCAGTATCCCCACTTGTTGCTGCTAAGATCATCACTTCACGATCTTCTTTTAATTGTTTTAAAGATAATGTCATTAAATGTGGTAAAAGAGATAAAGCCATATCTTTAAATGCTGCTGTTTGTCCATGGAATAATTCAGCAACATAAACATCTCCTGCTTTTTTCACAGGAACTACAATTTCAGGAAATAATCCTTTTCCATAAGCATTTAAACATGCTTGGTGAATGAGTTCTTTTCCATCTTCAGGTACAAAAGTTGAAATCACTTCTGTCGCTAAATCTACATAATTTAATTGAACTAATTTATTTAAATCTAATTTTTGAAAATCAAAATTAGGAACTAACAATCCCCCATCATTACCAATTCCTTGTACAATTGCTTGATAGAAATTGATTTGATCTTGATGATTACGTGTACTTATATATGTCTTATTCATCACTTTATCCTCCAATAATTGAATTTATTATATTGAATATTGTATACAAAGTCAACAATACAAGATTTTATTATTAATAATATAAGGAAAGAAATCCATGAGAAAAAATTGACTAGTGTATACAATCATGCTATTATATCAAAAAATAAAGAAAGTGAGGTTTAACACGATGACCATTATTACTATTATTGATGCATTTTAAAAAATAAAGCATAAAAATAATGGTTTCATAATGTTAAAATCTTTATAGACCATTTGGTCTATTTTTTATTAAGGGGGAATATCATGAAAATCGGTGTTATTGGACTTGGGACTGTAGGATATGGAGTTGTTGAAATTCTTACAAATGAAAAAACACGTTTAGAAAAAGAAATGAAACAAGAAATCGTTGTTAAATATGGGTGTGGTCTTGAAGAAGTTGACTTACCTGAGGGAATTATTTATACAAAAGATTATCACGATGTGATTAATGATGAAGAAATTGATGTTGTTGTTGAACTTATTGGGGGAACAACAATTGCGAAAAATATTATTTTAGAAGCCTTAAATAACAAAAAACATGTTGTTACAGCTAATAAAGCTTTATTAGCTCATTATGGTAAAGAAATTTTCCAAACTGCTAAAGCAAATGATGTACATATTTTCTATGAAGCTTCTGTAGGGGGAGGTATTCCTGTTTTAGCAAGTCAAAAAGAAAGCTTAATCGCAAACAATACAAAAGAAATTGTTGGTATTTTAAATGGAACAACAAACTTTATTTTAACTTTAATGGAAAATGAAAATCTTGATTTTGATGAAGCATTATCAATTGCAGATGGTTTAGGATATGTTGAAGCTAATCCTGCTTTAGACTTAGATGGAATTGATGCAGCTCATAAAATTTGCATCTTAGCGCAAAATGGTTATCAAAAATTTGTCGACTTTGATCAAATTCAAGCAAGTGGTATTCGTAACGTTACAAAGCTTGATATGGACTATGCTAAAAAATTAGGTTATCGTTTTAAGATGATTGCTCAAGCAAAACCAGTTAAAGATGGTTTAGGAATTGATGTTTCCGCAACACTTGTTAATTTAAATGAACTTGTTGCTAATGTTATGGATTCTTACAACGTTGTAGAAATCGATAATGATTATGTAAATAACATCATTTATTATGGTCGTGGGGCTGGTCGTTATGTTACTGCTTCTGCCGTTGTCAGTGATATTATGAAAACACACCAAGTTGAAAGATGGTCACATGATTATGAAGATTGTAAACATGTTTACCCTATTTCTTCTTCACGTTATTATGTAAGAGCATCTAAACCTGTAGATATTCCTTATGAAACATACTATAGTGAAAAAGATGATCATATTTATATAACAGAAGAAATTGAATTAACTGATTTAAAAAATAAACTAGATGATGAAAATGCTGTTATTTTCAAAGTAAGAGGATAAGGAGATTATAAAAATGAAAAAATTTAAAATTGCTATTGTAGGTGCTACTGGTGCCGTTGGTCGTGAAATGTTAAGATGTGTTTTCCAATTTAACTTTCCTTTTGAAAGTATTAAATTATTAGCTTCTGCAAGAAGTGCTGGAAAAGAAATCGAATTTGAAGGACATAAATTTGTTGTTGAAGAATTAACTGAAAATAGTTTTGAAGGTGTTGAAGTTGCTTTCTGGTCTGCTGGTGGAAGCATTTCAGAAAAATATATGAAATATGCCGTAGAAGCTGGATGTGTCAATATTGATAATACTTCACATTTTAGAATGGATCCTAATGTTCCTTTAGTTGTACCTGAAGTAAATGGTGAAGCATTAGTAAATCATCATGGAATTATTTCTTGTCCAAACTGTACAACAATTATGATGTGTAGTGCTCTTACAAGATTAAATGATGAGTTTGATATTGAAAGAATTGTTGTTTCTACTTACCAAGCTGTATCTGGTGCTGGTGTTGCTGGTATGGAAGAACTTTATCGTCAAAGCCAAGAAGTTTTAGATGGTAAAGAACCCGTTGCTAAAACATTACCTTGTGCTGGAGATAAAAAACATTTCCCAATTGCTTTCAACTGTATTCCTCAAGTTGATAAATTTGATTTATCAAATGGATATAGTAAAGAAGAAATGAAAATGGTTAATGAAACTAAAAAAATCTTCAATAAAGATATTGAAGTCAATGCGACTTGTGTCCGTGTTCCTGTTTTACGTGGACATAGTGAGTCAATCTATATTGAAACTAAAAAACCAATCGATATGGATAAAGTCTTTGAATTATTAGGAAATAGTACAGGTATCGATTTATGTGATGATTTAGCTAACCAAGTATATCCAATGCCAACAAGCTTTATTGGTGATGAATTAACTCACGTAGGACGTGTTAGAAAAGATTTATATAAAGATAATGCTTTAAGTTTATGGATTACAGGTGACCAATTAATGAAAGGTGCTGCTTATAACTCTGTAGACATCGGACTAAAAATGATTGAATTAGGTTTATTAAAATAAAAGGCAATGACCTCCAATGGAGGTCATTTTTATTGTTCAATTGTTTTAATGACTTTTGCCGGAACACCTGCAATCAAGCTATTGTTTGGCATATCTTTAGTCACCACTGCTCCTGCTGCAATCACACACCCCGCACCAATGGTAACTCCTGGCATCACAGAAACATCGGCACCAAACCAACAATTATTTCCCACTTTAATTGGTAAAGCTTTTTCTAGCCCTTGATTTCTTCTTGTATAATTCAATGGATGATTCGCTGTATAAAACCCACAAGAAGGACCAATAAAAACATGATCACCTATTTCAATGGATGCCCCATCCATAAAATAGTTATTAATGTTTACAAAAACATTCTTTCCTAATTTTATATTTTTTCCATAATCTGCTGTAAAAGGACTTAATAAAACAAGATTCTCTGGAAAATACCCTAAAATCTTTTCAATTATTTCATTTCTTTTTTCATCACTTGGTTTTAATTGATTTAATGCAAAACATAAATCCTGACAAACTAATCTTTGATCTATGAGTTCTTGATCATTATTCGCATCATACCATAAACCTGCTACCATCTTTTCTTTTTCAGTCATATTCAATACTCCTTTTACAACTATTATTATCTTTTAAATAAAATATCTCAACAAAAAAATATAAAATTTACCACAACATCAAAAATTCTTTTCATCGTCAGGAACGATTGCTTTTTCCATATCATATTTTTGAGACAGTTTGTTATAACAACCTTTACAAATTTGTGGTGCTACAATAGCTTCTCTAATTTCACCAAGAATTTCCCAACGCCCAAGCGCAACTTGATCTTTTTTTAATTTTTTTCAAACAATTTCCACAATGATCTTCATAAAGATACTCTATAGTTTCATATTTATTCCCATCATATCTACACGAACTATCAAGGCATGCATTAATAATTTTCTTGCAAGCATTTACACTTATTTCAAATTTTTCAAACATGGTAACTGCTGTTTCTACAACCTCATTCATTCCATATCCAATAACATGATTACTCATCATCCTCACCTTCCTTCTGCCTTATTTTATCATTGTTCTCTCACTATTTCATTGGCTGGATTGTCCAAATAGTTGACAAACTGTTTTATACTGTTATATACTGTTTGCAGATGAAGGAGGACGTATATGCGCATAATTATTAATCACTCATCTATGATTCCAATTTATGAACAAATTGTCGATCAAATAAAGAAACAAATCAATAACCACACTTTAAAAGAAAATGATGCTTTGCCTTCTGTAAGAAGTCTTGCTAAAGAATTACAAATTAGTGCTCTTACTGTAAAAAAAGCCTATGATTTTTTAGAAAACGAAGGTCTTACTAAAACAATTCATGGTAAAGGAACTTTTATTCTTGCTGTTAATGAAGAAACACTTTTAGAAGAAACACGTAAAGAAATTGAAAATTATTTAGAAAAAGCCATTCAAAAAGGAAAACAAGCAGGTGTGAGTTATGAAGAAATTAAAGAAATGCTAGAACTATTAATGGAGGAGTAATATGTTAAAAGTTAATCATGTTCAAAAATCGTATTCACATTTTCATTTAGATTGTTCATTAGAGATAAAACGAGGATCTATTACTGGAATTATAGGGAAAAATGGTTCAGGGAAAACCACACTTTTTAAAGCTATCTTAAATCTTATTCGTATCGATTCTGGTGATATTATACTTTTAGATAAAGATTATAAAGAGGTTGATAAAAATAAGATTGGTTGTACACTAGCTAATATTTCTTTATGTGAATATCTTAAATTGAAAGATTTGGTAGATGTTTTAAGAAATACTTACCAAGATTTTGATGTAGATTACTTTCTACAAAAATGTAATCAATATCAATTTCCTTTAGATAAAAAAATTAATGAATTCTCGACAGGTATGAAAGCAAAACTTAATGTTCTCATTGCTTTGTCACATCATGCAACATTTCTTATTTTAGATGAACCAACAAATGGTTTAGATGTTCTTGCCAGAGAAGAGATCATTGATTTAATTAGAGAGTTTATGAAAGAAGATGAAAATCGTTCAGTGTTAATTAGTTCTCATATTTCTTCTGATTTAGAATGTTTATGTGATGATATTTATATGATTGATGATGGTAAGTTTGTATTTCATGAAACAACGGATTGTTTATTAGATCAATATGGTTTATTAAAATTAACAGATAAACAATTTGATCAAGTAGACCCTAGTTATTTTATAAAAACAAGAAAAGAGAATTATGGTTATGCTGTTCTAACGAATCAAAAACAATTCTATCAAGAAAATTATCCAGAAATTATTATTGAAAAAAATAATTTTGATACTTTATTTTCTATGATGTTAAGGGGTGAATAAAATGAAAGGACTATTTATTAAAGATTTTTCATATATCAAAGAAAGCAAAGTACTCTTTCTTTTTCTTGTTTTATTTGGTTTTGGCGCTTCTTATTTCTATAAAAAGCCTACTTTTGTTTTAGGTTATTTCAGTGTTTTTCCAAGTATTATTCTAATGAGTACAATTAGCTATGATAGTATTAATCATGGTTTTACATCTTTATTTACAATGCCTATAAAAAAAGAAGATTATCTCAAACAAAAATATAGCTTAGGTATTTTATTAGGATTACTCTTTCTATTCTTTGCAATTTGTATTTCAAGTATAGGTTACTATCGTATTCAACAATCTTTTAACTTTATAAATAGTGATTTTCTTCAAGGATGTTTTCTTACTCTTATGTTTTCTTATTTTGTGATTGCAATTGTAACTCCGGTAGGAATCTACTTCGAAGCTCAAAGGAGTCAACTTGCAATGGTTATTGTTTTTGGTGGACTTTTTGTATGTGTTGCTCTTATTTATTTCCTAACAAAACTCATTGGTTGTGATTTAGAGTCCATTATTGATGCACTCATCGAAAATCATTTATCGATTGTAACACTTTCTACTGGTTTATTTACACTTATCTGTAATATCATTTCTTATCATCAGAAACGGCATTCCTAATCCCTCCCCACCATTTACCTAACAACGTATCTCCATCTGTTTTTCCTTTAATCTGCGAAAATCCGCTTCCATTTCCGGCAGCTTCGTTTCATCCCGAAGTATCGCCGACGGATGGTAAAACGCCGTCATCCACACATTTTTCCGCGCGATAAATATTCCATGCTCTCTTGTAATCCGATAATCCGGACGAATAATCCGCTGGGCAGCCACCCGACCGAGACAGACGATAATTTTCGGCCGCAGAAGCAGCGTTTCATACTTCAAATAGGGCATACAAAGTTCCTTTTCCTCCGGTTTCGGGTCCCGGTTTCCCGGTGGATGACATTTTACGATGTTCGTCAGATAAATTTCCTCACGACACATTCCGATTTTATCCAGCATCTGGTCAAACAGCTCTCCGGATTTTCCAACAAAGGGAATTCCGGCATCATCTTCATTTCTCCCCGGTGCTTCCGCAATAAAAAGAACCTCCGAATGTAAATCCCCCTTTCCCATCACGGATCTGTTCCGTGTCCTGCATAACGGGCACCGGGTACACTGTTCCACAAATTGTTTCAATTCATCATATGTATACATGCCTTTTATCCTTTACTCTGACAGTCATCATTTTTCTTTTAATAATAGTATACATCCCTTTTATTTTTTTGTACATCCAATGAAAATAATCCTTGACTCCAACGCAGCGTCATAGTGTATTCTTTTCTCAGAAACATAAAATTCCTCAAATTCAAGGAGCGGATATATCATGAAAGAATTAAAAAATATGCAAACAATCAGCCAGGTTGCAAAATTAACCGGAATAAGCCCACGGACCCTACAGTATTACGATGCATCAGGTCTGCTAAAGCCCAGCGGATACACGGCCACCGGTTACCGCCTGTATGATACCGAAGCGCTTGAAAAATTACAGCAAATACTCTTTTTTAAGGAATTGGGATTTAAGCTGAAAGAAATTCAGGAATTTATAAGCCAACCGGATTTTGATAAAATCGCAGCCTACAAAAAACAGAAAGAGTTGCTTTTATTAAAGCGTAATCGCATCAACCGGCTGATTCAGCTTCTGGACCGTTTAGAAAAAGGAGAACAATGTATGAGTTTTAAAGAATTTGACCTGTCCGACTATATTCAGGCTTTGGAAAATTTCAAAAAATCCAATTCGGATCTGATTATTAAATACTGGGGAAACGTTGAAAATTTTGACCGGTTCGTCCGCAAAATCAAAGATGATGAATCCGAAGTCGCCAAACTCGCTATAAAATACTACGGCAGCATCGAAAAATATACCGAAGCCATGACGTACAATCTGGAACATTTTTCGGAAATTATGGAAAAACAGTTCTCCGGCGACACAAAAAAAATCCTCCGGAAAAGTGATGACTTATATGCGAAACTGACCTCAGATTTGTCAAAAGATTCTTCCTCGGATGAAATCCAGCAGATTGTTCAGGAAATGGATCATTTTATGCACGAAAATGCCGTGGATGTCTCCCTGGACAAGCCGTACTGGAACGTCATTATCAATGCATATTCCAGTGACTACGTCAAAGCCATCACCGACAGTAAATATGGTGCCGGCGCCTCGGATTATATCGTAAGCGCCTTTAAATATTACGCTGAAAATCATTCGGACGGACACAGCTGATCTGTGCCCGCACCGGCAGGCTTTTATCCATAAAGCGCTTCTAACATTTGCGCCGGATTTTCCGCTGCCTTTACCTTATTGAACGCTTTAATAATTATCCCATCTTCATCAATGAGATATGTCGTGCGTACAACGCCCATACTGACTTTTCCATAATTTTTCTTCTCTTTCCAGACATCATAGGCCTGAATACAGGAAAGCTCAGGATCCGAAAGTAAAGTAAACGGGAGCTGATATTTTGTTTCAAAATTCTTATGCGACTTTACGCTGTCCTTACTGACACCCAGAATCACCGCATCTTTTTCCGTAAATTGGGGATACAGCTCCGCAAAACCGCATGCCTGTTTTGTACATCCCGCCGTGCTGTCTTTCGGATAGAAATACAGAATGACCTTTTTACCTTTATAGTCCTCCAAAGTATGCATATCGCCGTTCTGGTCCGGCAAAGAAAACGCCGGTGCTTTTGTTCCGATCTCTAACATATTATCATGCCTCCAAATTTTTCCTTATAAATACAGATGAATAACAGCCTTTCTCCGGTTCCATTCTAGCATAACTTCATTGATTATCCTATCCATTTCCGTATAATTTTTCT